>Ga0207122_1203_pt1 | contig 9681 bp, 9 predicted proteins | sample Alteio_BWMinHeat_38_FD_153504 | JGI IMG/M metagenome (GOLD analysis project Ga0207122, IMG submission 153504) | Enriched cells from forest soil in Barre Woods Harvard Forest LTER site, Petersham, Massachusetts, United States -... | ecosystem: Environmental > Terrestrial > Soil > Temperate forest >... | reverse complement strand
GGTTTAAATTCGATTATTTAATAGCCAAGATGGATGCCCATGTCCTGCTCACGATCTAGTTGTGCTGTTGAGTCGTACGGTGGCGCATCTTTCAATGCCTGCCGCGTTAGATTGACAGAGACCGCATTATCAGACCAGTTTACATTTGTGATCCATTTTGGTGCGATGAGTACTTGGTGACCGAGCCACCAGTTACTTGTGTCCACAATAAGGTAGTGAACGGCCCAGGTTTCCTCATCAACCAGCATGCCTTGTACATGGCCAATCTCACCGTCGGTGGCCTGAATGTGATAACTCACTACTTCCTTGAAACTGCGTAGATGGATGTCGTCATCTTGATGCTGTTCCGCTTCGGTGAGTGTGTTAGCGATCACTGTTTCTTGCTGTGCAGCAGAGGGTGCTGATGCAAAGTAGCCTGTCATCATCATGCTTGGGTAGGCACCATTACCCCAGAGATCAGCTCCGCCCCAATAGTATGGATAGCCGTAATAGCCAAGGTGACTTATTTCGTTCTGCCGTGAAACGGGTTTTTCGGTATCAATATCTGGGCTGTCTTTCACTTGTTCTTTCGTGATCGAGACAGGCAATTCCTTTTTCGCCCAGTTAGGCTGGCCAATCGCGATAGGGGAGATCAACACTTTTTGACTCAGAAGCCAGTTGCCGGTTTCAACAATGAAATAGCGGATGACCCATGTTTCGTCATCGAAATAAAAATCTTTCACATGCCCAATAGCGCCATCAGTCGCACAGATTGCGTAGTCTTCTAGATCACTTATATTGCGTAACATGTGCCACTCTCCTTCATGAATAATTTTGAGCATTTCCAGAATTGCTCTTTATTTCGTGAATAGTGGCTAGAGTGTGGGCGGAATGTACAATCTGATCTGTTCGGTAACCCACGTAGTTGTAGCGATCTGCAATTATTCGGGGCTCGACCTGCAATCATCGCATCCACAAACTGGAATTAATTCAATGAGGTAAGTCCTCGGCTTTGCCGTGGATATCGCCCACAGGATACCTCGGAGTAATGACACCATTTTCAACACCGTGTAGATTAGCCAGCACAGAATGTGCTTTTGCTACCTCTTCAGCGCTTCCATGCACCATGAGCACGAACTTATTTGCCTGTAGATCTGTTTCGTACTTGATCACTTGGCTCTCTGGAACACCGATACTCATCATGGCTGCACCTAAGGCCGATAAACCACTTGCGATAACAGCTCCCTCGAGTACTCCCACCAGAACAGACACCACAGGTCCGGCCATTGCCAGAAGGCCAAATCCGGGCAAAAAGAAAATAGCTGGCGCAAACAGTAAGCCCCAGATACCGCCCCAGAAGACCCCCATACTCCCCCAACACTTAATTCGGTCACCCATAGTGTAGAACCCAATTGGATGCTCTTCGCTGTGATAGCCTTTACCGACCAGTGACAGCTTTTTCACATCAAAACCGGAGGTGTTTAATGACTGGATGGCCTCTTCAGCCTCGGCGTGTGTATTAAAGGTATAAAGAGACGAATCTTTGTTTTCCATACTATTATCCTTTGCATCGATCTTCATCGTGATCTCCTCTCAGGTTAAAGATAGATCAGGGTGCGCGGGACACGTCATCCCATCTGTACGGCAAAACACTTAGGCCAAATTAATCACGTCAGATGTGGGCTACCGTACTTATAAAAAACTATAAGAACAAGTTATATTCCTTCAATAATTTCTTAGCATAGGCGTTTCCTTGAGCCGCAGCTTTACGCCACCATTCAAAAGCACGTTCTTCGTCTTTAGACATATGCCAACCGTAGTAACTGGCTAAGCCCATTGCAAACTGAGCTTCGGGAACCTCTTGTTCAGCCGCTTTACGCCACCAGTAGACGGCTTGTTCATTATCCTGAGGTACGCCTTTACCATAATGATAGGCACTTCCCAAATCGGCTTGTGCGCTGCCATAACCTCGCTCAGCCGCTTTACGCCACCAATATATGGCTTGCTGATCATCTTGAATAATACCGCGCCCCCGATAATATGCGCTTCCCAGCTTAGCCTGAGCTTCTGCCACACCTTGGTTTGCAGCTAAATGCCACCAGTACACCGCATGCTCATCATTTCGTGCTACGCCTTTTCCTAAATGGTAGGCTTGAGCTAGATAGGTTTGTGCTAAAGCATGGCCTTGTTTAGCGGCTAAACTCCACCAATGTACTGCCTGAAGATCGTCCTGCACAATTCCCTGTCCTAGATGATAGGCACGACCTAAACTGGTTTGGGCTCTTGTTATTCCTTGTTTTGCTGCACGTAACCACCAAAACACAGCTGCTTCGTCACTGTGCGATAATCCTTCACCGTGATGATAAGAGAATGCTAAGTTAGATTGAGCTTCTGCATCTCCAAGCTGCGCTGCATGATTCCACCAATACACAGCTAACTTAAAATCCTGTGGCACTCCCCACCCGTGGTAATACATTTCTCCCAGACGTGATTGGGCTCCGGCATGGCGTTGATTAGCAGCACGTGTCCACCAGAAGATCGCTTTCTCAATATTTTTAGTAATGCTATGCCCTGAATTGTACAAGCACCCTACTTGGTATTGAGATTCTGCATCTCCGTGCTCTGCATTTTGAATAAGGGAGAGATCCATAATTGCCTCTTAAATCCATGCAGACTCTAATTGAGGTATACCTATTAACGCAGTACGTTAAAGAATGAGGACATCAAACCCAAGTCGCAAACAAGCACCCTATCATGAAAGATATTTACTTTTAATAGTTTGGGACGATATCTTCGAATTTCAACAACGTTACGGCAATGAAGTCGATATAGGATCGACACTCATAATATTGTTATTTATATCATGAAGATGACTCGAGTGAATGTGTTCGTTAGGGGTCAAGATTATGAGCGAGCTTTACGAGAGGATGTCAGTCATTGATCGATTCGGAAAGCTCTTGGCGAAAGAGCTCGCGTGTATCGTGGTTGTTAGGGGACGTTTAAAAAAGAATACCCTGCCCACTATTTTGGGCAGGGTATATTCAGTGCCTAAAAATTACGGAGAATTCTCTCAGCTATTTTTAGCTTTTCTGCGGCGTCCTACAAAGTTCAGAAAGCCCAGGCCGATTCCCATCATGGCCCATGTTTCTGGTTCTGGTGTGGGGGATATGGTAAATACACCACCATATTTACCGCCGAGTGTTCCAGTGCCTTCGCCTGTCACCATGGCGTAGTAGTGGCCACCAGCAAGTGGGAACGCTACTGAAAGGTTGTCAGCATTGGAGCCAGAGGCAAGAGGCAAAAGATGATTGCTGCTATCAAAAATACTAAGAGAGAGATGATCAATGTCTCTTTTGACAATGCTACCTACAGTGACTTTGATTGAACCCACTCCACCTGACAAATTAGCAGGCGCACTAATGTCGAAGTCAAGTCGGTCACTAAAGTTTGAGACACCTACGGTGTAGGCACCGAACTCGTTGTCGCCTGCAACCAATGTTCCCAGATTGTATGTTGACGCATGAACGCTTAACGAACAAAAAAGACCAACTGTGGCTAACATCACAGTGCCAAGTTTTTTAAACATGATGTACCTTTCTATTTTTTTAATGGTTAAAAAGACTATATAGTTATATAGAAATGTGCGATTGCACTTCTTTATTATATATATAACTGCTAACTTCCGATGTTATTTTAATTGACGTGAGTAATTCAATTTTTTGCATAGACATTAATAAATGTGGTATGTGGAATTTTATTAAGGAATTGTTTTTTATGGTAATTTAATATGATTTTTGAAATATTTTGACTAATTTATCTGTAAAATCAATAAATTATTAAATATGGCAGATAGATCGCGTTAGCGTGAAATAGTTTAAAAATAGTATTACATCAATTAATCCTGTTTATTTAATGATTTAAACGTTTAGTTGCATGCAATTGGATAACTTCCTCGGCATGTCCTTAAATAATTTAATTGACATTGTCATTTGGTATGGGTTTCTCATGTACATCGAGCTGGAGTTTGTTAAAGTGTGGACGAGGTATAACGGGTAGCATGTTCTAAGGAATGATCAAGTCATGGTTCTGATTTTGGTTGGGGTGAGTCAGCGCCATAATCCAGTGAGTTGCTGTGTTAAAGTAAGCTGGAAATTCATAACGAAATAGGTTTCTTCATCTTTTTCCCCTGATGAGGTGTGATGGTGTTACCAGAAACTCCTGCCACAATGACCCAATCTGCGCCTGATCAAATCGCGCTTTCAGGATGCTGGACAGCACATACCGTAAAGGATATGGAGCGGCAGCTTAATGCGCTTAGCGTTTCTGATGTTAGATCAATCGTGGTGGATGGAAAGCAGCTTGAAGCTCTTGATAGTGTAGGCGCGTGGGTACTTCAGCGCTGGCTTAAACGCGTGCACAAAAAAGGTTTGAAGGTTCGCTTGCTCAATTGGTCATCTCGTTTTCAGAAATTGATGGATTTGGTCGCTGAGCAGATTGATGTAAAAATACTCCACGAGCAACGTCGTACATTGCTAGAGCGAGTAGGCATCATGGGTGAAGCTGCATGGCAGGAAGCCTTTGCGCTACTTAGCTTTGTGGGCGAGTGTGTGGTTGTGCTGATGCGCAGAGTTACACGTCTAAAACCCTGGCGTTGGCAGCAAATTCTCTACAACATTGAGAAGAGCGGTTTTGATGCGCTATCCATTGTGGGGCTAACCTCTTTTCTACTGGGAATTGTGGTGGCTTACCAGGGAGCAGGCCAACTCAAACTTTATAACGCCAACATATTTGTGGTTGAACTCGTTGGTTTTTCAATGTTGCGCGAATTTTCACCGTTGATCACCGCTATTCTTATTGCCGGACGTTCAGGTTCCGCGTATGCCGCACAGATCGGCACGATGGTTGTAACGGATGAAATCGAAGCATTACGTACCATTGGTATTGAACCCATCGATTTGCTGGTGTGGCCAAAAATCTTTGCTTTGATGATTGCATTACCCTTGTTAACGGTATTTGCCGACATAGCCGGTGTATTGGGCGGCATGGTCATGGCGCGCATTCAACTCGACGTTGGGTTCTATGAATTTATCGATCGTTTTGGCAAAGAAATTCGTCTTTCAGCTTTATTAATTGGTGCAGGCAAGGCGGTGGTGTTCGCGTTGGTGATTGCGCTCATTGGATGTTTTCAAGGCTTTCGTACCCAGAGTAATGCTGAGAGCGTAGGGCGACAGACTACGCGTAGTGTGGTGCAGGCTATTTTTATTATGATTGTTGCAGATGCACTTTTTTCGGTCATCTTTACCATGCTGGATCTGTGATGGATGGTTCAGATAATGTTATTGAGATACGAGATGTGTGTACACGTTTTGGCACACATACGGTGCATGATGGTCTGAACTTGGATGTAAAGCGCGGAGAGATATTCGCTATTGTTGGTGGAAGTGGCTCAGGTAAATCAACCTTGCTGCGAGAAATGATTTTGCTGCATCGCCCTGATTCAGGTTCGGTCAAAATTTTTGGCAGTGATATCCATTCACTTTCTGATGAAGCGGCGAATGAGTTGCGCTTGCGCTTGGGCGTGATGTTTCAACAGGGAGGGTTGTTTGGTACGCTGACGGTGCGTGAGAATATTGGTTTGCCACTGCGCGAACATCTGGATCTCGATGATGCACTGATTGATGAAGTATCGGCCTGGAAGCTTTCTTTAGCGGGTCTCGCACCTGAAGTTGGATTGCAGTATCCATCGGAACTGAGCGGCGGGATGCTTAAACGGGCAGCTCTGGCACGGGCGCTTGCGCTTGATCCAGAGCTATTGTTTCTAGATGAACCCACGGCAGGACTTGACCCTGCTGGAGCTGGCGGTATTGATACCTTAGTGCGTACACTACATGAGTTATATGGCCTGACGATTGTCATGATTACGCACGATCTGGATCTGCTATGGCAGGTGACTGATCGCGTTGCAGTGCTAGGAGAGCGTAAGGTATTGGCAACCGCTTCAATGTCTGAGTTATCGCAAATGGATCATCCCGAAATTCGAAAATACTTCGATGGGCCGCGTGGAAGAGCAGCGCAAGAGCAGGCAGGCCAGCAAACGCGCCATCAGGCGCAGGAGGAACCGTGGAAACAAAAGTAAATTATGCGGTTGTCGGTATATTCGTGCTGATGCTTGGGGCTGCGTTTGTTCTGGGAATATTATGGTTGGCTGGAGGGCTTGAAGGCCGTAAGTCGGTAGAAGTATATCGCTCAATCGTGAATGAGTCCGTGGCAGGGCTGAATGTGGGTGCCCCGGTTAAATATCTTGGGGTTAATGTGGGTAAAGTGCAAAACATTAAACTTGATCCCGAAAATCCACAGCAAGTACAACTACTGTTTGCGATTGAGCATGGAACGCCTATTAAGCAAGATACGCTCGCTGTTCTGAAAAGCCAGGGGCTAACAGGTATTGCCTATGTTGAGTTAAGTGGCGGTGCTCCAAGCGCACAACCTTTGTTGGCTGTGAATGGAGAGGAATACCCTCTGATTCGTAGTAGACCCTCTTTAAGTAGGAGACTGGAAGATGTACTCACAACTACATTGGCCAATCTGGATCGTACATCGGCTGCAGTGAATGCCTTGCTGGATCGTGAGAACCGAGCTGCGTTTAAAGGTATTCTCGTGGATACGGCTAGTGTGATGCATACCCTGGCTGGCCAACGAACTGTTATCACAAACGGCCTCGCTAAGGCTGCACAGACGGCAGATAATACAGCCCGAGCCACAAAACAGCTTGCTCCTATGATGGCTCGTATCGGTAAAAGTGCGGAGTCTGTGGAAAAAATGGCCACCGCAGTGACGCGTGCGAGTACTCAAGTACAGAAAACCTTCGGGGGCATGGATAGTGGTGTAGAGCGATTTTCCAATGAAACACTGCCAGAAATGGATCGCTTATTGGATGAGCTAGGTGTTCTCTCCGCCACACTGAAGCGCGTGAGTGACCAGACAGAGCGTGATCCCAGCAGTCTGCTATGGGGGCGTCAACCGGTAGCTCCTGGGCCTGGAGAAAAACAATGATCAAATCCTTAGTTCAATGCAATGCGCGGCGCTCCTGGTTAGCTTTGGCGGTTTTTGTCACATTCTTAAGTGGTTGTGGAGAGCTGCTTCCAAAGCCTGTGAAGACACCGCCGCCCGTGCTTTACTCGCTTGATAACATACAAACGTTTCAACATCAGGTGATACAGCCAGCACGAGCGGCTGCGCCTGTTTTGGTTGTGAGTACGCCTCGTGCAGATGCAGGATTTGAGAGTGCGCGAATCATTTACCTTCGCCAAGCTCATAAGCTGGAATACTTTGCGCAGAGCCAATGGGTGGATACTCCAGCGGCTATGCTCTCACCTTTGATTGTTGCCGCACTTGAGCGTAATGGTACATTTAAAGCTGTTGTTCAGGCCCCAACCAGCACAGCAGGCCAGTTCCGTTTGGATGTAGATGTGATCCGGTTACAGCATGAGTTTTTAGTACAGCCTAGTCGTGTTCGTTTTACCTTGCGTGCGCATCTGTTGGATACGGCTACGCGCAAAGTTGTCGCTTGGCGTGAGTTTGATGCGGTGATTCCTTCGGCTAGCGAAGATACTTATGGGGGGGTGATGGCGGCTAATCAGGCTGTGCGGAATGTGCTTGAGGAGTTGGCTGTGTTTTGTTCTCAGGTTGCGCAGAGATAGTGTTTAGAGTGATCAGGTTCGAAAAGTTATTGGTGGCGTAAAGCGGCTGAGCGAGGTTATGGCAGCGCACAAGCCGATTTGGGAAGTGCCTATCATTATGGTAAAGGCGTACCTCAGGATAATGAACAAGCCGTCTACTGGTGGCGTAAAGCGGCTGAACAAGAGGTTCCCGAAGCTCAGTTTGCAATGGGCTTAGCCAGTTACTACGGTTGGCATATGTCTAAAGACGAAGAACGTGCTTTTGAATGGTGGCGTAAAGCTGCGGCTCAAGGAAACGCCTATGCTAAGAAATTATTGAAGGAATATAACTTGTTCTTATAGTTTTTTATAAGTACGGTAGCCCACATCTGACGTGATTAATTTGGCCTAAGTGTTTTGCCGTACAGATGGGATGACGTGTCCCGCGCACCCTGATCTATCTTTAACCTGAGAGGAGATCACGATGAAGATCGATGCAAAGGATAATAGTATGGAAAACAAAGATTCGTCTCTTTATACCTTTAATACACACGCCGAGGCTGAAGAGGCCATCCAGTCATTAAACACCTCCGGTTTTGATGTGAAAAAGCTGTCACTGGTCGGTAAAGGCTATCACAGCGAAGAGCATCCAATTGGGTTCTACACTATGGGTGACCGAATTAAGTGTTGGGGGAGTATGGGGGTCTTCTGGGGCGGTATCTGGGGCTTACTGTTTGCGCCAGCTATTTTCTTTTTGCCCGGATTTGGCCTTCTGGCAATGGCCGGACCTGTGGTGTCTGTTCTGGTGGGAGTACTCGAGGGAGCTGTTATCGCAAGTGGTTTATCGGCCTTAGGTGCAGCCATGATGAGTATCGGTGTTCCAGAGAGCCAAGTGATCAAGTACGAAACAGATCTACAGGCAAATAAGTTCGTGCTCATGGTGCATGGAAGCGCTGAAGAGGTAGCAAAAGCACATTCTGTGCTGGCTAATCTACACGGTGTTGAAAATGGTGTCATTACTCCGAGGTATCCTGTGGGCGATATCCACGGCAAAGCCGAGGACTTACCTCATTGAATTAATTCCAGTTTGTGGATGCGATGATTGCAGGTCGAGCCCCGAATAATTGCAGATCGCTACAACTACGTGGGTTACCGAACAGATCAGATTGTACATTCCGCCCACACTCTAGCCACTATTCACGAAATAAAGAGCAATTCTGGAAATGCTCAAAATTATTCATGAAGGAGAGTGGCACATGTTACGCAATATAAGTGATCTAGAAGACTACGCAATCTGTGCGACTGATGGCGCTATTGGGCATGTGAAAGATTTTTATTTCGATGACGAAACATGGGTCATCCGCTATTTCATTGTTGAAACCGGCAACTGGCTTCTGAGTCAAAAAGTGTTGATCTCCCCTATCGCGATTGGCCAGCCTAACTGGGCGAAAAAGGAATTGCCTGTCTCGATCACGAAAGAACAAGTGAAAGACAGCCCAGATATTGATACCGAAAAACCCGTTTCACGGCAGAACGAAATAAGTCACCTTGGCTATTACGGCTATCCATACTATTGGGGCGGAGCTGATCTCTGGGGTAATGGTGCCTACCCAAGCATGATGATGACAGGCTACTTTGCATCAGCACCCTCTGCTGCACAGCAAGAAACAGTGATCGCTAACACACTCACCGAAGCGGAACAGCATCAAGATGACGACATCCATCTACGCAGTTTCAAGGAAGTAGTGAGTTATCACATTCAGGCCACCGACGGTGAGATTGGCCATGTACAAGGCATGCTGGTTGATGAGGAAACCTGGGCCGTTCACTACCTTATTGTGGACACAAGTAACTGGTGGCTCGGTCACCAAGTACTCATCGCACCAAAATGGATCACAAATGTAAACTGGTCTGATAATGCGGTCTCTGTCAATCTAACGCGGCAGGCATTGAAAGATGCGCCACCGTACGACTCAACAGCACAACTAGATCGTGAGCAGGACATGGGCATCCATCTTGGCTATTAAATAATCGAATTTAAACC
>Ga0207122_1201_pt1 | contig 9707 bp, 9 predicted proteins | sample Alteio_BWMinHeat_38_FD_153504 | JGI IMG/M metagenome (GOLD analysis project Ga0207122, IMG submission 153504) | Enriched cells from forest soil in Barre Woods Harvard Forest LTER site, Petersham, Massachusetts, United States -... | ecosystem: Environmental > Terrestrial > Soil > Temperate forest >... | reverse complement strand
CAATTTCGCATAAACATCACCTAAATTTTCATGCGCTGTGGCATAACTAGGATTTGTGCGAATAGCTGCCTCAAGCATTTCCTTGGCTTTATCCCACTGATCTAAAGAGGCATAAATAGCGGCCAAATTATTATACGGCTCTGGATGATCTGGATGATCCTTAATAATTCCGTAAAATACACTAATCGCTTCGCGATACCGGTTTGGATCACGCGCTTCTTTTGAGTCTTTAGGACGTGACTGTTCTGCTTGCTCAACCAGAAACACACCTTTCATAAAGCGTGCTGGTAAATCTTTGGGATGCTGCGTCAAATAGTCGTTCAATTTTGCAAGAGCTGCTGGGCGCTGGCCTTGCTTAGCCATACGGCCGATTGCCTGCAAATCAGCATTTGCTTCCTGAGCGTGACCAACAGCAGCAAAAGATCCTGCCATCAGCAGCGCAGTCAACCAGCGGATGGAACGAAAACGAATCTGTCGCATAGGCTGTATCCCGCATTCAAAAATATTAACCATTGTTTTTGTGTGTGCCGCCGTTTTCTCTGCGGCACTGCACCCCGCAGTACCCGGCATTCTACACCACAATTTAAGGTATGGGATAAAAAACACCGGCATCTATAGCTCCTTAAACATAAAAGTACATATTAGTTAAACTGTCTACTTGTAATCGGGAAACGCCAATCCCTGCCAAACGCACAGCGCGTCACCTTCAAGCCTATCGCCGACTGCTGGCGCTTATATTCACTCAACCGTATTAAACGTACAACACGCTCTACCATTGCTCGATCAAAACCCTTATCCACTATCGATGAAATGCTGAGTCCTTCTTCTATATAGGCCTCAATCACGGCATCAAGCTGATCATACGGTGGCAAACTATCTTGGTCCGTTTGATCTGGACGTAACTCCGCAGATGGCGCTCGCGTCAAAATACGTTCGGGAATCACACGTCCCAAACGATTACGATAATGCGACAACGCATAAACCCAGCGCTTTGTCAGATCCTTCAATACAGCCAAACCGCCACACATATCTCCATAAAGAGTTGCATACCCCACAGCCATTTCTGACTTATTGCCCGTAGTTAGCAACAACTCCCCATGTTTATTCGATAACGCCATTAACAACACCCCACGTGCACGGGCTTGAAGATTTTCCTCTGTTAAATCCACAGGCTTCCCCTCAAACAACGATTGCAGGGAACTCATTGCCGCGCTCATCATCGCTTCTATCGATACAATGTCGTATCGCACACCTAAATCTTGAGCCATTGCTTGTGCGTCCTCCAGGCTCATTGACGATGTAAACGATGAAGGCAACATCACTGCACGTACCTGCTCTTTACCTAATGCATCTACAGCAATTGCCAAAGTGAGCGCAGAATCCACCCCCCCCCGACAACCCCAGCAACACGTTACAAAAACCATTCTTTTGAACATAATCCTTAACACCTAAGCAAAGCGCCTGATAAAGATCGTTCAGCACGTTATCGGCGTGATTCATCACATTCTCAAAGGCTAATGGATTATGAGCTCTCATGGGTTGCCGTTCTTGAAACTCAATCAATGATATTGCCGCTGCAAATGATGGCAATTGCTGCTTAACTTCACCTTTTGAATCCAATACACAGGAAGCTCCATCAAAAATCAACTCATCCTGCGCACCAACCTGATTGCAGTACACAATTGCTTTCTGTGCACGCTGAGCCGCTTTTTGCAACACCGCTAAACGCTCAATCTTTTTTCCACGATGCCATGGAGATGCATTAATCACCAATAAAACGTCAGCCCCTTTTCCCACACAGTCATCAACAACTACAGAGGTCCACACATCCTCACACACTAAAAGACCAAAATGGTACCCATGAAATTCAAACACCGTAGCAGTATTCCCAGATTTAAATACCCTCAGCTCATCAAAAACGCCATAGCCAGGCAGTATCTGTTTACGATGGCATGCTACTTTGCGTCCCTGAAATAACACTACCGCGCTGTTGTAGGCTCTAGGTAGACCAAATGGCTCGGAAGAATCGCTCTCAACAGCTTCAGGATATCCCACAATTACAGCCATTTGAGGCGCAACATCCGCTAACTCAGCCGCCAAAGAGACCAATCGCGCTGAACACGCTTGCAAAAAATCCTCTCTGAACAAAAAATCTTGAGGTGGATAACCACACAACGATAACTCTGGAGTTAAGAGCATAGTGGCTCCACCACGCCGTGCCTGAATAACTGCCTGCACAATCTTTTGAGCATTGCCCTCAATATCGCCCACACATGTATTAAGTTGAGCCAACGCAATAGAACACCGTTCTAAAGACATGTGGGTACCCATATATATGCTTTCATTCTAAGTAGCTTCTGTCTTTATTCCACCTTCTCTTTGAAGGCGCTCATATTTTTCCATCAATACTTCTTTAGATTCGATTCGCACTGGATTCAGCGGAATACACTCTACTGGACATACAATAACGCACTGCGGCATATCATAGTGCCCCACACATTCAGTACAACGATCCGGATTAATTTCATAAATTTCTGGGCCTGGATAAATAGCCTGATTAGGACATGCCGGCTCACATACGTCGCAATTAATGCACTCGTCAGTAATCATAAGTGCCACAACTATTACCCCTTGATTTGAACAAGCTCTAAAAAGCTCTTTTGGAACTTTTTTATTCTTATAGTTTATATTATCCCTTACGTTGCCGCTCTGCACGACGTATGCGTATGGCCTCTGCCACCGAGGGACGTACAAAAACTGACAAATCGGCCCCAAAATGCGCGAGTTCACGCACTACAGTGGACGATACAAACATAAAATGCTCTGATGGTGTTAAAAATACTGTTTCAACAGATGGGCACAAAGTACGATTCGTCGCCGCCATTTTGAATTCATATTCAAAATCGGATACTGCCCGCAGCCCCCGAACAATGACCTTGGCTTTTTGCTCACGAACAAAATCCATTAATAGTCCCGAGAACCGCTGTACCTCAACATGCTCAAGATCAGACAATGCCTCCCTTGCAAGCTCCACCCTCTCATCCGCAGAAAACCAGGGGTGCTTTTGATCACTATCTGCAACCGCTACAACAACATGATCAAATAATGTCGTTGCACGACGGATCAAATCCTCATGCCCAAGCGTTATAGGATCGAAAGTACCAGGATAAACTGCTCTCAGCATGAAATTCCTTTAGATCACATGCAATAACACGCAAAAAATCTCCCCATCCCATCATATATCGCTACAACAGGAACACGAGATCACATATTCATCCAAGGTATGAGATCAATATATTCTTGGCACACTACATTGATCTCATACCTTGGAAGCCAGCTTTTCAAAACCCAATCCTAGGACGTTGATAGCCTTGCATTCTAGCCAAATCAATATCTTCCGGCAACAAATGGTCACGCCCAGCTAACCTTGCATTACCCAAACCATCCAGCAATAGTTTTTTCATATCACGCGGCGGCGCTTTCAGTAATTTTACTAAAATATTTTCCTCTAGTACTTCTGGAAACGGCCAATGATGATGATTCAACAAATTTCTATACACAGATTGCGCAATCGTGCGCGATGCGGCATCATCCGGACGCTCAACATGATACACGTTCATTCGATTCAAAATAGGTTCGGGCATTCCTGATATATCATTTGCGGTACTAATCCATAGCATATGGCTTGTATCCATATCCACTTCGATATACTCATCACGAAAACGACGAGCAGTCTCCTCTTCCAAGAGACTATACAAAGCGCCCATTGGATCATAGCGATGATCGCCACCGCTTTTATCAATCTCATCTAATACAATAATTGGATTGGCATAGTCGCCCTGTACTAAAGTGGAGGCAACTTTCCCAGGCTTTGCGTTCTGCCATTGTGAAGATGTTCCTGACAAAATCCAACCTGCGGTTAATGAACTCATCGTAATAAATTCAAAACCTGTACCTAAACAATGCGCCAGCTCTCTCGCAAAATGTGTTTTACCCACGCCAGGATCACCCAGCAATAAAATAGGCGTAAATTGAAGTGCCTCATCCCCAGTTAGTGCCAGGGCAACATACTTCTTCAGATCGTCGATAACATTCTTGAAATTGGGTGCCAACTCATACAACGGATCTAAAACATCTTGACGTGTTGGCTTAATTAAGTAGCGCTCGCCACCCAAGCCATACATTTTTTCATACCAAGCTTTTAATGCCTCATTCCGACTGGCTACATTTTCATTTAATGCACGCTCAACATCATTGATGTCGTACACCGGATGCAAGGCAGCTATTGATAATGCGGGGCTATCCCTATCTAACGGTTTCATGGTGATACTCCTTGGTGGCTTTGCCACCCCATTCATTCGTGCATTTTTAATTATGCTCCAAGCATACGGCCACTGCACTAGATCAATAACTAATTGACTTTAAATCACTTCAACAACAAAATTATTGAAGGACTTCAAATCAATTTACGAGTTAAGACCTTGTATAAGATGACCTTGCTTTAAGCGGGGCTTGCATCTCATGCAACCTTTTGTCACGATACAACCCTCTTACTACTACATCGGGTTTTTATGCCATCTTTTGATATCGTTTCTGAAGTAGATAAGGTGGAAGTACGCAATTCGGTTGACCAAGCTAACAAAGAAGTAGGAACGCGCTTCGATTTCAAGGGCTCAAGCGCCCGAATTGAGTTAACTGAAACTGAATTAACACTCTTTGCCGACACCGATTTCCAACTCAACCAAGTCTTTGAAATTTTATCTATGCGACTTGCCAAACGTAATGTGGATATTCGCTCTCTTAAGCGCAACGATATTCAGACTATAAGCGGCAACAAAGTTAAACAAGTTATCCAAATTAAAGAAGGTATTGAAGCTGAACTCGCGAAAAAAATCGTCAAGCTCATCAAAGACAGTAAACTGAAAGTACAAGCTGCTATCCAAGGCGATGCTGTCCGTATCTCTGGAGCAAAGCGCGACGAGCTGCAAACGACGATCCAACAGCTAAAAAAAGATGTCACGGATACGCCACTACAATTTAACAATTTTAGAGACTGATCCTATTCATCTGGTTTCTTTAAAAACTTCTCTTTTTTGAAGCGCTTTACGTCGTATCACCATTAGAACCCTCTCCCATTTTTAGGAAGAGGGTCTGTTCTATAACTTTAAGTGGAAAGACCTTCTTGCTTAAAGTCGGCAACCGTCCATCCCAACTCACGAGCATGCTTGAGCAAAGTGGCGTCCGGGTTCACTGCCACAGGATGATTCACCATTGAAAGTAATGGAATATCATTGTGCGAATCGCTATAAAACCAGACACTAGAGTACTCCTCTAATGCTCGACCTTTCTTAGACAGCCATTCATGCAGACGAGTGATCTTACCCTCTCTAAATGAGGGTGTACCAAACGCTTGCCCCGTATAGCGCCCATCAGATGCACGTTCTGCTTGGGTGGCAATCAATTCTGTAATACCCAATAATCCAGCAATGGGTTCAGTTACAAAATCATTTGTAGCTGTAACCATAACAACCTCTGCCCCTTCAGCACGATGGCGCTCAATTGTTTTTATGCCATCCTCCAATAACAGCGGACGAATATTCGCTTCAATAAACTCTTGCCGCCATTCATACAATGTTTCAAGCGGATAACGCGTTAAAGGCTCTAATTGAAAACGTAACCATGCCTGGATATCTAAGGTTCCTTTTTGGTAGCTTTCATAAAATGCTTCACTTTGAGCCCGATGAATAGCTGGGTTTAATACCCCTCTATCCATTAAATAATCAGCCCAAGCTACATCACTATCGCCGTTCAGCAGTGTGTGATCTAAATCAAATAGAGCTAACTTCATCGCCTCCATCCCCTTTTTCGTAAATAAGCAAACTCCCAATCTTAATCATACACTAAGCGCATGTTTAAAAAGTGTTCTTCATTTTCATATTTTGACTAAGATTTTTTCAATTCGTATTACGCCCCGTGAGGCAGTTGACCTAATGCACGGTTAGCAGGAACAGCAATATCTATCTTTTTAGGCTTTTCCAAGTTCAATGCCGCCATTATGTTTATGAACTCTTCTCGTCCACGCCCTGCAATACGTGGGTTATGTAATTTCTCATAGCCTATCGTGGATACGCGTTGCCCACGATAATCATGCCCAGGATATACATATGTAGTATCAGGCAAAGCAAATAATACTTCCGTTAGGCTAGTGTATAGCGCATCTGCACACCCTCCTTGAAAATCTGCCCGACCACACCCTTCGATTAACAGCGTATCTCCTGTAAATACTGCATCATTCCAATAAAAACTTACGCTTCCCTGAGTATGCCCTGGAGTATGTAATACTTTTAAATACTCAGCCCCCCACTTTACTTCATCATGGTGCTTTAATTGATAATCTGCCGGCAGTACTCCACACCCCTGCGGTGTTGCAATTTTAGCTCCAGTAACTTCTCTAAGTTTCCCTGATGATGTAATGTGATCTGCATGAACATGTGTTTCAAGAATCCACTTTAACTGGAGCCTTAATCGTTTTATATGCTCTAAATCACGCTCCAACTGCGTATCCACTGGATCAATAATAATGGCTTCTCTTATTGCCTTACACACTAATATGTACGTTAACGTGGAAGTATCATTATCAAAAAGCGTTACCACCATGGCCTCACTCCATCCAAGACTTTATATCCATGCCCCGCTCAAAATACCCATTCATCCTCACCATTATAGGCATATACACAGACTAAACAGTAAGCACGCAAACGCTGTTGCACAGATGAATACGCCCACATCTTAATTAACGTGTTTTTCACGTATGATAAAACTTAGATTGAACGACTGTGTCACAATAGTATCTGACTTCCCATCATCAGAAGGTGTCTGTCATGATTGATTGCAATCGCTTCGTTAAACCATCTGGTCTTGCTCTGATAATTTTCCTTACGAGTCATGCCCTCGCGAACGAACCAACGCCCAAAGCGCCCCTCCTAGAACCCACACGCATACATTTTCAAGTTGAAGCGCAAGAAAAAGTCGCCGGTAATACGATGCAAGCGACTTTGCGTCTCGAAGTTAAAAATCGCCAACCTGCTAGCGCAGCAAAAGATTTGAATCAACGCTTACAAGAAACAATGCAGGCATTACGTACTGACAAAACGTTACATGTAGAAACAAGCCAATACCAAACCCAACAACTTTTTGATGAAAAAGGACGCGCTAAAGATTGGCAGGTGAGTGTTGAACTAACGATTAGCAGTGAGCAATGGAACTCTCTCAGCGAACACATTGCTGCGTTACAAAATAAGGGCTGGCTCTTCTCAAATGTCAATTTTGAAGTTTCGCCTGAACAACGTAAAGCTGTAGAAAAAAAACTAATCCAACGTGCTCTTAGCGAATGGACTGAGCAAGCAGATCTCATCGCTAAACAAATGCAGCTTAAAAAATGGCACATTGGCAATGTTGAAATTTCCCATCAAGGCTTTATGCCGCATCCGCCCAGGATCTTGCATTCGTTCATGAGCATGAAGGCTGAAGCTGCTGCTCCTGCACCCGATATGGCAGGTGCTGATACTGCCATTAATATTACAGTTAACGGTGAATTGATTGGCGATTAATCCACACCCAGCAGCTATACTTTATCCCTGTTTAATCAAACAGACGGGGATAGCTCAGGAATTGCCCTCATGAGTGCAAAGCAACCATCCCCCTTTGCTAACACTCTTAAAAAGCGCCACTCCAGCATTTGGACCACCATTCAACCGTGGTTGGTACCATTCGGATTTATTCTTGGACTCTTTCTCCTGGCTGCTCTGATTACACGCCATGACCATATTCAGACTCAAAGCACACTGACCCGTGATACCAAGCGTATTCAACAAGTCATCCATTTTCGTCTACAAACAAATCAAGACTTTTTGAACAGCCTTGGACACATGGAGCTTTCACTTGATACAGAGACTGCGCAAGACCAATTTCAAATGCGCGCTCAGTACTTTTTAACAACCAACCCCGAACTCGAAGCCATTTTATGGCAACACCCTGATAACACCACCTGGGTTGCTTCCCTCAATCCACATTGGACGAACAACCTCAAAAGCCCTCGCTTGCCACGAATTTCGTGCGATAAATCAGATGCTGAAACAACGTATCGAGTTGCTCACTCGCCTGATGGTCATTTCTTTTATACCTGCCAAAAAATACAGCATCCTGAATACTCCAGCACCATCATTGCTATTTATCCGTTAGATCGCTTAATCCGCCACGTTGTTCCGTTGTGGTATCTGGAAAAATATACACTTGATGTTGAAGATACAAATAATCATTCGCTCGCCACATCGTCAGAAAACATACCCGCTGATAATACACGTCGTGTGGAATACACATTACCTTTTGACAACGCCACTAAGCTTGCTCTTAAACTCCATGCCTCTGGAGAAATCGCTGAAGATAGCGCTCAGCAAGTATTGCTTTTTGGACTCATCTTAGGCTTATCAGGCGTTATTCTATGGGGATTACGTTCCATTAGGCTGCTGATTAAAGCAAAAAGCCAAACAGAAGCTGCACATGCCTCAGAATCCATGTTTCGAAAAGCCATTGAAAGCTCAGTCATTACCGGACTTTTAGCATTGGATCATAAAGGTACACTTATATATGCCAACCCTTCTTTTTGTCGAATGGTTGGACTACACGAAGATGAACTTAAAGGCACTCAACCTCCCTTTGCCTTTTGGTCAGAAACCGATGCACCCGAATATACAGAGCGACTACAGCGCTGTTTTGAACGCCAGTCTGGCGTACATTTGCTCGATGAAATGCGCTTGCACCACCGCCACGGTAGTGTATTTTATGCTCGTTTTTATGTCTCTCCTTTACGAGACATCAATGATCAGCACGTAGGATGGATGGTCTCTGTTGTCGATATCACTGAACCTCACAAAACTCGCCAAGCATTAACTCTGGCTCAGGAACGATTCATTGCCGTGCTGGATGGATTAGACGCCATGGTGTCGGTAGCCGATCCGGTAAGTGGTGAACTTTTATATACAAACCGCGCCTATCAGGACTTTTCCAGCCATCCCTCCGGAAAAGGAATGGGTAAAGGCGTGCACACACAACTCCATGAACTTATTCATAACCATGCTGGTGCTACGTCTTTTGAACCTACGGAGAAACGTCATCGCCACGCCGTTGTACCTGTTCCACCTGATTGTTGGCTAGACGTTCGTGAACGCTGGATTGAATGGGTGGATGATCGTTTAGTTCGTTTACAAATTGCCACTGACATCACTGTTCAGCGAACCGTGCAACACCTTATGGATGAACAGCAGGATCGCCTGGAAAAAAATAGCCGCCTCATCGCTATGGGTGAAATGGCATCCACACTTGCACACGAGCTTAACCAGCCGCTGACAGCCATTACAAGTTATAGCAAAGGCTGTTTACGCTATTTAGATAAAGTGCATTGGCAAGAAGATGAATCTGAGATTAAACAAGATGTACTCGGTGCCATTCAAAAAGTTGCTCAACAAGCTGAACGAGCAGGTCGTATTGTAGGCCGCATTCGAAATTTCGTTAAGAAAACGGAACCGCAAAAGAGTCATTGTGAATTGGTACCTTTAATTGATGAAGCCATTGCTCTCGCCGAAATTGAATTCGAAAAACGAGCCGTGCTGCTTATTCGTGATATCCATCCGCCATTCCCACCCGTATGG
>Ga0207122_1170_pt1 | contig 9755 bp, 9 predicted proteins | sample Alteio_BWMinHeat_38_FD_153504 | JGI IMG/M metagenome (GOLD analysis project Ga0207122, IMG submission 153504) | Enriched cells from forest soil in Barre Woods Harvard Forest LTER site, Petersham, Massachusetts, United States -... | ecosystem: Environmental > Terrestrial > Soil > Temperate forest >... | reverse complement strand
AAGGCATACCGGTGCCGGAAATCATCGCCGTCTCCGAGCAGCCCAATGCCATCCTGATGGAGTTCATCGAGGGCGTCAGCGATTTCACATTGATCGAGACAGCGGATGAGCGCGATCGCGTGGCGCGCGATTTTGCGCGCGTCATGGCGCAGTGGCACGCCATTCCGCCGCAAAAATTCACCGAGATCGGCTTCGACAATCCGGCCGACCGCAGCGAGCTGATGGCACGCGACCTGGATATCTGGGGACAGGGACATTTTCCGCTGATCAAGGAACCGGTGCCCATCGTCACGTTTGCCTGCAAGTGGCTGAGCAACAATGTGCCGCCGATGCCGGAGCGGCTGGTGCTGGTGCAAGGCGACACCGGCCCCGGACAATTCCTGTTTCGCGATGGCGCCGTGCAGGCGGTGGTCGACTGGGAGCTCGCGGCGCTCGGCGACCCCATGCGCGAGCTGGCGCACATTCGCACCCGCGATGTCTGGTACCCGACCGGCAACCTGCCGCACTGGTTTCAATACTACAGCGAGATTTCCGGCGTGCCGCTGGATCTGCCGAAGCTGCGCTACTACAACGTGATCGGCATGCTGACGACTGCACTCGCGCTCGGTCCGGTAGTTCAACATCTCAACCCGCGCGACGATCACGCCGAATGGATCGCACAGGATGTCTGGTCGAAGCGTGCCACTGCCGAAGCACTCGCGGAGGCGCTGCAGATCCAGCTGCAACCGATCGATCTGCCGCAGCCGACCCCTGGCTACCTGGCGCAGCTGTTCGACGTGCTCGAGGAAAATCTCGGCCAGGAACAATTGCCGGCGATTGCCGATGCCTACCAGCAGCATCGCCTGCGCATGGACTTGCGCCTGCTCGCGCATATCCGCAACGTGGCGGAGATCGGGCGCGAGATCGCCGCGCTGGAATTGGACGACATGAGCGAACTGCTCGGGCGACGGCCGATGGATGTGCGCGCCGGTCAAAGCGCCATCAATGAGCTGGTGCTGGCCGCGGGCCCCGACATGGACGCAACGTTGACACGGTATTTCCACCGGCACTCGCTGCGCGAGGAGGCCCTGATGCGCGGCGGCCTCGGGCGCGCCGAACATGCGCGGACGACACCGATCGAATAAATATGCATCGCACTGTCGCGCGCGAAATGTACCGATTTACTTTTCCGAAAAAGCGACCTAGCTTATGGACGTCGCTGCCCGGATATTCAACATGACCGCGAAAGAACCACTCGATGCAGCGTCGCGCTGCGCCCACGATGTACAGATCTCCTGCGCGAGTTGCCGGATGGCGCGGCTCTGCCTGCCGCTGGCGCTGGAATCCGGCGACATCGAGCGGCTCGACTCCATCGTCCAGCGCGGCCGCCCGTTGCAACCCGGCGAACACGTCTACCGCGCCGGCGATCGTTTCTCGTCGATTTATGCCGTGCGCTCCGGCGCGTTGAAGGCCTATCGCATGAGCAGCGACGGCACCGAGCAGGTCACCGGCTTCTATTTTCCCGGCGAGGTCTTCGGCATGGAGGGCATCGGCCAGAATTGCCATGCGGGCGCGGCCGTGGCACTCGAAACCTCCGCCATCTGCGAAATTCCGTTCGAGCGGCTCGAGGAGCTGAGCGCGCGCATACCCAGCCTGCAGCGCCACTGCTTCAGCCTCATGGGGCAGGAGATCGTGCAGGACCAGCAGCTGATCACGTTGCTCGGCAAAAATTCCGCCGAGCAGCGCGTGGGCGCCCTGCTGCTTGGCATCTCCTCGCGCAATGCGCGCCGCAAATTGTCGGCCACGGCGTTGCGGCTGCCGATGTCGCGCATCGATATCGGAAATTATCTGGGCCTCACCATCGAAACCGTCAGCAGAGTGCTCAACCGCTTTCAGAAAGCGGGCGTGCTGACGGTCGATCAACGCGAAATCGTCATACTGCAACCCGACCGTCTTCACGATGTCGTCGATGGAGTCGCCAGCAGCGCGCCCTGATCTCTTTTAAAGCGACCCAACCACTCGCATTCGCTCCCCTCCCCGAAAAACGCTTCATTGATCCATATCAAGGCGATCTCTCTGCCGGCTTCTTACACTGGTTTCGTCGATCACATGAAGCCAAGGAGAATCACCATGAGCGAAATCGTCGAAGACAAAGCGACCCTGCGTCGTCTGGGCATGGCAGTACTGGCCATGTGTGCTGGCGCGATGTGTTTGATAGTTGTTGCGATGACGGTTGGTCGCTGATCCGCGCCCGTATCGCCAAGCGCAATCGCGAGCGCCGAGTACTCTGGTGTGCGCGATCAATGAGGTTTTTCGAACTTATAGAATACGCAGCTCACAGCATCATTCGATGCCTGACCCAATCGATCGGATCAGCTCGAGGAAGGCCCTCAAAATCTCAAAGCGAAGAGAGGGGTTGATCCTTCCGGGAGCTTTATTACACATTGGTTGAGTCCAAGGTTCCTGCTTCTGCGACCCTTCTATTGATTATATTTTGAACGACGAGGTTGGTTTGCTATACTTGCCCCGTCCTCATCGCTAGCGGCTACGCATCATGTCCGTAAGCTCAATCTCTACACCTTCAACGTCTACACCTTTAACGTCTACGCTTGCTCAGCTGAGTGGCACGAATACGGATACCTCGCAAACCCCCACGTCTGATACTGCAAGCGACCCCACATCCTCTACCACCAGCTATTTAGCCCAAGATGCGGTAACCCTCAGCACCAACGTAGGTATCGCCGATACTTTGAGTGGCGCTATATCTCCATTGACCTACGACGCACAAACGCTCCTCAATACATTCCTGCAATCCTCTCAGACCAGTCAAAGCGCAGCATCTACCTCGAGTGCAACCAGCTCGACCGGACTCAACAGCAGCTGGGCGCAAATTCTGCAACAGAACCCTGCACTCAGTGGCACCGTCACCAGCGATATACTGAATCAGAACTTGATCAACACGTTGGCGTAGTCACGCTGACAGACATCAACCTCCAACCTCTGCTTTACTCTCAGCAAGCCGCCTAGGTATCAGGAAGCAGGCTGCAAAATAATCTGCCTCTCGCTCCAATCGGCGAGACACCCGCGAAATCAGGGACAGACTTATTTATCGCCAACGTTGCTGCTCCACAACCGCCACAAACAAAAAAGCCCGCTAGATGCGGGCTTTTTTGATCCATGGGGTAAGACTCGATTGAACCTATTCTCCTCACCGATCGACGGAAAATTGCTTAATATTTACCGCCTCCGGCAATCTTTATCAGCTAGATGATTTTACACTCCGTATTGATGTCGCAACCTCCTCAATACATTCCTTCGCCAATTTCTGCACTAAATTTTTAGTAATCTCCAAGGATGTATCCAATGGCTTCATTGAGGATGAGCCAAAACAATATCTCAAACCTTCTGGACATTGTTCAGTCTTTTTAATCTGAATTACCTTTTCATGATATTCGCCGCTGAAGTAACAGAGCAAACTATCTTTACGTTGGCCGGTAATATCGGCGACCACCATCTTCCCAACCACACCTCCGAGCGCTGCTGCAATACTTTCTCTATTTTCATTGGGATCTATCCAACGAATGGTTAGCTTGTCGACGCGCACCGAATTTTTGTCAACGTCGTCCATCAGTACGGAGCCGAGCTCGTAGTCCAATGTTTTCAGCAGCGATGGATTGAACTTCTCTTCTAGAGGCGTACCAGGCTGCACCTTCATCGCTCCCGCTCTTAGTGCCGTTAAACTAGCTGCCTTATTGGCTGGCATGTTTAGAAATTTATAGGAACTCGAAGCTGGAATATTACCTAGCGAAAAACCATCGGAAGCGCAGCCACACAGAACAAACGCTACTGCAACAGAAACACCCATAATAGATAAAGATTTTTTATACTGCATTTTATGATCCTGTCCGATTTCCGATTGAAATTTTGGTTAAATTATTTCCTGCATGGATCAAGTTTACCCAATCGATCTGTCCTAAGTTTTTAGTTCCCCTTCATGAACAAAGGTGAACAAAGGTGCCGGAGGGATTATTTTTTAACCAGCGCCAATCCATTAAACTCAAGCGCCAAGTCCAGTTATGGAAAACTGACTATGCCTCGCCGCCCAAGAATGTATTTGCCTGGCTATCCCTATCATGTCGTTCAACGAGGTAACAATCGGGAGGCTTGTTTTCTGAGTACGGATAACTACCAAAGCTATCTTGCCTTCTTGGCCCAGTCCCTTGCCCGTTACGACACGCAGCTACATGCTTATGTGCTGATGACCAACCACGTTCATCTACTGCTGACACCTTCCACTGTAGACGGCATTTCAAAAACTATGAAAGACTTGGCTAGTCGCTACGCCTATGCACTCAACAAAACACATAACCGAAGTGGAACGATCTGGGAGGGCCGGCACAAAGCCAGCATCGTGCAAGCCGACAGCTACCTTCTTTCGTGTTATCGATATATCGAGCTCAATCCTGTAGCTGCAGGGATGATTACGAAACCCGAGGAATATCGATGGTCCAGCTATGGTGTTAATGCATGGGGCGATTATTCTTCCTGAGTTACGCCTCATCCAACCTACTTAGCTCTTGGAAGCACAGTTCAGCAACGGCTAGCCCACTATCGTCAGCTATTTCAGTGTAGTCTTTCAAACCAGCAGATCGAAGACATTCGTAGAGCTACGCATTATTGCCAGCCGCTCGGCAACGATAGGTTTCGGCTTCAGATTGAAGCCCAATTGGGGCGCAGCACAGGACAATCAGCCCGAGGGCGACCCCTGAAATCAAGATAGAGCGATTGGTGATATTTAATCACTCCAGTACTTTATCGTTTCTTTACCTGCCCTTCCCGCTTTTCAACGCTTGGCTAACCTGATCGATATACGCCTGCTGATTCGCGCGGTTGTCCGATGGAGGATTCGCCGCCGAAGCGCTGGGCCTTGCAGTAGCCGGCACCACCTGCGTAGCGACTCCCGCTGTATTGGTAGCGGAACTATTCGCAGCGGTTGCAGCATCGTCAGCCCAGCGCTGCCTGAACAACGCTTTGGTTTGTTCGGAGATTTTAGGTTGCACCGATTGCGGCAGGGACGACACCGGGGGCTGTGAAACAGCTGTCAGGCTCACTACCGAGAGCAACGTTGCAGTCAGTGCTCGAACAAAAAATTTGAGATTCAAGATTCAGACCCTTTCACATTCAATGCTTGGAATAATTCTTCGCCCGCTCTCGGCTTACCATGAAGAGGGTGAGCTAGATTTTCGAATACATCATTTCCTGGCTATCTGCACCAGAGGGATTGCCTAAAGAACAATGTCGCCAGACATGATTGAACAGAAATTAATCCCTCCGGCACCTTTACCCCGAAATACTATTTGCCGGCCGCTCCGATCGCCCACTTGACCAGCTCCTCGGGGCACTCACCGTTAATGTCTTTCACGACCTTAACTTCGCTGTCACTCTTTTTAATTCTCACTCTATTGATAGCTTTGCCACCTGCGACTTCAAATTCGATGGCAGGGAATCGCCTTATTTTTATGTAATCACCATCGTCATCTTCATCGCTCGACCCCGCCGGCCCAAATGGTATTTCAATACTACTAAACCAACCTGCCGACGGTGCATCCCCATTAAACTCGGTAAAGTAAAATGCCGAATACTCGATTGCCGGATATACGATGCAGCTTATAAATCGACGTGGCACTTCGACAACACCAAATTTTTCGTAGCGCAGCTTCAAGCCCAGGAATGAGCCACTCGCCTCCACATCTCTTTTAAGATCGACAGATACCTTTCCGATCGATTTCCCAGCGTCTACTGTGAACTCCGCCGAAGAGTACGGCTTGGTCGAAGTCTCATATAGCGGAACCTCTTTCAGCTCGCTAAGCCGGCTTTGACCGTGAGCAAGCCAGGGGAATAGCATCAGGGCAAATAATATTTTGCATCTGTCAAACACAGCTTATTCATCCCCTCGATAAGGCACATTCTGGATAACTCTAGGAACATACCCGCCAGCATCACTGCGGTACTCAAGCACCTGCAACTGTCGCTGATAATTCAGCATATAGTTCGGCAACCCCTGCTGAACAATATTCGCGTCCCCAGGACTAAAAACCAACCGATGCGCCTGTGATGCATTTCTTCCGAACGTTCCGCCATAGTCCTGCTTCGGATGGGTATGGAAACAAAGCCCTCCGCCACCAGCAAAACACGACGCGTTGCTATTAGCACCGTATGTAAACCTCACTTCAGCATTAGCTGTAACGGTGATAGCGGTTTCGTTTCTACCGATCCTGGTCTCTTCCGCAAGATCTATAGCTTGCCGATCCATATCTGGCGTTCCAACTACGTCACCAGAAGTCGGCGCCGGAGTTTTCGAAAAGTCCGGATCATTTCCGTTAGTGTTGGCATTGACTGAGGTTCCGCCCTTGGCGTTCGACGCTGCCGCTTCTCCCATCGCAGCAGCGAAGGCGGCGGTGATCGCCCCATTTGCAAACTTCCCACCAGTCATAGCCGAAATAGTACCTCCCGCCACCGCAGCTATCGCAATTCGCGCTGGCATAGGCGCACCAAGATTTGCCGACAAACCTCCCGCCGCAGCCCCGATACCCGCACTCACAAATCCATTCCCAAAACTCCCACCCTGCAGCACCGAGGTGATACCACCTATCGTACCGTCGACACCAATCGTCTCCGCACCGGCCCCCACACTGCTGAAATCATTCTCCCCCCACTCGCCCATGGCATATGTTGATACACCTGCGATAGCACCCGCCCTCAACGCCTGCGACCAGGTACCTCCCTCCATCTTGGTGGTTGCGATTGCCGCCGCGGCAGCACAGGCAGCACCATAGGTGGCCCCACATGCGACAGCAGAAACAACGATTACCGCCGCCTGCCATATCTGCTGGACATTAATATCCTTAAAGAGCCCCGCCGGATCGACTAACTTACTCCAGAATGAGTAGCCAGAGGGGTCCACGCCTCCCAGTGGATTGTTCCAGCCATAACTGTAGCGATTGTAGCTCTGAGTATTGGCAGGAGATTGGATGGTGGGATCAGCCTGCAAGAACCGCCCAATCCGCGGATCATAAATCCGACCGCCCATGTGGATGATACCTATTTCATCCACCATCTCATGACCGGTAAAACCCTTGTTGGTGATCGGATGGCTGAAGGTATTCAGCGCGCTCACCGACAACCCAGTCCAATTGTTCGCAGCAACGGTATTGGTTGCCGTCACATTGCGGCGCCAGCCCCACGGATCGAAGCTCATCGCCTGACTGGTATTTGCACCGTTGGCACCCACCACATTGCCATGCTGGTCGATGATCATGTCGACCGACCCCAGATGGTCTTTTAACACATACTGGCTGGTACTACTGATCTGTCCGCCGCCAGCACTATATTGCGTGGTGATGATGGCCCCAGCCACATAGCGACGTATTTCATAGGTCGAGTCCGGGTGTACTACTTTCTCCACGCTACCCATCGTAGTCGTGGTCGTCACTTGGCCATTGTTGTTATCGGTGCGGCGATAGAAGTTGCGATCGGTGTCGTAACTGAACTGGCTGGTGAAGCTGCCCTTGGTCAGTGGGGATCGATGGGGTCAGACTCGATTGAACCTAAGATTTATCGGCACCCAGGAACAACTTCGATTTACGATCACCTCCCCGCGCAGCAGGTTCTACCCGCCGCCCGGCCTGTCCTGCAATCTGCTCCTTGAATCGATCGCCACCCAAGACCCAAGCCTTGTTCACCGAATCTCGCAATTCGGCCAGAATACCCTCGGTCAATTGGACCAAAAACAACTCGCGGTATGCCGATTGCCGCTCTAGCGGGGACGAACCCAAGCGCTGATACACGCAATGAGGCGCGACTAATGAAGAGGACTCCCCCAAAGCATTAAAACGATAACTCGACCAGGGATAATCCGATGGAGAAGCGACCATTGCTGCTCGCACCGGATTAAGCTCGATATATCTCATACACGCCAAGAGATAATGTTCCGAGTCGATCAGCGCCGCTTTATACCGACCCTCCCAGAGGGTTCCCGTTCGACGATAACGATAATTGAAATATTGCACATAGTATCGACCCAGCATCTGCACAGCCTTTGGAATGGAATCTTCACCCCAAGGCGTGATCAGAAGATGAACATGATTTGTCATTAGCACGTAAGCGTGCAAATCAAATCGATGTTTTTCGAAAGCAGCCTTTAGCTTTTCCAGGTAAAAAGCATAATCTGCTGTCGCTCGGAAAATTGCCTGTCGATTGTTGCCTCGGATAATCACATGCTGAGGCTGCCCTACGATCAAAAAGCGCGGTAGTCGTGCCATCTCCATTCCATCCTTGGATAGGGATTTAGCTTATTTTACGCCGCGTACAGTTCACGCGATCAATCGAGTCTGACCCCATCGATCCCCTATCTTCCAGGAATTGATCATCCTGCTGATCAGGTCAGATGGACTCCATCGATCCAGACACCGGCAGCCGCTTTCATAAAGCGCCACGCCCACACTTTCCTTACGCCAACCTTAATCAAGAACCTTGCGACGCCTGCAAAATCCATCAAATCCACCGCCATCACCACGTCACAATAAATTAACCAGTCGTTCACATAGCGTTGCTACGATCCCGCTCGCGCCGCGCTCTGAGACCTCGTTCCGCAAAATCAGAATACGAAAACGCGGCACTCCACCCGACCCTTTTCTCCGCACCGATTCCTTTTTGGGGGCTACCATGCTCGAATCTAGCCAAGCTGGCAAAGCAGTACAGCGCGCCATGATGTCGGCCGCACTGTGTGCATCGACCTTGTTCACCGGCGTGCAGGCGTTTGCGCAAACCAACGATCCGATCGTTTTCAGTTTTGTCGCCGTCGGCGATTCGCGCCAGGACCCCAAAGCGCCCGACCCCACCACGCTGCTCTCCGTGAACCAGGCGACCGGTGCCGGCGCCACCAACACCACCGGTGCGCTGTTGCCGCAGGACGCACAGTGGCTGCAGAACACCAAGGCCTGGTCGCGCATCGTGCGCACCGTGCAGACCCAGAAAGCCAACCTGCTGTTCCTGAACGGCGACATGATCATGGGCTACGGCCGCGCGATCGTCCCCGCGTCCTGGCAATCCAATCCGCCGACACAGAGCGAAGTGGCTGCCTCCGATCTCGTGCAGTTCTACACGCAGTACGCCTACTGGCGCGGCATGGTCTCGCACCTGATGGAAACCGGCACCTATGTGGTTCCGGTCGCCGGCAACCATGAAGTGCAATGTAACAGCGCCAACCAGCCCTCCGGCAGCACCACCTGCCGCAGCGGCAAAACTGCGTACGCCGAAAACGAAGATGCATACCGCGCCAACATGGGCGACCTGATCGGCGATCTGCAAACCAACGTGCGCTTCCAGGGCGTCGTCGGCGTAGCGGCCAAGAACGTGACCGGTCTCACCCCCGCTACCGCGCCGAACAGCAGCACCGATACCATCACCACCAACCAGGCCGAACTCAGCTACTCGTTCGATGTCCCCACCGCCGGCGGCCTGCTGCACTTCGCCGTGATCAACACCGACCCGGTCGGCAACGACAGCCACGCTCCGACCGGCTGGCTCAGCGCCGACCTCGCCGCCGCGAAAGCGCACGGTGCCACGAAGTTCTTCGTGTTCGGCCACAAGCCCGCGTTCACCTACAACTATCTGTCCGGTCTGGGCGGCACGGTTGCAGCCGGCGGTCTCGATGTCGACGTGCCCGCTCGTAACGCGTTCTGGAGCCTGATCACCCAGTACAAAGCCACGTACTT
>Ga0207122_1199_pt1 | contig 9849 bp, 7 predicted proteins | sample Alteio_BWMinHeat_38_FD_153504 | JGI IMG/M metagenome (GOLD analysis project Ga0207122, IMG submission 153504) | Enriched cells from forest soil in Barre Woods Harvard Forest LTER site, Petersham, Massachusetts, United States -... | ecosystem: Environmental > Terrestrial > Soil > Temperate forest >... | reverse complement strand
TAAAGTTCCCATGGAGAATCTGTCGGCGGTTCAGCAGCAGATGGTAGAGAAGGAGCTCGATGGCATCGTCTCGATGCGTTTGGCTAACGAGGCGGAAGCGTTGTTCTCTGTCATCCAGTCGTGGTATAGGGATTTGCATCTGTTGCTTGTCAATGGTGCCAGAGACCTCTTGTTCCATCGCGATGCATCTGAAGCCCTTGAGCAGACTCTGCAGCGAGGCAATATACTCTCGATGGAAGCTGTCGAGTCGGCCATCAAAGAGGCGCAGCTTGCCTTAAGGCGTTCGACATCCCTCTCTATCTGCCTCGAGAACCTTTTCCTAAAACTCAATCTTATCTAAGGAGACAAAGATATGAAAAAAATACTGTTGTTAGCCATCGTGTTGCTATCTGCAGGAGGATATGCTGACGAAGAGCAAGATCGCATCGATGAGACGAATCGCGAGAATCAGAGGCTTGAAGATCAAAGGCTCCAGGAACAGCGTCAGGCACGTTATCGTCTAGACAAACAGCTGCAGCAGCAGGGTGTCGACCGCGAGCGCCAGGACAGAGAGCGCCAGGACAGAGAGCGCCAAGACCGCGAGCGCCAGAACAGAGACCGCCGTTGAACTCTTTTTATCGGGAACTATAGATCCTGTCATACTTCGTGTTCAGGTAGTTCAGGTAGTCATGCGAGGAAATCTCACTCCCGGTCGCGTGTTTGATGAGGTCGTGGCTGCTGTAGCGGCGACCATGCTGGTAGATCTTGTCGTGAAGCCACTCTCGGATGAAGGCTAACTCGCCCTTGGCCACATGCGACTCCCACGTGGGGTTTTCCTTTTCGAAAGCGGTGAACAGCTGTGCTGCATAGATGTTTCCAAGGGCATAGGTGGGAAAATAGCCAAAGGCGCCCATGGACCAGTGGATATCTTGCAAACAGCCTTCCCTGTTTGTCTTCGGAGTTATTCCAAGGTAAGCCTTCATCTTTTCATTCCAGGCGTCCGGGATATCCCTGACTGACAATGTGCCAGCGATGAGATCTTTCTCCAACTCGAAGCGCAGGATAACATGCAGGGGATAGGTAACCTCGTCAGCCTCGACGCGGATGAAGGAGGGCTCCACCTTGTTGATGGCTTTATAGAAGGCGTCTAACGAAACCTTGTCTAGCTGTCCTTGGAATGTCGACTTGAGAAGGGGCAAGAAGTGCTGCCAGAATGGCTTCGTCAGCCCGATGCGTGTCTCCCACCAGCGCGACTGGCTTTCATGGACTCCTAGCGACCTGGCCTCACAAAGTGGGGTGCCGTAAAGCTCAACAGGAAGTCCCATCTCGTAGAGGCTATGTCCTCCCTCATGCAGGACCGTCATGATGTTATCAAGGACCGATGTGTTATGGATGCGTGTCGTGATGCGGCTGTCTGTCGGATGCAACGAAGAGGAAAACGGATGGGACGAGAAGTCGAGGCGTCCTTTGTTGATGTCGTATCCCATCGACTCCAGAATTTTGTGTGAGAACTCGATTTGCTTTTGCTTGTCGAAGTCGCCATACAGGAACGAGTCGTCGATCTGTTTCGCAGTTTTGATCTTTTTTAGCAGCTTAGACAGAGAGTGGCTGAGGTCGGCAAAGAGCGTTTGCACATGCTCTGTGGTGCTGTGGGGTTCATATTCATCCAAGAGGGCGTCATACGGATGCACCTTGTAGCCGAGGAGGTCTGCTTTGCGGCGGCACATGGAGATGATTTTCTCTAGGAATGGGGCAAAGCGGAGGAATGTGTCTTCTTTCTTGCATTGTTGCCAAACGGTGATCGACTGCGAAGAAAGTTTTGCGAAGTCTTCCACGAATTTCGTCGGCAGCGACACGGCATGGCGGTAGTCGCGGCGCCATTCGCGCAGCGCTGCCGTTTGTTTGTCGTCGAGACCTTTGGCGTGGACGCGGCCCGACTCGATGTCGATGAGCTTGCTGAGGGCATTGGCGAACTTCCTGCCCGTTTTTTCTTTGTGGATGATACCTGCAAGGGTTTTCATCTGTTCCGAGCGGATGTTTGCCGCGGCAGGGGGCATGTGTGTTTCTTGGTCCCAGTCGAGCAGGTGGGCGATGCCTCGCAAGGTTTCGGCATGGCGGGAGATGACGTGTAGGCGCTGATAATCTTTCTGTGAATGATCCATAGATAACCTATCGTGATTTTGGAAATGACACTATGCTTGAACCATTGAGATTTTGTCCATAGCAAGAGCTGGGCTACAGCAATTCCCGTTAGAAATCTCAGGCTAAAGCCTGAGCTACATATTTAACATGTAGCTCAGGCTAAAGCCTGAGATCGGAGGAATTGCGGAATTTCTAGCGGGAATTGCTGCCAGGCCTACTGCAATAGCTCTTGGATTTCCTCCACAAGTTGTTGTTTAGTGGCATCGCTGATCAGATGCCCTTGTGGATCGAAGGCTTTGTCGGCGATAGGCACAGATACTTTTTTAGACATGATCACTCCACCAACATCTTCGAGGATGGTCTGCAGATGGATAAGACCTCTGGCGCCGCCTTTTGCACCGGGTGAACAGCTCATGATAGCGAATTTTTTGCCGCTAAAGGCTACCTTAGAGGCTCCTCCGGCCTCTCCTCGAGATGCCCAATCGATCGCATTTTTGAGCACGGCAGTAACCGACGCATTATATTGGGGTGAAGCGATGATAAAGGCTTGATTTTCCATCAGCATGTTTCGAAATTTCTTTGCGTTTTCAGGCATTCCCTCTTCATCTTCCAGATCGCCATCATAGAAGGGCATAGGATAATCCCTCAAATCGATAATAGTGACGGTAGCGCCCATCGCACTGGCGATATCTGCGGCTTCTCTGACAAGCTTCTTATTGTAGGAATCTGTGCGTGTGCTGCCGGCAAAAGCGAGGACTTTGATATTCGATGTATCTTGTCCCAGAATTTGACCGCAAACCATCAAGAAAACGGGTGCTATCCACTTTAACATAAAGTCCTCCAATCGTTTAAATGCCTACAGATAAAATAGTGGAAAACTGTGTTATTGACAACTGTAACTTTTTAGCCTCCGAAGGTGAGTCCCCGAGGGACGAAAATGGACTGGACTATTTGGACGAATTGGACTGTATGGACTATATGGACGGTTGCAATGTCCATACAGTCCAATTCGTCCATATAGTCCAGTCCATCAATCTGAGATTACCGATCATTAACTACGTCATCACCTTTTGCAAAGACTGAAAATTCAGGGATGATGCCGAGGCGCTCCAATTTTGTTTTGATTTGGTTCAAATAATTCACAAGACCTGTTTGACTTTCGTAGACAATCGTCACGAGAGCGATATCGCATAAACCTTCGGGAGTCCATTGTATGGGCCTATAGGTATTACCAGATTTTTCCCATTGATAGTCCCTTTTGAGGTCGGTCAAATTGTATTTGAGATGGTCTCCATTCCAACCAATATCCTTCTTTATTCCAAAGGTATTAAAGAGATTTTGTAAGTCTCTAAACGGAACAGGACTATTTTTAAATATAGACACGAGAGTGTCATAAATGTCTCTATGTACGTAATACTCATCTAATTCAACTTTTATTTCTTCATTTTGTTTCTCTACGGTCTCTCTGGCTGGATCAGGTTCATGGTTTTTTTGCTGTTTTTTCTCTGCCTTCATCTCGAGACGGCAAACTTCTTGTTGACTCACTCTAAAATCAAATTTTTCCTCCGAGGAAAGTGTCATATCAAGGTGTGGTAAGATTTGCTTGGCCACAATCATTGTTCGCCTTTCTCGAGCCTCATCTTGTTCCTTCTTACGCCTTACCATTTCAGCTTTAATAATTTCTTCTTGACGTTGCTTGACCAAACGCGTTATCTTTTCAGCTGCTACAAGACTCTCTTTTTGTCTCTTGCTGTTACTTATTTTAACACCGGAATCTGTTCGTTTAATAGGCACCAATTGTTGTCTCAATTTATTCAATATGTCACGGAACTCCGTATTTTCCTTCAGATCCTCTTCTAAGAACACGAGGAGATTACAGTATAATTCAAAAAATGAAGTTACTTCATTGCGAGTATAGCGATCACTGCCGACCCTCAAAGATAATTGTGAATTATAATCTTTTTCGTACTTAGGGGGTCCTAAAATAAGCATTGTCTCAAGTAATATTTGTTTTTCTTCTTTTGAGAGTGTTTGATGAGCTTTTGAGAACAGCATTTCAAGCGACATAAGATAAGAGCGGATATCATTTGCAAAATCGTAAAACGTGAATACCTCAGGGTAATTATTCATTGCCTTGAAGTGTACCAATGCATCTCTCAAATCACCACTCGGAAGAGAGCCCTGCCAAGGAGCTAAGCGAATCATGAGCCCGGTATACATGACCATATAAAGAAGGGTAGGAAAAGTTTTTTGAATGAAGGGTATGCGAAATAACTCAAGTAAATCCAATAGTTCCTTGCTGAGTATTTTGTATTCAGAGGAGCTTTTAATGCGATAAAAATCCATGATCTCTTCGGACAACTTTTCCTCAGAAAAGGCGAGCAGAGCATTCTTTTTCAAGTCATACCTGAAAGGCATAGGGATTCCAAAATATTCCGTTTTGAGTTCGGGACCTTCAGTTAAAGGATGGAGACTATGTTTGTAAAAAGCGGTGATAGGAAGGATGTAGTGAATGGAAATAAATAATGAAAATTGATTCAAATCGTCACTATTACAATCACAATCCTGTAATTTCTTTAAGGTATCCAAAATGAGTTCACGATGCTGACACCTAAATTCTGTATCCAAAATCCAGCCGGGACAGACTCCTCGATCGAGTGTTCGCATGACAGAGAGAACAACATTGCGAGCAAGCTCTTTATCCTTGATTGACTGACAAAGCTTCAACGTATGGTGGAGAGCATTGAGTACACCAACAGTAGGTGGACTCGTCTCAGGATCGAAGATAATGCCATCAAAATTCAGCCTATCGGATAAAGATTTTACCTCAAGAGAGGGATCAAATTTCCGAAAATCATTGCAAAAGTCACGATAAACGCTGTCGTTGGAGATCTCCTTAATAAAGATATCGAGATGTCTAAAGTGAAGATTGATAAACGTGTCAAACTGATTGCAGCCTTCTTGTGTGCCCATATCGAGTTTTTGTAGATAGTGACAAAGCTCAAAAACCAAAAAGCCTAAAAGGACTTGAGGAGAGCCTTTAATCGATAAAAAGGGCACTTGAGCAATAAATTTGTAGAGGGTTTCTGACTTAGTTTCAGAAATTTTTTCTTCTTTGATCAGTTCCTGATATTTTTTATCAATGGCTTGAAACGCTTCGTTAATGATGTTTTTGTATAACAACTTATATTTATCAGCGAGAGAACCGGGAAGAGTACTTAAAGCTGTTACGCTACTGCTGCGGTAAGACATTACCAACTCAGTGTTGTTACTTTTACAGTTTCCCTTTAAATAATCGTTCAGCCATTCAAGACCTAAAGGGTTTCCAAATAAGACTTGGCTTCGAGCGAAATTTCCTTGTTGCATTTCATCGAGAATCGACATCCAATCGTCAGCTCTTTTTTTAAATGGATCCGTTCTCTCTTGACTGGAAGAGGCAATCAAACTAATACCTATATTATTTACCATAATAAATACCCTATTTGTTTTTTATATTAGAATATATGTGTTTTTGATTTTTTATTCAATTGATATTTTGTCCTGTGCCGGCGCAAGGCTTTGTTGTATCATTCACCCACCGACATTATCTTATTTGAGGGTGTCCCGAGACTATCCTGCTTATACCGAAACACATTCAAAAGTTGGTTTCTGAGCAGCGCGAAAGCTCCCGCGGTTGAATCATCGCAAATAGGTCAATATTAGTAATATAGACCTATTTGCGATGACTTCAACCGCGGGGCTTTGGCGCGCTCAAAAACCAACTTTTGAATGTGTTTCGGTATATCTTGCCGCGAAGCGATCCTGCATATCCTGTAATTTTAGTAATTTAGTAACCTAGCATCCGCGCTATGTTGGCGGCGATCAGATACGCTGAGGCCATCGGGGTGCCGTCCATGTTCAGCGGAACGATGGAGTCGTCTGCGACAATCAGATTTTGCACGCCATACACATGGCCTGTGCTATCCACGACGCCGCCCTGATTCAACGGAGCCATGAGGCAATGGCTTTGGAAACATTGATTACACGAAACGGAATCTTGGATGAACGATGTCAGCAAGGCGGGGTTGTCGATGATAGAAGGGTCGGGATAGATGAGCTGATACAGGGGATCGTATAGCCACTAGCAATCCGGATCTGCCTGATGCTAGGATCGCCCCCAGGAGCCGGCAACCAAGAGATCTGGGCAAAAATCGAGGTTGGGCCTGACGGAGCATCGTCGGGATTCGCGGTGAAAACCATGACTAGGCTTGTCTGATCGACAAGGCCTTGCCCAACGTTAGGGTTGTCATAGACGACAGTTATTGGCCATGACAGCGCCGGCTGTTCCCACACCGACGATGACGTAATCCGCGGTATATGTCCCGCTAAGATTATCGCCACTCCTCCAATCTCAGGCTAAAGCCTGAGCTACAGGTTAAATATGTAGCTCAGGCTTTAGCCTGAGATTTCTAGCGGGAACTGCTTTCTAATTCATGCGCTGCTTGCAAAAATAAATATTTAATGACAATATTCGGATATATTCCTGAGGAGGAAATTTATGATGGCAGGGTTGTTTGTCGTATTTTCTTTAGCTTTGGCATCGATTCTTCTCCGACTAAGGGTTGCTGCGATGGCGCTGGTTGTCATTGGAATTGTGCTATGTTTACTGATGTTCTGGCACCATGCCACAGACGTACTTAAAATCAATTGGTAGAGGCTTTATGCATCGATTAGAACAAGGGCTGAATATCTTGATGGTGTTGATCCTGAGCGGCATCTTGCTCGGAGCCTTCGGCGTTCAATTTATTATGCACGAGGAGCCATGCCCTTTATGCATGTTGCAGCGCCTGGGTATGATAGGGGTGGCATCCGGGGCCTTGTTGAACCTGTGGTTCGGGGTGCGCATGTCCCATTATGGACTATGCCTTCTCAGCGCTTTGATGGGAGGCTTTGTCGCCTTGCGGCAGATCTCTCTCCATGTATGCCCTGGGTTGCCTGCCTTTGGTCTTCCTGTCTTGGGTTTAAGCCTTTACACTTGGTCTTTCATCGTCTTTGTTTGCGTTGTCCTAGGAATCGCCTGCCTTCTCTTTCTCTATGATCCGGAAGAAACTCCCAAAGAACCTGTGCAGCAGGGTTTCTGGTCAAAATTTGCTTTCGGTTTGATCTTATTTATCGCTTTAACCAATATTGCGACTACGTTTTGGCAATGCGGCCTTGGCCCTTGTGAAGGATAAGCTCTTGTCATCTCACTTGGGAGGCTTCCTCGTAGACGAAGATGCGTGGGATGCGCGGGCCGAGGCAGGTGATGAGCTCGTGCACGATCGAGTTGCCGCTCTTGGCTAGGTCTTCAGGCGACAGATATTGCCCGAACTGGTCCTCGCCGAAGATCAAAGCGGTATCCCCCACAGCGACATGGGGAATATCGGTCACGTCGACCATCATGAAATCCATGCAGATGCGCCCTACCATCGGAGCGCGGTGTCCTCGGATGAAGACATGTCCCTTCCCGCTGTAGTTGCGGTGGAGCCCGTCGAAATAGCCGATGGGGAGCACTGCGATTTTTTCCATGTCGCGCGTCACCTTATACGTGCGGCCGTAGCTGATCGTCTCCCCTTTCTTGCAGAGGTTGATCCCGACGACACGCGATGTCAGCGAGATAGCCAGCTGAAGGTCCATCCCGGCTGCTGCTGCCTCGGAGGCATACAGTCCGTAAGCTGCAAGGCCGATCCGGACCATGTTGTACTGGGAAAAATGGAATCGTATCGTCCCGCTCGAGTTCGCCGCATGCACCCAGCGGGGCGTTATGCCATGGTCTTTCAGCTCTTGGACGACCCTGTCGAAGCAGGCTGCCTGAGAATGCGTGAAGGAGTCCTCCTCGGATTGGTCTGCACAGGCAAAGTGGGTCATCAACCCCTCAAGAACCAATGAGGGCGATTGTGTGATTAAGTGGGCCAGTCCCAGAGCTTCTTCAGGGCGGCAGCCGAAACGCCCCATGCCGGAGTTGACATGCAGATGGACTTTCACGCGTTTGCCTTGACGCCCTGCTGCCAAGGCAATGGCCTCGATGACATGCCTGTCGCTGACGCCGGCTTCCAGATCCCACTTCACCAGCTTGGCAGCTTCGTAGTCGGTCACGTTGATGGCAAAGACAGATTGAGTGGTTCCGGCACGCTTCAAGGCCACTCCTTCGTCCACATAGGAGACCCCGAGGATGTCGATGCCGCATGTCGCCAGAAACTTAGCCATGCGGACCTCATCCGTCCCATACGCGAAAGCTTTGACGATCACCATCAGGCGTGTAGCTGGAGGCAGTTTGTTGCGGATGATAGCTAAATTATTCTTGATCGCAGCCAGGTTGATGAGGCACTGGTTGTGTCCGACGCTGTCGTTAAAGGCCTCAAACAACTTCGACAGAGGCTCTTTCCTTTCCCCTTTGATCAAGATGAGATCGTGAGGGGTGACGTGCGGGCGCATCTGTTCTAGGGTTTCTTCGTATGTTCCATAGCGACAGATATCCGTAGATGGGCTTTTTTCCTTCACTTCCCGGATCAATGGGGCATAGTCTGTCTTGCCGACGAGAACCAGCTTGTCAAGGCGGCTGCGGCCAACGGCTTGCCCGATCCGCCTGTAGTCGGCTTCAAGAGATACCTTAGTGCTGCGCATGCCTCCGAACACAAAAACGCTGCGTTGGCCCGGCTGTTTCTGTTCGAAGTGGCGCAGGGCGGCATCGACAGACTGCGGATCGGAACAGTAGATATCGTTGATGAAGGTCGTCCCGATCGACGATTTCCAGATCTCGGTCCGCATCGGCTCGGGAATGTAGTCTAGGAGCATTTGACGGATCTCTTCCGATGAGACACCAAGAAGAAAAGCTGCTTTGGCAGTGATGTTGATCAGGTTGATGAAGTATGCTTGTCCAAGCGTCATATTTCCTTTGAACGTACAGCCATCAGGAAAACGCAGCAGATAGGGCATCGACGCCGAGATCTCGCTGCCCAGCTGTATGGCGTGGGGGAGCGAGGGGGTCTCCTGATTCCAAAAAGTGATCGGGGCGTTGACTCGCTTGGCGAAAGGGTCTAATACTGTCCCCTGAGGCATCATGACCCAGCGATCCAGCGGGACAGCAAACAGCAGCTTCATCGTCTCTTCAGCTGCAGTGTGAAGAGTACCAAAGGTAGACAGATGTTTCTTCCCTACAGGCGTCGCGATGGCATAGTCGGGCCGGATCATCTCGACCAGGTTGTCCATTTCCCCTTTGAAGGATGAGCTGGCTTCGATGATGCCGATCTCATGTTCTTTCCTGAAGGTGAAGAGGCTGAGGGGGACGCCGATCTGGCTGTTGAAGCTCTCAGGCGATGCCGCTGCGCGGTATTTTGTGCTGAGCATAGCCAGCAGAAGGTCTTTGACCATCGTCTTGCCGTAAGAGCCTCCGATGGCAACGATAGGCATGGTGAGCCGTAAGCGGTATGCAGCGGCGATCTGCTGCATGGCTTGGAGCGGGTCGTCGACGAGCAAGAGCTTAGTTGAGCCGAGGGGTTCAGAAGGCTTCCAGTCACGCTTGACGATGGCGTACTTAGCGCCGGCATGCGCTGCATGCGCTACGAAGCGATGGCCGTCGTCCTGGGAGCCTTGTAAAGCGACAAAGAGCGATGAGGAACCGTGGATGCGCCTCGAGTCGACAGAGACTTGGTCGATGATAGCAGGTTGGGAGGCATCGCCACCAGCAATCACAAAACCAGGCCATAGGCG
>Ga0207122_1198_pt1 | contig 9952 bp, 6 predicted proteins | sample Alteio_BWMinHeat_38_FD_153504 | JGI IMG/M metagenome (GOLD analysis project Ga0207122, IMG submission 153504) | Enriched cells from forest soil in Barre Woods Harvard Forest LTER site, Petersham, Massachusetts, United States -... | ecosystem: Environmental > Terrestrial > Soil > Temperate forest >... | reverse complement strand
GAGTGCCTGCATCACTGATGAGTGCAAGGTGTTCTCCTGCTTCAAGTCGTTTAAGAACCTGTTCGGCTGCAAGGTGTTCCTTGCGTAGATGGGCTGAGAGAATAGGGGTAGATAGTAAGAGGCATTGCATGAGATGGCGGGCGTGGCGTGTATCTTCAGCAATAACGGCTTGAACTTGAGAAAGGATTGTTTTAGCTCGAAGTGTAAGGTCTTGGAGGTTTACAATTGGGGTGGCGACTACATAGAGCGTGCCTGGTTTGGGGAGGTGGGAAGACGCTGAGGATGCTGTTGGCAGGGACATATAGGCCGTATCTAGGGGTGTTTGTGCTACTCATGATATAAGAAGCACTTCTAAAAAACCAAATTTCATGTTGGAGGTGACATTGAAATTGAATGATTATTGGAGAGATTTTGGGGAAGTGCTTATAAAATAGTCAGACAGCAGAGAACTAAACATGAAACATCGAACTCGGGCTTTCTGATCCTTCATGCGCTAATACTTCTTCCATATCTAATACGAGTACAACAGATCCATCGCCTGAGAGGGTGGCACCCGCGATTCCTTTAGGTTTGATGGCTTCAAGGGGTTTAATGACCACATCATCGCGTCCTACGAAGTCATCAATGGCCAGAATAAAGTTGGTGGTGGAGGTTTGCATCAGAACGCCAAATAAAGGGGCTTGATTGTGTGTCCAGCCGAGCAGGTGGCTGAGTGATCGGATCGGCAGAACTTCGTCACGAACCACCATGGTGGCGCGCCCTGACACTTCTTGAACATCTTCATGGCGTAGCGGAATAATTTCTCGCACCATCGCAAGGGGTACAGCGAAAGGCTGTCCTCGAACAATGACTACGAGAACGGGCATGATGGCAAGAGTCAAAGGTAAAACAATTGAGAAAGTCGTTCCACCACCGCCAGGGCTGGATTGAATATCGAGCCGACCATTCAATTTTTGGATGTTGGTTTTAACCACATCCATACCTACACCGCGTCCTGATACGCTTGAAATTTGATCTTTAGTTGAGAAGCCAGGCAAGAAAATTAATTGAAGAGCTTGTTTATCATCCAGACTATTCGCTGTTTCAGGGTCGATCAGACCTTTTTCAAGTGCTTTTGTACGGAGTTTATCGGCACTCATACCACGTCCATCATCAGCGACTTCAATGATGATGTGATCGCCTACTTGGTAAGCATCCAGGCGAATAATTCCTTTTGGATTTTTCTTAGAGGCTTTTCGGTCTTCGATGGACTCAATTCCATGGTCAACGGCATTGCGGACAAGGTGAACGAGCGGATCGTTCAAGTCTTCAATCATGGTTTTGTCGATTTCAGTTTCTTCGCCACTGATGATCAATTCAATATCTTTGCCGAGCTGCCTTGCCAGATCTCGGGCCATGCGAGGATATTTTTGAAAAAGTCGGCCAATAGGCTGCATCCGCGTTTTCATTACCGCGTTTTGCAGATCACCTACTAGCAGATCAAGCTGGCTGACGGCTTCATCGAGGGCACGAATCGTTCCTACATCTGTTTTACCTTGCAGGATTTCGCTGCGAAGCGTCGTGAGGCGGTTTTTAGTCAGGCCAATTTCACCGGAGAGATTGAGTACATGATCTAAACGATGTGTATCAACACGGATTGTATTTTCTTTAACTGTGATGGGGGCGCTTGTGTTGGCTGCAGGGGTGTGTCCAGGTGCTAAGCTACTGGCACTTGATGTTGCTCCAGGCATTGCGCCGCTTGGTGTTGGAATGATGGATGGCGTGTTATGCCCTCCTGGTGCATTCATTGCGACAGCGGAAAGTGAAGGAATGGCCTCGGCGGTATGGGCTTGGGGAGCAAGTTCAAAAGCCGATGATACAGCACTAGCCGTTGCTGCTTGTGGAGGCAGTGTAGCTAGAGTGGGTGGCGGTGTAACTGGAGTTTGGCCTGTGAGATGTTGATAGAGCTCTGACCAGGTATCGCCTGGTGCTGTAGGAGCGACTGTGGTGACTACAGGGGCTGATTTTTGTGGGGTAGGTGCTATTGTTGGTGCAGGGCCGGAGGTATCTCCAGCTAAAATTCGGTCTAATGCGTCTAAGATAGCGCTGGGGGCGGCGGAAGGTTGTTTGCCGTTATGGAGTTCCCCAAACATGGTTTTAACAATACCAGTGGCCCCTAGAACAGCATCCATAACAAAAGGGTTAAGCACGAGCTGGGCATTGCGTAATTTATCAAAGAGATTTTCTGTTCGATGACATAAGTTGACGAGTTCAGTCGCAGCAAGAAAGCCTGCACCCCCTTTAATGGTATGGAAGTTTCTGAATATTTCGTTCAGGAGATGCCGGTCTCCAGGGCGCTTTTCTAGATCAACTAACTGATTATCAACGCCAGCGAGCAGTTCGGAAGCTTCAAGGAGAAAATCCTGAAGGATATCTTCCATGCCAGAAAAATCACTCATGGAGCTCTCCTAGAAGCCTAAGCTGGCTAGCAAGTCATCAACTTGCTGCTGGTCAGTCACAATATCGGTTCGGCCATCAGTTTTTACTTGAGGACCGTTGAGTAAATCCAGTTCATCACGTTTTTCTTGGGGGGTGTATTGGACCAGGATTTCAATCAGACGACCCTCCATATCACTGGCAGCCGTGATAATTTTTTTGATCACTTGGCCTGTCAAATCTTGGAAATCCTGAGCCATTACAATATCCATAAGATATTTATTGGTTTGCTCACTGTCGGTGGAAACGCGTCCCAGGAATTGGCGAGTATTTTGAACCAATACCTTGAGTTGTTCGCCACCTTCTTGAGCGGGCATGGGCTTACTCAATAATTGTTCCCAATGGGCGCGCAATTGTGCAGCGTCTTTTGAAAGTTTATCTTGGATAGGTTGGGCAGAATCTGTGGCATTCAAAACCCGTTCGGCAGCTTGTTCGGTCATTTTGGCTACATAATTCAAACGATCACGCGCGTCAGGAAGCTCCGTAGCTAAACGTTCCATCGACTTATCAAAACCGAGCTCACGGAGTGTTTCATGGAGTTGACGAGTAAGGTGGCCTAAACTTTCAAATATGGCATTGCCACGTTCTGGTTCCTGACTATTGGCACTGGGTGAGGGTGCCGCAGCCGTAGCGGGAGAAGAGGCTGGTGGTGGGGTGTGTTCACCCATCATGGCAGCCATCATGGCTTCTTCGCTCATTTCCTCATCGGCATTTGCTGGAGAGGTATTTTTGGATGGAGTAGAACTGACGATGCTATCAAATAATGCTTCGAGTTCGTCAGTATCGCCGCTTTTTTCGCTTGGGGTATGATCACTACCATCGGCTCCTTGAATCACCTGAGATTGCTGCTGTGATTGCTTATAAACCAAGTACATATTAATGCGTCTGGATATTTTTTTAAGGATGATATTTGCACACAAAATCAAGGTTGTTCCAACGAATGCAATCAGCGGCTCTCCAACACCACACAAACACCCTATTGCGGACGAACACCATAATGTAACCGCCGTGCTCAAACCCCGCACTTTAGCGCCATCCTTCATGATGACACCTGCCCCCACAAAACCAATACCCGAGACAATCTGGGCAATCACACGTCCCTGATGGACAATAACCGCCGAATCAAAACCACAGGACATCACAAAAATTGCAGCCCCTAGCGATACTAATGCATTTGTACGCAATCCCGTCATGCATTGTCTTAATTGGCGCTCAACACCAATCAAGGTACCCAAAACCAATGCAATCACTGCCCTTTCTGTAAACAGCTGCAAATCAACTATCATCTCTCGCACTCCTTAACACCAGCCCCACAGCACATCATTGCACTGTTGCTTTGATCTTTCTCAAAATCATTCTAGTATGCTCTCAAAACTTATGAAAACGGAAGGCTCTTTATGCCCAATCAAAATTTGCATACCTCTTTTTTAAATATCGAAATTGTGTATGCACTCCCTGATAAGCTAACGCGATTAACGCTCAACGCACCCGAAGGCACTACCATTGAAGAAGCACTCGTACAATCCAATCTATTTAAGGAACACCCTGAACTCAGCCTGGACACGATCACGACAGGCATTTACGGCGATATTAGCCCATTAAATCAAAAACTAAATAATAACGACCGTATTGAAATTTATCGCCCTCTCAAAATGGACCCCAAAACCCGGCGACGCAACCGGCATGCAGCCAAACAAAAACTCCCATCAAAACCTTAACTGGGTTCGCTCTATAACCTGCTCACTTCACTTTCTGAGCATCGTTCAGTTCCTATTTGCCTTGCCGATATTGGGTTGGATGCCCCTAGAGTCTCTCTAACAGCTATTAAAAATCAAGCGGTGATGTATCGCTTATGGAGGAGTGAGCCATGTCCCAACTGATGAAAAATATCGAAGCCCGCACAAAGCTGGCGGGGACAAATAAGCTCGAAATTCTGCTGTTCACATTGGGCGTTGATCCTAGGACCAATCGAAAAGAAACTTACGGCATCAATGTCTTTAAAGTACGCGAAGTATTACGCGTTCCTCCAATCACACGCGCTCCCGATATGCCCACTTCCGTTGAAGGCATGGTCAGCTTGCGCGGCAGCCTTGTTCCCGTCATTGACCTTGCAAAGCTGGTAGGTATTCAGCACGTGGATGCTTTACCGATTATGATCGTTACCGAATACAACGGACATACACAAGGGTTTTTAGTAGAAGCTGTAGATACGATTCTACGACTTGACTGGTCAGCCATGCGGGTTCCTCCAGAAATGCTGATCAATCAAACAGGGGGCATGGTCACCTCTGTTACAGAACTGCACGACAACCGCCTAGTAATGATGATGGACGTTGAAAAAATCCTCTCAGAAACGGTGCCCGCTTATCACGATGAATATCTCTATCGTAACCTGAAGCCTATCGGCATCAACAAAACCGTTTTCTTCACAGATGATTCCACCACAGCGCGACGACAAGTCGAAAAAACCCTTCAAGCGATTGGAATTAACTACCAATTCGCCATTAATGGAAAATTAGCTTGGCAAGAACTCTCAAAAATGGCTGACTTTGCCGATGCAGCAGACCGCCCTGTGAGTGATTTCATCCAACTCATACTGACCGATATTGAAATGCCAGAGATGGATGGCTTTATGTTGGTTAAAAAGATTAAAGCCGACCCTCGCTTCAATGGCATTCCTGTTGTGATGCACTCGTCGCTTTCCAGTGACCAAAATCAGCAACTGGGACTTTCTGTAGGTGCCGATGCTTACGTACCAAAATTTGACTCTCAGAAACTTGCCGAAATCGTGACACGGCTACTGCTCAGGGTTGAAGACCCCGCAGCACGAGGAGCATAAATTATGGAATTAAAAAATAGCCTCATCGATGCTATCGATGCACGAACAAAACTTGCAGGCTCCAATAAAATGGAGATTCTGCTTTTTTCACTCGGCACAAAAGAGATTTTTGGCATTAACGTTTTTAAAGTACGCGAAGTCAGCAAAACACCCAAAATTACTAAAGCACCCTACATGCCTGATGGCGTTGAAGGGGTAATTTCCTTACGTGGTAATATTATTCCCGTCATCAACCTAGGTCGTTTTGCTAATCTGGATAGCTCCTCTAGCGCTGCACCTTCCATCATGATCGTAACGGAATACAGCCGACATACCCAAGGCTTTCTGGTCCAGCAAGTTGAGCACATTGTTCGTGTTGACTGGGATATGGTGAAATCTCCTGAAGATATGCTCGCAGGCCGAGAAGCTCTGATTACCGCTATTACCGAATTGCCTGATGGCCGATTGATTTCTATTTTAGATGTTGAGCAAATTCTCGCTAATGCCTACGGAGAACAAGCCAACCTCTCCATTGACCCCATTCTGAATGGTCAGGAATACACCATCTTCTTTGTGGATGACTCATCTGTTGCGCGTAAAATGATCTGCAACGTGCTTGATCAACTCAGCATTCGTTATCATCAAGCCACCAATGGTCTGGATGGTTGGAATAAGCTTGATAGTTTAGCCTCTCGCGCCCAACGCGCTGGAGAAAACTTACGTCAGTCCCTTCAACTCATCCTTGTAGATGCCGAAATGCCTGAGATGGATGGTTATGTACTCACTAAACAAATCAAGTCGGATGCCCGATTTAACGGTATCCCAATTATCATGCATTCATCGCTCTCTTCAGAAGCAAACCGAGCAATGGGTAAAAATGTGGGTGTCGATGCGTATGTGGCAAAGTTTGATCCTGAAATTTTAGCCTCAACGATTCGGTCTACCCTCAACCGCTAGGACAGTCATCATGGTCGATAAAAACCTTAAATTTCTGGTTGTAGATGATTTTTCAACGATGCGGCGCATCATCCGAAATCTATTAAAGGAACTAGGATTTTCAAATGTAGATGAGGCTGAAGATGGCGCAGCGGGTCTTCAAAAACTTCGTTCAGGAAGCTTTCAATTTGTTATAACCGACTGGAATATGCCTAATATGACAGGTATCCAACTCCTGCGGGCTATCCGTTCAGAACCTTCTTTAAGGGGCTTACCTGTACTCATGGTCACTGCTGAAGCCAAGAAGGAAAATATTATTGAAGCCGCCCAAGCTGGCGCTAGTGGATATATTGTGAAGCCTTTCACAGCCGCTACGCTAGATGAAAAACTGGGCAAAATTTTTGACAAAATGGGCTAAGAGGGATAGACCATGACGGATCATACCCCAAGCGAAAAAAGCGGCGATACTGACGAACTCGAAGCATTATTTGATAGCATCGTCAGTTCTACTCCATCCAAAAATACCTCTCCAGCAAATGCCGATGAGGAAATGAGCGAAGAAGCCATGATGGCTGCCATGATGGGTGAACACACCCCACCACCAGCCTCTTCTCCCGCTACGGCTGCGGCACCCTCACCCAGTGCCAATAGTCAGGAACCAGAACGTGGCAATGCCATATTTGAAAGTTTAGGCCACCTTACTCGTCAACTCCATGAAACACTCCGTGAGCTCGGTTTTGATAAGTCGATGGAACGTTTAGCTACGGAGCTTCCTGACGCGCGTGATCGTTTGAATTATGTAGCCAAAATGACCGAACAAGCTGCCGAACGGGTTTTGAATGCCACAGATTCTGCCCAACCTATCCAAGATAAACTTTCAAAAGACGCTGCACAATTGCGCGCCCATTGGGAACAATTATTGAGTAAGCCCATGCCCGCTCAAGAAGGTGGCGAACAACTCAAGGTATTGGTTCAAAATACTCGCCAATTCCTGGGACGCGTTTCCACCGACAGTGAGCAAACCAATAAATATCTTATGGATATTGTAATGGCTCAGGATTTCCAAGATTTGACAGGCCAAGTGATCAAAAAAATTATCACGGCTGCCAGTGATATGGAGGGTCGTCTGATTGAAATCCTGGTCCAATACACCCCCCAAGAAAAACGTGATGAACTGGATTTACTCAACGGTCCTCAAGTAAAAACTGATGGCCGAACCGATATTGTGACTGACCAGCAGCAAGTTGATGACTTGCTAGCCAGCTTAGGCTTCTAGGAGAGCTCCATGAGTGATTTTTCTGGCATGGAAGATATCCTTCAGGATTTTCTCCTTGAAGCTTCCGAACTGCTCGCTGGCGTTGATAATCAGTTAGTTGATCTAGAAAAGCGCCCTGGAGACCGGCATCTCCTGAACGAAATATTCAGAAACTTCCATACCATTAAAGGGGGTGCAGGCTTTCTTGCTGCGACTGAACTCGTCAACTTATGTCATCGAACAGAAAATCTCTTTGATAAATTACGCAATGCCCAGCTCGTGCTTAACCCTTTTGTTATGGATGCTGTTCTAGGGGCCACTGGTATTGTTAAAACCATGTTTGGGGAACTCCATAACGGCAAACAACCTTCCGCCGCCCCCAGCGCTATCTTAGACGCATTAGACCGAATTTTAGCTGGAGATACCTCCGGCCCTGCACCAACAATAGCACCTACCCCACAAAAATCAGCCCCTGTAGTCACCACAGTCGCTCCTACAGCACCAGGCGATACCTGGTCAGAGCTCTATCAACATCTCACAGGCCAAACTCCAGTTACACCGCCACCCACTCTAGCTACACTGCCTCCACAAGCAGCAACGGCTAGTGCTGTATCATCGGCTTTTGAACTTGCTCCCCAAGCCCATACCGCCGAGGCCATTCCTTCACTTTCCGCTGTCGCAATGAATGCACCAGGAGGGCATAACACGCCATCCATCATTCCAACACCAAGCGGCGCAATGCCTGGAGCAACATCAAGTGCCAGTAGCTTAGCACCTGGACACACCCCTGCAGCCAACACAAGCGCCCCCATCACAGTTAAAGAAAATACAATCCGTGTTGATACACATCGTTTAGATCATGTACTCAATCTCTCCGGTGAAATTGGCCTGACTAAAAACCGCCTCACGACGCTTCGCAGCGAAATCCTGCAAGGTAAAACAGATGTAGGAACGATTCGTGCCCTCGATGAAGCCGTCAGCCAGCTTGATCTGCTAGTAGGTGATCTGCAAAACGCGGTAATGAAAACGCGGATGCAGCCTATTGGCCGACTTTTTCAAAAATATCCTCGCATGGCCCGAGATCTGGCAAGGCAGCTCGGCAAAGATATTGAATTGATCATCAGTGGCGAAGAAACTGAAATCGACAAAACCATGATTGAAGACTTGAACGATCCGCTCGTTCACCTTGTCCGCAATGCCGTTGACCATGGAATTGAGTCCATCGAAGACCGAAAAGCCTCTAAGAAAAATCCAAAAGGAATTATTCGCCTGGATGCTTACCAAGTAGGCGATCACATCATCATTGAAGTCGCTGATGATGGACGTGGTATGAGTGCCGATAAACTCCGTACAAAAGCACTTGAAAAAGGTCTGATCGACCCTGAAACAGCGAATAGTCTGGATGATAAACAAGCTCTTCAATTAATTTTCTTGCCTGGCTTCTCAACTAAAGATCAAATTTCAAGCGTATCAGGACGCGGTGTAGGTATGGATGTGGTTAAAACCAACATCCAAAAATTGAATGGTCGGCTCGATATTCAATCCAGCCCTGGCGGTGGTGGAACGACTTTCTCAATTGTTTTACCTTTGACTCTTGCCATCATGCCCGTTCTCGTAGTCATTGTTCGAGGACAGCCTTTCGCTGTACCCCTTGCGATGGTGCGAGAAATTATTCCGCTACGCCATGAAGATGTTCAAGAAGTGTCAGGGCGCGCCACCATGGTGGTTCGTGACGAAGTTCTGCCGATCCGATCACTCAGCCACCTGCTCGGCTGGACACACAATCAAGCCCCTTTATTTGGCGTTCTGATGCAAACCTCCACCACCAACTTTATTCTGGCCATTGATGACTTCGTAGGACGCGATGATGTGGTCATTAAACCCCTTGAAGCCATCAAACCTAAAGGAATCGCGGGTGCCACCCTCTCAGGCGATGGATCTGTTGTACTCGTATTAGATATGGAAGAAGTATTAGCGCATGAAGGATCAGAAAGCCCGAGTTCGATGTTTCATGTTTAGTTCTCTGCTGTCTGACTATTTTATAAGCACTTCCCCAAAATCTCTCCAATAATCATTCAATTTCAATGTCACCTCCAACATGAAATTTGGTTTTTTAGAAGTGCTTCTTATATCATGAGTAGCACAAACACCCCTAGATACGGCCTATATGTCCCTGCCAACAGCATCCTCAGCGTCTTCCCACCTCCCCAAACCAGGCACGCTCTATGTAGTCGCCACCCCAATTGTAAACCTCCAAGACCTTACACTTCGAGCTAAAACAATCCTTTCTCAAGTTCAAGCCGTTATTGCTGAAGATACACGCCACGCCCGCCATCTCATGCAATGCCTCTTACTATCTACCCCTATTCTCTCAGCCCATCTACGCAAGGAACACCTTGCAGCCGAACAGGTTCTTAAACGACTTGAAGCAGGAGAACACCTTGCACTCATCAGTGATGCAGGCACTC
>Ga0207122_1197_pt1 | contig 10036 bp, 11 predicted proteins | sample Alteio_BWMinHeat_38_FD_153504 | JGI IMG/M metagenome (GOLD analysis project Ga0207122, IMG submission 153504) | Enriched cells from forest soil in Barre Woods Harvard Forest LTER site, Petersham, Massachusetts, United States -... | ecosystem: Environmental > Terrestrial > Soil > Temperate forest >... | reverse complement strand
ATTCTTGTTTGATGTGTGGGCCAAAATCCTGATGACCACAATCTGGTGTTTCAGCTGGGGCACCAAGTGCTTGATTAATTAACGTATAAGTCTCTGTTTTTCCGTCTGCGCTAAGTAAGGTGGTTGCCGCGCGTAATGATGACATTTGGATGCAGAGCAATAAGCATGTTAATGTTTTTATGAGTGTCTTCATGAAATTCCCTCCGGAAGCCGCCAGTTTTTGTGGGGTGCCTTATATCAATGTGTGAGGGCGGCTTGCCACCATAACCTCTTTTGGGTGAGTTAAATATTTAATGTGTATTGCGATTATGGGGTGGAAGGGAGAGGAAACAATAAGGAACTCTCTCTATATATTCGTCAATATAGGAGAAAGGTGTGAGGCGTTATTATGCATAGGCGTTATTCTTTTTTGCATGAGATAGGCCTGGATGCTTTGAGCTACACTAGGAAACCCCTAAGGCTAATTGAGGATAGAACATAAAAATGTCTTTAGTATTTTTAAATGGAGAATGGTGTCCGATCGAAGATGCAAAAATTTCGGTTTTGGATCGCGGTTTTATTTTTGGTGATGGTGTGTATGAAGTAATTCCGGTATATCGCCGTCGTCCTTATCGTGAACCTCAGCATTTAGCCCGTTTGCAGTACAGTTTGAATGGAGTTCGGATAGCGAATCCTTATTCGAATGAAGATTGGAGTCGCCATATTCAACAGATTATTGAGCGTCATTCTTTTGAGGATCAAGCGGTCTATATTCAGGTTACTCGCGGAGTTGCTCCACGTAATCATCCTTTTCCTGAAGCTATTGCACCTACCGTATTCATGATGAGTAATCCATTAAAGAGACCTTCTTCTGAGCAGGTTGAGCATGGGGTGCGTGCGGTTAGTATGGAAGATCAGCGGTGGTTGCATTGCGACTATAAAACAACTGCACTATTAGGAAATGTGTTGGCGTGTCAGTATGCAGTGGATCATCAGGCGATTGAAGTGGTGCAGTTTAGGAATGGTCTGTTAACAGAGGCGTCATCAAGCAATGTCATGATTGTGCAAGATGGATGTATCTTGGCTCCTCAAAAGAATCATTTGATTTTGCATGGTATTACGATGAATGGTGTGGAAGAAGTAGCTCACCGGATAGAGGTTCCTTTCGAATATACGGATATTTCAGAAGAGGCTGTGCGAACAGCAGACGAAGTGTGGCTAACTTCATCCGCCAAGGAGGTAGTGGCCATTACTACGTTGGATGATAAGGCCGTAGGCACAGGTAAGCCTGGTGCTGTATTTAAGCGGATTTATACAGCGTTGCAGGACGATATTGCGGGTTATGTTGCTTCGTAAGCTGGAGTTTTAGCCAAGTTGATGCATTTAAGTGCAAGAATTTCAGTGGGGTCTAGTAAAGCTACGGCTTTCCCTGCAATTTGAAAGCTTGGGTTTTGCGCAAACACTAATGGAAGTTCGGTACAGCCTAGAATTAAGGCATCACATCCGCGCATTGCAAGGTGTTGCATAGCGCGCAGAAGCTCTTGTTTGCAGGTGCCTTCAGTGAAGCCAGCTTTAACGCCCTCTTCGCCATAAATAGCGTTCATGACAGCGTCTTGAAATTCAGGTTCAGGCGTCAAAAGTGTTAAATCGGTATGCGATACGATGTCATGGTAAACACGGCTGCTTACCGTACCATTTGTGGCGAGTAGGCCAATAGTTCGGCAAGAAGGATATTGAGTACGAATGTATTCGATGGTTTCAGACAGCATATTAACGATAGGGATCGATAGATGGGGCTGTATATATTCAACGTAGGCATGCGCTGTATTGCAGGGAATGGCAATGAGTTTTACATGGTTGGCTTCGAGGTTTTTGCAAACTGCATATAAGGGAAGTGTTGGATCTGCTCCATCCGAGGTTAAATGTGCTGTTCGATCAGGAATCTGTGGATTTTGTTCAACAATCAGTTGAATGTGATCTTGGTCACGCTGCGCTGGTGTGTTACGTACAATTTTTCCCATGAAATCAACGGTAGCTGCTGGCCCTACGCCGCCAACTATTCCAATTTTGAAAGAAGGTTGTGAAGTTGTTTGTTGATGAGTGCGGAGTGCGAAATCTGCATAAATATTATTTACATCAACAACAGGCACATTGAATTGATTAAGTAGTCCAATAAGTGTTGGAATTTCTGTAAAGCCCGGCAGAATGAGTTCAGCGCCTTGTTTAATCAAATCCAGACACGCAGCTAACAAAAGATCTATTGCATTTTGATCTGGTTGCCCGTGTTTAATACCATTTGGGCCATATACGGCTTGCATCAAATATTTTTGCAGATGGGGTTTGGGATACGATAGGGAATAATGATGGGTTGGAAAATAATGCTCAAATAGGCATTGATGTTGTACGTAATCAGACGTTAAAACCCCAATTTTTTTGATACTGGGAAAAGACTGTGCAACATGAGCCTGTAGGCTATCCATCATGCTTAAGATAGGAAGGTGTGTTTCTGTTTTGAGTTCATCTATAAAGGTGTGACTCAAAAAACATGGCATCATAATGGCATTAACCGATTGTTTTTCAAACTGCTTAATCATGTTGAAAACATAAAATTTGCGAGAAATTAAATTGGCCTGAACACTGCCAGTATTCAGTGGTTCATCAAAATAATGTTGCTTAATAAAAAACTCAAAATGGTGTTGACTGGCAGGAATGGATAAGGAGTTTTTGACCAGTTTAGAATAAACATCTATACCACCCAATGCGCCGAGTCCACCAATAATGCCAAGTGAGGTGGATTGGAATGAGCAATCTCTTGTGGATGGTTTAGTGTTCATCATCTAAAGTACTCCTTAACTTAATAATGTTTCTAAGTTAAAGATTACATTAAGACAAAAATATTCCAGGTCGGGTTTGTTCTTGAGTGATTCCTGGCTGGAATGAGGGCGTGCTATTGATCTGCGTTGTGGGGTGATGATTGGGAGAGAAAATTCCACAAGCGATCTAGGGCAGGTTTTTTGTTTTGAAGATCACGAAATAACCAGATTTCTAATTTAAAGTGCCACTGAGTTTCGCCTGCGGGTACTAAAGTTTGGTTAGCCAGCTCCTTGAGGATAGAACTTTTGGGTAGCCAAGCTAAACCGTATCCTTCAAGAGCTATTTTTTTAAGCAACTCAGCCATATCTGATTCATAAAAAGTTTCCACATGACAAGGCGTATGTAGTTTTGAAAGTAGTAAATCGATGGCTCTGCCAAAATAAGAGGTTTTAGTGTAGGCCAATTGACGAATGGGTTTAAGTTTGGTGCCGGGTAGTGATGTGTTAGGGTTGCCTTGGGCATTGGGCGTGCAGACAGGGATAAGGGTATCAGTACCTAAAACAATATGAGCATAGCGGTCTGGGTCAAGCGTAATAGGCAGTTCAGGGTGTTGGTAGCATAAGAGCAGATCGCAACTGCCATCAACAAGCTCAAGTACAGAGTCGTGTACATTTGAAGCGACAACACGGGTTTTAAATTCACCAAACGTAGCATGTATGTTGTGTAGCCAAGCTGGGAAAAAGTTTAGAGATAGCGTGTGGCCTGCTGCAACAAGGAGTGCGCCATTGCGAATGGGATGTTGGCCTCGGATGAGTGCGCGGCTATCCAGTAACCCCTTTAAAAACTCTTGGGCGTGGTTCCGAAAGAGTTTACCAGCAGGGGTAAGGCGAGTGGGATACATGCTGCGATCAACCAAATCTGCGCCTACCCATGATTCTAAAGAACGAATACGCTTGCTAAGCGCAGATTGAGTGATGTGGCGCTCTTCAGCCGCTCGCGAAAAGCTTTGTGTTTCTGCCAGGCAGAGGAAGTCTTCAAGCCATTTAAGATCCATGCATGCATCCCTCAAATAGTTTAATTTACACACGTATGTGTCTATAGGATTTCCTAAATTATAAGGGGATAAGGTCTGTTATAGTGGCTGCATAGAATTGCACTTAAAGGGAAGTGTAGTGATTTTCAGTAAAGAATTCACCTTGCCAGCTTGGATGCCACAATTTCTCCATGAGTATCCTATGACTATGCCTGTTTTGGAAGACCGAGTGCGGTTTGTGATCAATCTATCTCAAACCAATGTTGAGAATCAAACGGGTGGACCTTTTGGTGCTGCGATCTTTGAACGGGATAGTGGACGCCTTGTGTCCGTTGGCGTAAATCAGGTGGTGGCATCAGGGTGTTCTGTCGCTCATGCAGAGATGATAGCGTTTATGATGGCGCAAGTGACCCTAGGAACCTTTGATTTAGGAGGAGGCAATCTTCCTGCCCATGAGCTTGTAACTAGCGCTCAGATGTGTGCGATGTGTATGGGTGCCACGCCATGGTCGGGCGTTCGTCGAGTGGTGATCGCAGCGAAATCTGAGGATGTTGAGGAATTAACAGACTTTGATGAAGGGCCAAGAATGGCTGATTGGCGTCAACAGCTTGAGGCGCGCGGTATTGAAGTTATTGAAGGACTTCTCCGTGATGAAGCGCGATTGGTTCTTGCAGGGTATGCATCTTCGGAGGGTGTTATCTACAATGGGCGTGGTGGGCATGAACTTTAGTACAAAGGATGGCATGTGGTAGAACATGTGGTTTTAAAGACAATATCAAGTGCGATGAATGTATATACATCGCGAGATCAGCCACGTTTTCAAGCATTACCCCCACTTGCTTTGTATATTCATGTGCCTTGGTGTTTAAAAAAATGCCCGTATTGTGATTTTAATTCCCACAAAGAGCCAGAGGGTGGTGTACCTGAGTTCCGTTATCTGGCTGCATTGGAGGCGGATCTGGAGTCAGCACTGCCATTAATTTGGGGGCGATCTATCCATACGATTTTTATTGGAGGAGGGACACCCAGTCTACTTTCTCCAGAGGGTATGGATCGTATGCTGGCAGGGATTCGAGCACGGGTGAAGGTATTGCCGGATGCTGAGATAACACTTGAGGCTAATCCTGGAACTTTTGAGCAGGCCCGTTTTAAGGCATTTCGAGAAGCGGGTATTACGCGCTTATCCATTGGAATTCAAAGTTTTCAAAGTTCTTTTCTGAAAGCCTTGGGGCGAGTGCATGATGGTGATGAGGCGCGTAGGGCGGTTGAGATTGGTGTAGATACTTTTGATCGTGTCAATTTAGATGTGATGTATGCTTTGCCTAAGCAGACGTTGCCACATGTGTTGGAAGATGTAAACTTAGCATTGCAGTCAGGCGTCTCACATCTTTCCTTTTATCATCTGACCTTGGAACCCAATACCTATTTTCATCGTTATCCACCACCGTTACCTGATGATGATACGGCTGCACAGATGCAGGAGATGATTGAGGAGCGTTTAACGGATGCAGGCTTTGATCGCTATGAAGTATCCGCGTTTGCACGTGATGGAGCGCGCTGTCGGCACAATTTAAATTACTGGACGTTTGGCGATTATCTGGGCATCGGGGCTGGTGCCCATGGCAAGATTAGTTTTCCCGATCGTATTATTCGCCAGCAGCGTTATAAGCAGCCTGAGCAATATATGCAAAAGGCGCTAGCAGGTTCTGCAGTACACACTGAGCATCGTGTTACTGGCCAAGATGTCGGTTTTGAGTTTATGTTGAATGCATTGCGTTTGCGTGAGGGTGTTCCTGGTTCTTTGTTTGAAGCGTATACCGGTTATCCAATCAGCCATGTATCATCGGTATTGGCGGAAGCGGTGGAGCGTGGATGGCTGGAGGCTGATCCAACGGTATTACGTCCTACTGCGTTAGGGTATCGTTTTTTGAATGATTTATTAGAATTGTTCTTACCGGAAGAAGGGAAAAACACATGATCGAATATCGCCGAGGTCGTGAACGGGGCTATGCTGATCACGGCTGGTTGAAGTCGTACCATAGCTTTTCATTTGCCGATTATTATGATCCACAGCATGTTGAATTTTCTGATCTTCGTGTTATTAACGAAGATACGGTGGCACCTGGCCAGGGTTTTGGGACACATAGCCATAAGGATATGGAGATTATCACGTATGTGCTTGAGGGCGCGTTAGAGCACAAAGATAGTTTAGGGAATGGCACGATCATTCATGCGGGTGAAGTACAGCGAATGAGCGCAGGGCGTGGGATTCGTCATTCAGAGTTTAATCCAAGCCTTAAAACCACGGCTCATTTTCTTCAAATCTGGATTCAACCGGAAATAAATGATATTGAGCCTAGTTATGAACAAAAGCCTGTTGAAGCTGAAGCGCTTAAGAATAAATGGTGCTTAATTGCGAGTGGGCATGATGAACCAAAGGCTTTGTTAAGAGTTCATCAAAACATGCATATGTATGCTTCTGTGTTACAGGCTGGATCAGAGTTGACCTGGATATCATTGGCGCATCGCAAAACATACATCCATGTGATTCGAGGCGAGGTGACTGTTAATGGTGAGCTGCTACAGGCTGGAGATGCTCTAAAAGTGTCGGGAATACGCGAGTTGGATCTAAAAACATCGAGTCAGGCTGAGTGTCTGCTGTTTGATTTACGGGGGTAAACAGTGCAATTGCGCTGGAATCGATTTGAATCAACCTTGAATCAAACGGCAGCAGTTGCTCCGTGTTATCTGTTTTATGGCGATGAAGCGTGCATTCAGATGGAGTTGCGTGATGCACTGATTCGTAAGCTCAGTGATGCAGGGTTTGATCGTGAAGCGGTGCAGATTGTTGAGAGTGCGCATGTAGATTGGGATCAGTTCAATAATCCTCTTGAAGCCATGTCGTTATTTAGCAGCCGTACTTTGCTGGATATTCGGGTCACCACAGAAAAGTTATCTGCTGATGGAGCTAAGTGGCTTGCCACGCTTCCTGGGCGTTGGCATGCAGATATTGTAGTCATTATCAGCGTGCCTAAGCTTGATAAAGCAGCGCTAAATAGTGCATGGTTTAAAGCATTAGACCAGGCAGGTGCTGTAATGATAGCAACGCCAACCTTAGATCGAGCAGGGTTTAAGGAATGGATTGAGCATCGAACCCAATCTTATGGGTTGCGGCTTGATTCTGAAGCGCAATTAGCATTGCTGCATGGACTTGAGGGGAATGTGTTTGCAGCACGCCAAGTGTTTGAGCGCTTAAAGCTGGCAGGGTATCAGGGGAAAATTAGTGTTGAGCTGCTTGATGCGCACATGGAACGGGCAGCGCGCTATGAGGTTCAGCAACTATCTGAAGCATGGCTATCTGGGCAAACGCCGCGTTGCTTGGATATTCTTTCAACATTACGTGGAGAAGCAGATGCTTTGCCCTTGTTACTATGGCAATTAGGAGAGGATATCCACGCGTGGTGGGCACTGAGTCAGCGTAAAACACCTCCCATGCTTTGGGGAGCGCGTAAGATTGCGCTTGAACAACGTGTGCAGCGTCAGCGTTTGCAACCTCGGCAATTTGCGCGTTGCATAGAAACATTGGTAGGGCTTGATCGCGCAACGAAGGGGCTTCAGCCAGAAGCCGCTGATGTATGGGATCAACTTGAGTCAACAGTATTGCGATGGGCCAAGTCAACGGCACGCTAAGATCTGCGTTTAAGTAGTCTAAGGATAGAATGAATACCAATTGCCAGATAAAGTGTATTTAGGCAAGTGGTTTCAGTAGTATAAAAGGAGAGGGATCATGAAAAAAGTTTTACTAGGACTATTTGCCTTGATGACGTTAGGGCTAAGTGTAGAGGCTTCGGCACATTCTTGGAGGCATCACCATGGTTATGGTCACCATGTTGAATATGATCGCGGCCCTTACTACAGAGGTGGGTATCGTGATGTGCGTGTGATTGAGCCTGTGTATATTGAGCCTGCTCCACGCGTTATTTACCGCTCAGATCCTTACTACTATACGCCCGCTCCAGCGTACGGAACGAGTTTAACTATTCATACGCGATTTTAAGTAGCGAATGTTATAAAGCGGCTCTACGCGGTTAAATTCTAAAGTTTTGTACTGATTTTTGAAGCCCCCAGCCATGCATGTGGCTGGGGTTGTTTTTTAGGCGGATGAGTCATCTGTGCGCGTTCAAAGAGTCCCGTATAATCGATAGGCTACGCATTTTTCTTTCTTTCGGGGTTCCTGGATATGGCGCTTTCGTCTTCCTATTGGGTTCATAATCTCAGTCCTGTTGCCTTGAATATGGGTCCAGTCTCGATCCATTGGTATGGCCTGATGTACATGGTGGGGTTTTTTCTCTTTTACTGGTTAGGGTATCGCCGTCTTCAGCATGCCAGATTTCAGCAAAGAGGGTGGTCCACTGAATGGGTAGAAGAATTCCTGAATTATGGGATTTTAGGTGTCATTTTGGGTGGGCGCCTAGGCTATGTCTTATTTTATAAGCCGGCACATTTTTGGGCCCATCCCCAGGAAATTATCCAGGTATGGCATGGAGGCATGTCATTTCATGGAGGATTAATCGGCGTCATACTGGCCTTTATCTTTTTTGCTCGAAAAACACATCGTCCTTTTTTGGAAATAGCTGATTTTGTAGCTCCTTTAGTGCCAACAGGTTTAGGCGCAGGACGCCTAGGTAATTTTATCAATGGTGAGTTATGGGGTGAGCCTACGCAGGTACCCTGGGCCGTTATTTTTCCTGCAGCAGATCGGCTTCCGCGCCACCCTTCTCAGCTTTATGAATTTGTGGGGGAAGGCTTACTGTTGTTTGCATTGCTGTGGTGGGCCGGTCAGCAAAAATGGGCACAAGAGCGGCGAGGGCGTGTTTCCACTTAATAACATAAGTGCTATGAAAAATTTTATTATCTGCTTTTTTTTCATGCAATACCCTATCCACATCGTAATCGCAAGGATGTATATAGGGTATACCCCACCAATCATGGGTTTACAAACCTTTGGGCGTACTATTTCACCCGCTGATAACGCCCTCCAGGCAATGCAATAATATAGCCTTCCAACTCAAATTCCAGCAGCTTGGCACTTAAATGATCTACGGCCCAGCCGGTTCGCACGCTCAATGTGTCCATATCTATTGCGTCGTAACCCAAAGCTATCCAAATGGGATCTTCTAAAGAGATAGGCGACGTTTGCTCAGCATTTACAGTCACCGTAATACCCGTACATGATTTCTGTTTGGTATGTACATGAAGCCCACGTAACTCTTCGAGAATATCTTCAGCTTTCTCCACTAACTTGGCACCCTCTTTAATAAGTTGGTGACATCCTTTTGAAAGCGGTGAATGAATTGAGCCAGGAATAGCAAAAACATCGCGCCCCTGCTCTGCGGCTAACCGAGCTGTAATCAAACTGCCACTTTTAACTGCCGCTTCTACCACCAGACATCCACGACTTAAACCACTAATTAAACGATTCCGTCGTGGAAAATGTGGCGACTTTGCAGGGGTTCCCAATGGAAACTCGGAAAGCAGCCCTCCCTTTTCGGCAATCTTATGCGCTAACTCCCGATGCTGAGAGGGATAGACTCGATCCACTCCTGTTGCAATCACTGCAATAGTACTTCCCTTTGCCTTTAGTGCCCCTTTATGAGCAGCGGCATCAATCCCTTGAGCCAAACCACTTACAATCGTCAGCCCATTCTGAGCCAACGCCTCAGCCCAAGCTTCAGCATCGCGACACCCTTGAGGCGTTGCATTACGCCCCCCCCACCATGGCCAACATGGGGCGTTCTAGCAACTCTAGACAACCATGATAAAAAATCACGGGGGGTGGATCAGGCAAATTCAGCAATGACGATGGGTAACGTGCATCTGCCCACGTTAAGATCGCGCGATTCCCTTCAGCAGCTAACCATGCCTGGGTTCGAACAATAGCCTCGCGCGCTGAAGTGCGATTTACAATCGCTTGAGTTACACGATCTGGAATAACGCCCTTAAACTGTCCTACGTCCGCCCTAAGAATATTTTCAGGGCTACCCAATACAGATAGTAATCGGTGCCAATAGCGGGGGCCTAGCCCTGGCACTTCAAGCAACTCTACCCATGGCTCCCATGACTGCACTGGAATCATGCCGCTTCCTGCGGTAAAGAACTTACTTCAACACCATTATCTTTGGGTGCTCTCCACCATAAAACCATACCGAG
>Ga0207122_1196_pt1 | contig 10063 bp, 8 predicted proteins | sample Alteio_BWMinHeat_38_FD_153504 | JGI IMG/M metagenome (GOLD analysis project Ga0207122, IMG submission 153504) | Enriched cells from forest soil in Barre Woods Harvard Forest LTER site, Petersham, Massachusetts, United States -... | ecosystem: Environmental > Terrestrial > Soil > Temperate forest >... | reverse complement strand
ATCGCCATAACTGCTCAGGATGAGAAGAAGCTTTGCCTTTTGAAACACAAGCAGCCTGTTGAAGTTGTTGGCCTGAGCTACTACTTGAACTTGATGATTGGGTACTGATCGTGGATGAGCCAACACTTAAACATTGTGAAGATCCTTGATTTTTGAGCGCAAACTTACCGATATGAGCGTGCACTGTCGAGGTTGTCACCAATAACAATAATAAAAGAAAGCTCTTTCGCCATAGCATGATCAATTCCTCTACACCTAAAAATATTTTATTATTCATTACTTTATTGTCGAAAAAATAAAAGACATTAGCAATAAGGGTTAACGGAACGGGGCTTTGTTCGGGAGGGGTGTAATTGAGGAAATTAAGCCGATCAACTGATTGCGAGTTTTAAAAAGTTTGTGATTGTCTTGAACACATAAAATCGGCGTTGTTGAATAAATCGGAAAGCTGCCAAAGAATAGTCTTTAGAGACACTGAGCCCTCCGTTTTAGGAAACACCCGTGCCGTATAAACGAGCCTATAAATAAAATTGTGTAAGTCCCGCTCGAGTGGGACAAAACAGGTTTATTAGAATGCCTTAGCATCTATGACAACAACATCCAGCGTTAGTTACAAAAATGTCTAACATGGCGAATAAAGTTTTGCTGGTAGTGGCAAAATTGGGGCGCACCCAGGTGCGTCCCAAAGAGAACGTCAGCGTTTATTTCTGCGGTTGCTCAGGCGTTGTTTCCAGACGGATATTGGATACCACAACACCATCACCCTCTTTTTGCGCTTTCAGCTTTTGGCTAACCATCAGATTGGTGGGTTCAAAACGTACCACAGCATCGCTGGCGGAAGTGATGCCAAGTTCGGCAACATTAGCGGTGACTTTATAGACTAAGGTTCCTAAAGAATCCGGCGCACCGCCATGACCTGCGTGACCAACTGGGCCGAGGCCAAAATAGCTGAAGGTGGCAATATAGCTGGATTTTTTTGGATTAGTTTTACTGCTTAAGAAGATCTTGTAAGTCAAAGCTGGTGTACCTTTTAATTTGACGTCCTCCAAAGTTAAATAGGTTTGCCCGGCTTCGCCTTGCGTTAATGCCGTACCCTCTGGATTCACCGTCTTGGGCAAAGACAAAGGTTGCAGGGGTACATCAACGCTGCTGTTGCCCAGTGTGATTTCTTTTTCAGTGCCCATGGGTTGATGCTTTTTGAGCGAACTGGTTAGTCTGACAGGCTGCTCTGCAAGCACTGTATTCGTTGCTGTTGGTTTAGCATCGCAATTACTGAGGTTGTCATAGTTCACAGTAATCGTGCCGTTGAATACATCGGCTACTTTCCTGACCGCTTTCTTGCCGTTTTCATCAGCAAACGTGTAACTCTGGTCATACCATGAATCAGGCATCCCTAAATTTGCTTTAGCCCAAGCCAAGTCGATGGTCTGACCATGTGCTTTTTTGACAATCCAGCACTGCCATAAACGGTCAATATTGGCATGATGCATATAAAATACGGGATCTAATCCGGCAATGGGCACAAATCCAATATCCGGCATCGTGCAGCCAGAACCCACAGCACAGTGCATGGCGCCATGAGGTTGATTTTGTAGTTGATTAGAAAAACTAGTAAAGTCAGTGTATTGGAAGGCTTGAGTAGCATCCGCCGAAGAGGGGTCCATCAAATCTTTGTTTTCATTTAATTCTGGTGTGCGATATTGGTTATACAACGTGCCTGCGGCTACACCACGTACCAGAGACGGTAAGGATAAGCCCTTCAATGTCGCATCGTAGTTATCGTAGTAATTCCAGTACGGCAAAGCGAAATTCGCATTGCCCGATTGTTTGCGCAAGGTGCGCTCAAAGAAGTGCAGGAAAATGCGGTGCCAGGGCAAAAAATACAAATTGCCGTGTTGGCAGGTTCCCCATACTTGATTAGTAAAACCGTCATTAGGCACATTGGTATTTGCCATGTGCTTGTAATAGTCATCACAGGTTGCTTTGTCATATTCACTTAAACACTGTGGCATGCGATAAGCGATGTATTGTTGTAAATTCGTTGCGTTCGTGCCGGTACCAAAAAAACCATGCGTATTGGCCCAGTAGCTAAAGCTGGTCCGGTATTGTGCAGACTTAGGATTAGCTTTACTGTTGGCACGCATTTTGGTAATGCCTTTTTGCAGGGTAGCAACCTTTTGCGGGTCTTTGGAAAATTGTTCCACGCTGATTCGAGCGGGATCAGCCCACGCAGATAAGGCCGTCATACTGCTGATAGCAGAGCTTACCGTCAATAATACTAACCATTTTGTTGTTTGCTTATGCTTAAGATGACGCTGTTGCATGCTTCCTCCTTCGGATGGTGGAAAATCGGATTGATGCATTGTGTGCAAGGTCACACGTTGCTTTATTGATTGGACTCCGAGCGAAAATTTGATGACATCTATTGGTAGACGATTGTCTATACAGACAATTTTATGAAATTGATCGTTTATATCATGAGCACTCTTAGATGAAGGTGACTGATATGCTGATCATTATATTTATAGGATATCCTTAAGTTTGAAGTGTTCACCAATTTTTGTCCCTAAAGCTCTTTTTATGATGTAAAAATCTCACACATGTCCTTATATAGTTTGGAACCCAATAGGCCTAAAAGGTGTAAATTCCAAACGATTGTAGTGGCAAGTGATACCATTCCTCAGAATTTAGAATAAGGAGAAAACATGAGTGCAAGTATAAATTTAGATGAAGTCTTGAGATCGCTGTCCTTACAAGAACTTCTAGAAGCGCGTGGAAAAATCGAAGAACGAATCAGTCGTGTTCAGCGTAGTGAGCAGAGTGCGGCTAAGAAGCAGATTCTTGAGCTGGCACGTATGTATGAGATTGATGTGAATTTTATTGCCGTAGAAACAGCTCCCACAGCAGGAAAAAGCCCTGCTAAATACCGTAACCCTCAAAACTCTCAACTCACATGGACAGGACGCGGTAAGAAACCCGCTTGGTTAGAGGCTCTATTAGCCAAAGGGCATAAGCTGGGAGAGTTTGAGATTCTGGTTCAGGTGGAATAACATCTTTAAGATCATAGATGGCTTAGGAGGTGGTATGGTACGTCTGCCTATACGAACTCTCTCAACTTTTGGCGTACTCACAGCTATCAGTTTAGGAGGATGTGCTACATCGCCCATCCTCTTTCAATTGATTGATGACCATTCCAATACTTATGCAGGGTCGTATGATCCCAAAGATCGAAGTATGGATGTCACGATCAACAAAAAAGCCTTTCACGGTTTTTATATCGTGAGTCATGGAACTGCTGTAGGAACATCAAACGTATTTGGCCGAAGATTCCATACCGTGGATACCTTCTCTGATGTGACCTCCAACTCAGCCAAAGCATATATGTCTGCTACCGATGGAGAAAAAATTACCTGTGATTTTCTATTTGAAGATCGTCGTGCCGTAGGTGAATGCAAATCTTCTTTTGGAAATATCTATCAGCTTGTAGCGGAGGGGAAATAAACGCTGTGAGAAAGAGGTAAGCCCAAATTTTAGTGACGGTTATGGGTTCGCAGCAATAACACCATTGCCGATCTTCATTACATCCTGCAAATTGCATTTGGATGGGATGGTTGCCACCTACATAGATTCCACATTCACAGCCAGGATTACGGCATTTACCAAGACGGTGGTATTTGTTTTTCTTCCAATCCTCATCAGGTCAGGCTCTGCGACTTTCATTTTCGAATCCATGAGCGCTTCCTCTACGAATACGACTTTGGCGATGGATGGCAACACGAAGTAAGAATTGAAAAACATCTTCTGCTGATAGAGAAACACTTCTATCCATTTTGTATCGATGGCCGTCGCCAATGCCCTCTGGAAGATTACGGCGGAGCTATAGCTTTCATGGCAAGAAAAGAAGCGCTGCCGCTTCAAATTGATGACCTCTACTGGCAATTGCTGGAAGATATTGAAGCAAGGGATCAGGAGGCGCTTCAAGACCGTCGCGAAGAAATTGAATCTATACGAGAATGGCTGACCTTGGATGAGTTTGATAAAAAGGAAGTGAATCAAAAGTTAAAGCAATACATCACTCACGGCACATTATGAATATAGGGACCAAGCAGGGAGTGCGCCATGAAAGTCCGTATTCAAATGATCGCTGAGTCAGACGATGCTCAACTTCAATAGTCGAAGACATTCTTCAAAAAGTGTTAAAAGACACCTTCATGAAAAGGTTCTTTCGTGCCAATATTATTTTTGCAACCTTGCTTAGACAAAAGGAGTGTCTTATGCGGTTCCATGCAAATTATAGCTAGTCCGCCCTGAATAAATCTGATTTTCAAAGAATGAGAATAAATCCATAAAAATAGTGCTGCGTATCCTTAAAATCTGATGCCAAATATCAAGGCAAAAGGAATAAGAAAGCCGCAGCTTTCGGAGAATCATACGTAAATTATGACCACAGGCGCATAGCACCGCATTCAACGCATCACCCAGCGAACCTTTTAGCCAGTTTTTGCGTAACTTTCCATCATTTTTCATGTGTCCAATCATAGGCTCAATAGCGCTGCGCCTTCGAATATCTGCTCTTAAGGTTCGCGTGATTCCTCGCCTCAAATTCTTGTGGTAAACCTTAACAGTACGAAGATCATGTCCTCTATATCCAAGGTCAACAAATACCTGTCGTGGCGAGTGGTCTGTAATGATCTCCATTTGCTCAATCGCTTCTGCAAGCGTATGACCATCATACGGACTTCCAGGCAGGCTTCTGGCTCCAATAACCAGACCTTCCTTATGTGTCGTCACAATGGAAACCTTTACACCAAACTCATAGCGGCAATGGGCTTTTCCCTTACTGATGCACTCAACCTCAGGCGCATGCATCGCATATAACTTATTCTTGCTGTTCTTCTTTTGCTCAAGAAGCCGTTTCCCTTTTGCCAGTAAATCATCTGCCTTCATTCGCAAATGCTCAGGAATCTTTTCCATCTGACGACACACATCTCGATAAACCCTGCCTGTGATCGTCTTCAATTTCTTCAACGATTTCCTCATCCGCTTATATTGTTTCGCATGCGCGTAACGCCCCACTTGGGCTAATAGCTTTGGCGCTTCCCGATTGTAATTTTGCCTTAAGCTCAGTCCTGCCTCTTTCGAGAACTTAACCAAATGTTCGCGGCAACGATTCAGTAACCGGCTATCTGTCGGATAGGCAATGGCTTTCTCCTGTACCGTCGTATCAACAATCACCTTTTCAAAGCTCTTCTCATCGACGACTTTTTCCGCAAGCGCCGCCTGCACTGTCACCGTGAGCATCCATTCCACACCCTCCTCACCTATCCTTTTACGCCAACGGGTTAATGACGAGGGATCTAAGGGCAGATCATGCCGAAAATACGTTTCACCACAAAAATATTGCCAGTAGGGATTCTCAAGCCAGCTTTGTACGACAGCCTCATCTGAACAGGCAAAGGTATGCTGCAAATAGAGAAGTCCTGCCACTAGGCGTGAGGGTAAGGCCGGTCTACCTTTTTCAGAAGGGAAATAGCCTGCCCACTGCTTCTCAAATACCGACCATTCTATTTTGTGACTCAACAACACTAAGGGATGTTTTTCATTGACCAGTTCCGCCAGTTCCTGGCGAAACAATTCTTTGTTTTGGGGTATTTTCGATTTTTCGCGCATTTTACATGACACAATTTGCAAGAAATGCGCTGAATTTTATCAGTTTCTGGTACTTTCAGACCATCAAAATACCTTAAAATCCACACCGCATAAGGCTTCTTGAATTATTCAGGGCGGACTAGCTAAACTCAAATAAATTGACACAATCGAAGCCTTCTAGAATGAAGCAATGAAGGCAATTTTCATGTCATTTTAAGGTGGCTTAGCTTATATGTTTCACTGGCAGTTTCTGGCGATTATTACGGTGCCGATTTTGATACAACTAAGGATGTGCATACAAGGCCAAGTATTTACGACAAAACCTCAATACGTTGATGGTGCCATCTTTATTACTCAGGTAAACGAATATGAACATAAAAGATGCGCTGTTGCCCGGAGTTGCTATAGCACGATTTACTATCAAAATTTACACCATGCTGATAGGTTGTCGAGCACGCGTTGTAAATAGCATCTATATATAAACTTCTCTTATTGCCACCTCGTGGAACAGCAAGATAAAGATTACCTTGAGTCACATAAGGATTAAAATCCGCGCTAATATCAGTATAGTCACCCAAAGAAAATGAAGGAGCAGCGCCTGCAAAAGATTCAATAATAGGATAGAGGCGAACCTGGGTAGCCTGCTTACCTTGATTAATCCATAAAAGCCACAGACGATTTCTGGCATCTTCAAAAATGCGTATGGCACCATAAAGCGGTAAATTTTTCCATTTGTTTTGAAAAATTGTAGATCCTGCACTGTCATTAACGGTGACATAAAAACCGCGTGCTTCTGGGTTAGATGAATTTTCAGTGTAATATGCTGAAAAAAACCGCTCTTTGCTATCAATCAAGCTATCGCTCAATCTAAGCACAGGAGCAGCCGAAGCTCTAGTGATACGAGAAAACGGAATTTTGGTGTCTATATTATTCCATTCCCTATCAGAATATAGACCGGTAAAATAAAAACGGATGCCGTTAAAAACATAGTTACCGTAGCTTGGATCTTGATTAGGAACTTCAGATGCAGCCTTATGAAGATCACGAGTAGCCGTTGCATACATGCCTTTAGGAAGCCCCTCAGGATTTGGGAAAATATAATCGTAGGAATGTCGGAGGCCAATCGGATGACTTACTACATTAGACCACTTCCATGTATTCGACGTTTCTGAGAATTTACCACATGAATATTCAGTATTGGTAGTAGAGGTCTGAGGTAATACAGGAAGCTCTCTAGAAACCTTTAAGCAAATAGTTCCATCTGTACCAATACCTGCATTACCATAATGTCTGGAGGAAGCGGGAAGCCTTTGCCAGGAACCTGGAATAGCCGAACCTGAATAATAAGGAGAGGCATATACAGTAGGAACACTGTTAGGCCATGCGATGACGTAGGCATGATCGTTTCTGGCATCGCGAAGAAGTACTACATCATCCGTGGTCAATCCAGAAGCTTCTTGCCGCCATCCTCCAGAAGGACTTCGATACATTAAACGCCAACGCAAAGCGTTGTTTTCGCCAGTAGAGAGATAAATTATGCGAATAGAACCATCTAAGTGGCGGGTAATGCGTGGCTGATGCAACCCCCAGCTATTCCCAATATAGGAACTACCAGGGACAGAAGCATCTTCCGCTACGGACTCAAATCGTTCAATAACAGAAGCCTTAGCGGATACTTTTCTATCAGCATAAGAGAGATCATTCGATTGATGTTCCCCCTTGTGCTCCCGTTCCTGATGGTAATCCTCGTCCCGATCTCTTCCACCTTTGTGTTCTTGATGCTCCCGTTCCCTTCGGTCATGCTCAAAATAGCGATCCTCCTCTCCAGCTTCCCAATATCCTTGTACCCATACGTAATGGTGGTGTTGCCAACGCCAGTAACCTGGTGCCCATATATAACCTTCACGCGCTTCTGGAACCATTTCTTCCCGTACTTCTGGAGGTGCTCTTCGAATATCTTGAGCGGATACTGCGCTATTCGCCAGCATTGCAACGATCATTACGGATAGCAATTTATGCTTCATATGTATTCTCTTTGAAGATATTACATCAGTTCTGCAAAATGAATAACTACATCGTTAAGCTACAAAATTTCAGTACAGGTTTAGTGACTATTAACGCGATACTATCGTGTCGAGGTAACGAGAGGGCGTACTCATTTTTCTTTACGCTTTTTAATACATGGACTTATTTTATGAGTTTCCTAGATTGGGCTGCGAATTCCCTTTTAAGGTAGAAATGCTATTTTTTCAGGTAGTATCGTATTCAGTCTTCAGTTCAAAAATACGCCTGTCATCCATTTACTGCTTCGTCTCGTTCTTTAGTGCAGGATGTTTAACACATCACTGATAAAAATATAACCCTATGAGGAGTCGTACCATGAGAACAAAATCACTATTGTTAGTCAGTGTTCTATCCATTTGTAGTGTGACTGTATTTGCCCAAACTAATCCTGTTGACCAAGTGAGGCGCGACAATGCTCAGATTCGAAAAGATAACGCGGAAATCAACGTAGAGAACCGCGATATAAATCGTGATAATGCTGCTATCAACAGAGACCAGCATGATATAAGCAACGATAATCGCAATCGCGTGAAAGATAATGCTGAATACGTGGCTGCACAGCGTCATGAAAATGAGGCTGTTGAAAAAGGTGATTTGAAAGGTGCTCAGTCTTGGGATAAAAAACGCATGCAAATAGCACGTGATTTTTCTCGTACTAATCACGATATTTCAAAAGATCGCGCTGACGAAATGAACAGAAGTAAAGACCGGAACAAAGATGCTGCACAACGAGCAGACGAACTACGCGAGCGCAATCAAGAGATTAACAAACGCAATCGCGATGCAGGAAATATTAACTAAATCGTTCCTGCGCTGATTTCTACTGTAAGTCACGGAGATCAGCGCAAGCAAATCGGCCACTACGTTAAATGGGTGTGATCAAGACCAAAAGCGCTTCGTCTTTTTCTCCTCTATTTCCGATTCACTAAAGCAATGGCGGTGATCAGCAGTAGAATGAATTTTCGAGAGCAGATCGTAGATGCTGGCTTCCAGATCGGCATCATCAAAGGATTTTGTCGCAAAGATTTTAAAAAGAGTAAAGCAGGGCTTGCTTTTAGACGGATTTAGGCTGCGAGAGAATAAACTTCATCTCAGATGCAGCATAGTGCTTATATCAACTCGCACTTTCATGGTACAACGCTCCCAATGGGCCATATATGATAACAATGATGATCAGGAGCAGAAAAGAGATAAATCAAAACGGCGAACTATACCGTTTTAGGAGTCATGGCCTATCAATGATTTAATTCCTCTCCTCGAAAAAGGAGAGGAATTTCCAAGCTACAATGATTCCCTAAGCTGGGATTACAGGCAACATAATAAAAAATGGCTGTGTGAAGAATACCGTAGCAGATTTAATGGTCATTCGAAGAAAGTGGAAATGGTGAAGTTAAACCCGTAAAATCACCAATGACTTTAGCATCATAGGGACCATTGAGTTGATTAAATCCTTTTCCTCAAACATTACTTTTTAAACGGTTGTTTTTATCTGGAGTTATTGTAGCAAGTCTATCATTGCCTTTTACAGTAATGGCTAAGGATCATGACGATTTTAATAAGGAACATCATATTTTAATTGCTGATCAATTCAATAATCGAGTTATCGAAATTGATCCTGATACTCACAAGGTCGTCTGGCAATTTGGAGATGGTTCCGATAAACCTGGGCCTAAAAGCGTCGTTGGAGTCAATGATGCCGAACGGTTTGGGTTGTTAACTTTAATCTCTGGTACTGGAACTCCAGCCAGTATTCCTGCTCTTCCAGGTTGCTCGGACCCCATTAATGGCTGTCCTGATAATCGGGTTTTTATTGTCAATCGTGCAGACGAAATTGTTTGGCAATACGGCCAAGCAGGTATTGCAGGATCAGGGTTTAATCAGTTGAATACTCCTGTTCAAGCCGCATTTTTACCACACTTCCCACAGCATCCAGGTACCCATATCATCATTGCTGACCAAGCTAACGCACGGATTATCGTAGTCAATTTTGCACATAAGATCGTTTGGCAATATGGCATTACAGGCACTCCAGGAAATGATATTGGTCAGCTTAATAACCCTAATAGTGCCGAACTTCTTGAAAATGGCCACATTTTGATCGCGGATGAGGGCAATAATCGTGTCATCGAAGTAACGACGGATTATCAGATCGTAAAGCAATTTACTGCAAAGGGAACTATTAATGGTGCAGCCTTCGCAAGTCGCTTAGACAATGGAAATACCTTAATTACTGACGCCAACAATAATCGTATTGTGGAAGTTGATGCAAACGATAACATGGTGTGGGAATACATCACTAACACCCAAACGGGAAGCAATCCTAACCCGCTTCCCACTCGGGCTGTTCGCT
>Ga0207122_1194_pt1 | contig 10134 bp, 6 predicted proteins | sample Alteio_BWMinHeat_38_FD_153504 | JGI IMG/M metagenome (GOLD analysis project Ga0207122, IMG submission 153504) | Enriched cells from forest soil in Barre Woods Harvard Forest LTER site, Petersham, Massachusetts, United States -... | ecosystem: Environmental > Terrestrial > Soil > Temperate forest >... | reverse complement strand
GGTCTGGATGTTGCTGGCATTGATTTTCTCACTCCGGATATTTCACGATCTTATCTGGAGGTCGGCGGGGCTATCAATGAGGTCAATCGCTCACCCGGTCTTATTACGCTCAAAATTGCAAACCCTCATCGCGACTATGAAGGCGAAATGGTAGAGTGGATGTTGGGAGGTTCCAATGGACGTATTCCCATTGCAGCGATTACCGGAATAAACAGCACAACAGGTGTATCTCATCTTCTTCATCACATTCTGCTTCATCAAGGTGTTCTAGCCGGACTCAGTACCACACAAGGTGCATGGATTGGAAAACACGCTGTATCCAATGCCGAATTAAACGGCTATCAGGGTGGATGGATTGTTTTGACTGACCGAACGGTTGAAGCAGCTGTCATAGAATTACCTCACCAAGGCCTTATCGATGCAGGATGCCTCTTTGATCAATGCGATGTTGTCGCTCTGCTTGATAGTCCTGATGCAACAACACTGCGATTTGAAGCTGATATTTTAAAACGTGCCCAACACGCTATTGTAGTAAACGCTGAGCAACCTTCTCTGATAAATCAGGTCGAAGCACTAGGCGAAAAAATCATGGCCAAACACATTATTCTGGTCGCACAAGATAGCGCTCACCCAGCTATCCAAAAGCATTTGGCAGCAGGAGGATCTGCCGTACTAAAAAAAGAAGATGAAAAACCCGCTTTATTCTTGCATACAGGCCATAGCAGCCAGCAAATAATAACTCTTCAAGAGATGAGTGTAGCGATAACAGCCCAAGACACCATCATTGATACTTTGTTTGCCATCGCTTTAGCTTATTCGATGAATTACAGTCTAGACCAAATTCGTGCAGGACTATCCAGTTTTATCAATACTGTTGAAACTTGATGCCAATAAACTTAAAACCTTTTACACGCAGCACCAGGAGGAGACAAACATGGGGATCTTAACATTGGATAAGCCATGTGTAATCGCTGGTACTACGCATGGGCTCATGCAACAATCCTTTGTGGTCCGTGTACACATAAAATTACCTTCCCCCATCTCAGGACTTACAGCGTGGATCAGCCGATGTTTACCTGAATTACAAGATATGCTGAACCTGTCAGTAGAGGACTCTAAAGAGCTTGATGCCGAGGGCGTCATCCAATGGATAGCCCGCTTAAGCTCCGCACTACAACATTACTCTGGAGAACCCGGTGGATGGGGAACTGTCCTCAACGCAGAGCATACCGCTCATGTGGACGATCTCTCCCATCCCTTAGAGCGTTTGCACTCCTCATTACAACATTATCTCGAGAAGCTCATTGCACAGAGCAAACGTTATGAACTGGCCATACCCTGCCATCACACTATGTGTGGATATATCGCTTTGGAAACTGCAGAACGGGTTATACAAGATGGCTTAATGTACTGCCTTAAAAAACCAACAAACGACACTTTATTCGAAACACTACGTCAATGGATTAAACTTCAATTAGAACGATTAAAAGAATGTGCTACCCCATTCAATAAGGTAGGTCTTTTACGTGCAGCCGAGCTTAGGAATATTCCCTGGTTACAGATTGCACCCAAAATCTATCAACTGGGTTATGCATGCAAAGCACGACGGATAACCCAAGCCAGCTATACGGATCATACATCCAGAATAAGCCTGAGAATCGCTCATGATAAATCTGTAGCATCAGCTCTGTTAACTAAAGCAGGCCTACCAACAATCAGACAAGGAAAGCTCACACAATCACAAAACAATAAAAACTACCGGCTCATTATTCTAGATGGACGCATGATATCTGCCATTTGTCTTACGCCCTCCGAAACCATTCCTGCCATAGATCAAAGTGTTCCCTTCCAAAATACAAACAATGTTGGTTTTGTAGAAGATGTCACTGAACAGGTTCACCCTGAAAATCGTTTGATGGCTGAACGCGCTTCGCGCGTCATCGGTTTAGATATGATAGAAATTGACTTTTCGACGCCAGACATTTCACAGTCCCATCTGAAAACAAGCGGATTAATGGCCAATACTATTCATCCATTACCTGATTTTTCCTACCATAAAATGGCCAACCCACACAGGGATTACGACGCTGAAATGATCACATGGATGTTTGGGCATTCTGATGGGCGCATCCCCATTGCTGCAATCACAGGTATGCATAACTCCACCAGCCCAATCTCCCATATCTTACATCGCATTGTACTGGCTCAAGATGTCTTAGCAGGCTTAAGCACAACACAAGGCGCATGGATCGGAAAAAGCCAAGTCTCGAAAGATGCTCTGAATGGCTATCAGGGTGGACGCATCTTATTAACTGATTCAGCCATTGAAGCTGCAATCATTGAGCTGCCTCATCAAGGATTAAAAGATTCAGGATGTCCCTTTGATCGGTGTCATGCTGTTGCCTTACTTGATATACCCGATAGCGCCATGGAACACATTGAGGTAGACATTTTAAAACGTGCCCAACATGCAATTATTATGAATGCTGAACACCTCTTATCCATGAAGCTGCTTGCATCAAAACAACATGAAATCACTGCCCCAAATATCATACTCATTGCTCAAAACAATGCATCAAAAACGATTCAAAATCACTTAGCAACTGGCAAAACAGCTATTTTAATAGATCAATTTAATGGAAAACCGTGTGTATCCTTACACATCGGAAATGAAAAACAACCGATCATAGCTATTCAAGATATCAAAACGACTGAGCCTGTTCTTTTGAATACTGTAGATATTTTGTTTACAGTCGCCCTAGCGTATGGAATGGGCTACGATTTGAGCCAAATTCACAAAGGACTTACCAGAGACCACCAATAAATAATTGTTTTAATATAAATTATTCACACTACTAACGAAAACCATTCAATCAGAGCAAGGTACTCTTATTCCATAAAACGGCTAATTGCCTCATACGATACACGGTCTAACTCATAAAACTGTGCGCCAATCCGATAGCCCGCGGTTGATGGTGTGCAGTGAATAACTCTAGCAATCGCTGAGACATGATCCTTGTCTCTTTTACCCAGGGCAGCAAGCTCAAAATCCACGCGAAATGCTTGCTGTGGACGCATCATTAGCCTTGAAATAAACCCTATACCGTTGATTGATATATCAACTCCAAGAGCCATGATAACCTGGTTATTCTGAAGGGTGATGGTAACTTCTGCGCCCAAATGCTTTCTGAGAAATCGTCTCTGCTGCTCTTCTACACTCAAAGCACGCTCCTCAAACTTCTAGTATTTCTATTAGAGAACCCAACCCCCTCATTTCAAGTACTTGACTCTGCATTCTTGGGGATTAGCGCCGCATTAATGTATCGACACCCATTTACTAAAACTCAACTGTTAGAACAGAGCAGATATTCAAGATATCCCTTACAGGCCATGCAATATGATATCCCCTACTCGCCGCATTCCAATATCCGTACAATAGAACAATTCCTACTCTCATCCGAACAAGGATTTTCAATGAGACTATCTCCTTACATCGTCAGTGCACTTCTCACAGGCTTCATCTTTAGCAACGCCAGCGCACATGTTAACGTTGAAGGAGCATGGATACGCGCTACTGTAGAAGGCCAAAACAGCACAGGTGCATTTATGAAGATCAAATCATCTTCAGATGCCCAACTTAGCGCCATACAAACCCCTGTAGCAGGCCTTGCCCAAGTTCATGAAATGAAAATGGAAAATAACATCATGAAAATGCGAGCCATACCAACAATGCACTTACCCGCACATCAAACCATTTCACTCACACCAGGAAATGGTTATCACATCATGCTGATGGATCTGAAACGACCACTACGCGAAGGGGAAATCATTCCCATTCAACTCCGCATTCAACAAACCGCAAACCCCAAAAAGACAACTGCAGTCACCATACAAGCCGTAGTCAAAAATAATCGCGACTAACGCAGTCTCTAAAAACCCAAAACTCTACACCTTGGCTTGGCCATACCCTTCAATTTCTGCATAGGCAGAATGGTTGTGAATCGACTCAAAGTTTTCCGCCGCCACAATAAAATGGCCTACTGAAGGATGCGCTTTGACTCGCAAGGCTAAATCCCGCACAAGATCTTCTACAAACTTGGGGTTTTCATAGGCACGCTCGGTCACCCATTTTTCATCTATTCGCTTAAGTAGACCATAGATTTCACTGGAGGCTTCCTCTTCAGCAATCCGAATCAACTCATCTATACCCAGCTCGCCTTTTACCTCAACATCAAGCGTGATGTGTGAACGCTGATTATGCGCTCCATATTCTGAAATTTTTTTGGAGCATGGACATAAACTCTTCACCGGCACCAGGACTTTGAGTCGTATCTGCCCTTCGTTGTGCAGCTTACTCTCTACAGTAATGGTCACATCGTAATCCAGTAAGCTGGCTACACGAGAAACTGGCGCTTCTTTACGAATGAATAAAGGGAAGCGTACTTGAATCATTCCAGTCATAGCGCCATCCATACGTTTGCGCATGGCGGCTTCCAGCTTTACAAAATCATTCAGTTTAAGCGGTTCTCCATGCTCCCCCATCTCTTCAAGAGTTTCAATAAAGCGAGACATATGAGCGCCTTTGGTCTCCGCAGGAATACCCACATACATTGACCAGATAGCTACCGTATGCTGAACGTCCTCTCCCAACTCAATCGTCACGGGATAACGCAAATCTTTGACGCCCGCCTTATTAATAACCAGATTACGCAAGTCCAATGAGGCTTGGGTATCTGGAAGCGTACTCAGCGGGTTATGGGGGGCGTTCATTTCAAAACTCCTAAATCTTTGAACGTATAGAAGAAGCCATCTATTCAATGCTTCATTGCCATCTCAGGACAACATGATTTTAAACTATTCTATGAAAATCAGTAACTAAACCAATATTGAACTCAATGCACAGCGGGGGATATTTTAGCCAATGCAGATTCAATGGTACGAATAAACCGCCAGCTCATCGGAAACGTTAAGGCACTGAAGCTTTTCACTGTTTCACCATCAGAAAAAATCACATATTTGTGAAAATTCCAACGCGGCACAGACCGTGTACGCTCGTAAAGCTCACGATAAAACGTATTGGCATAAGCGCCTTTTACTGAGGTTTTACTGAACATTGGAAATTGTACCTCATAAGTACGCTCACAGAACTCGGCAATTTCCCCATCTTTTCCGGGTTCCTGCTGGCCAAAATCATTCGATGGAAAACCCAGCACCACCAAGCCTTGATTTTTATAACGCTCATAAAGCGTTTCCAGGCCACGATATTGCCCAGTAAACATGCACTCGCTCGCCGTATTCACAGCCACAATCACACGCCCTGAAAACTCGGTGAGTGAAACAGATTGACCATCTTTCAATCGCAAAAAAGTATGGTTTAGCAAAGAAGAAGAACTACTCATCAAACATGCTCCTCACCATGATAATTGGGAGGAAAAGTAGCCTTGTGACCAGGTTCCCACAGAGTATCCGGCACCAAGGTCTGCTGGTTCATAAAACGCCCAAACGCAAAAAGCGTATCCGACAATCGATTTAAATACTGGCGAAGCGGCAAACTCTGAACCTCCAGCTCATGCAGCTTTACAACATAACGCTCTACTCGCCGACATACGTTGCGCGCCAAATGCGTCCATGCTGCACTTGGGTTTCCTCCCGGCAAAACAAACTCTTTTAGCGGCTCAAGAAACAATTGAAAATGCGCTGTCCAGGCCTCTAGCCACACCACATACTCATCTTTAACAAAGGTACGGCCTGGCATCGCCAGTTCGCTACCCAACTCAAACAGGTGATGTTGTAAATCGGATAAAAATGCGAGATAGACTGAATCAGAACCTACAGTCTCTAGCACCGTACAACGCAACATCCCTATATAGCTATTCAACTCATCCAGTGTTCCCAAAGCCTCAAACCGAATATGTGATTTTGAATGACGCTGACCATCTGCCAAGCCTGATGTCCCGTCATCACCCGTACGTGTTGTGAGTGTTGTTAAGCGAAAAGTGCTCATTTGGAAAAAACCCTAGTGAAGGAATAGCGCTAGTCTACGCCCTTAAGGAAGGGCTATCTACCTGCTTAATCCCAATCGGATTCTTGAAAAGAAAACATCTGATTGATAACACGCCTCTTGCATCACCCCAAAGGAAGTGTAATACATTTCAATAAGCGCAATCAGTAATACTACCTAGAAAAGATACCAGCGTTATGAAAAACAAAAAACCCTCATCAAGTAAGATGATCAATTGTATTGCTATCTTTCTTTTTTGGGTACCCACTTGGCTTCAGGCTGTAAACTTTGCAAAAGCTCCTTTAACCTTCCCACCAACAACTCCAACTAATGTACTATTATCGTTATCAACAGGGTATCAAACAGCTGATGTGGCCGCTTATGCCACATCAGATTTTAGCCCAACACAAGCGTATGATGGCTATTTTGACTCAAATAAATGCTATCAATACTCTAGCACGCAATCTAATCCCAATATTAGTACACCGACTCCTGATGAATACTTTTACCCAGTTGCTACAACGTCTGCCGCTAATAACTATACGTGTACAAATGCCTGGAGCGGGAACTTTTTAAATTGGCTCACCATGACAAAACTGGATTTGTTCAGAAAAGCTCTCACTGGAGGTACTAGAGAATTTGATACGCCTACATCCACTTATTTAGTAAGAAGTTTTATTGATGGGCGAGGTCAAATCACATTATTTCCCGATGTGACAATCTCAGGAACGACAGTAACTCTGTACACTCCATTACCTTACCCTTCAGCATCAGGAAGTACATCGTATATTATAGCTAATACAAGCCCAACTAATTATGGACAATCATGTAGAGATGGATGTAATTCTGGAGAATTATATGGTTCTCGCTTTAGAATCATTGATCCTAATAACCTTCAGGTTGGAGCCAATTTAGGTCAAGGAGCCAGTAGTTCAAATAATTATAATAATCTTCTTAAGATTAGTGTTCAGGTATGTAATGTAAATGCACCTGGAGGGCTTGAAAATAATTGTTCGCCGTATTCAACAGATACCAGTGGTAATCGTTACTATAAACCTACGGGTTTGATTCAGCTCAACCAGAATATTGCTAGATTTGGTACATTTTCCTATGTTGCTATAGACAATCTGGACCAGAGAGAAGGGGGACTCATGAGAGAGTTCCTGAAAAGTATAGGTAATAGCGATTTCACCAGTAATTATACGTTTCAATCAAATCCAAGCCCTGAAATTGATCCTTCAACAGGTATCTTTATTTATGATCCTGATGGAATTTATAGCCAGGCACCTAAAAGTAACGCTATTTCTGCTCCAATTTACCAAACCTCCCAACAAAATTGGAGCAATAGTGGATTAATTAACTACATTAACCAATTTGGCTATAAATCCATATCAACCATGTCAGGCTGGCATTATACTGGTTTTGATAATGCAGCTGAGCTATATTACGAAGCATTACGCTATCTTTCCCTTCCTTATAATGGACAATCACGTGGAGCAACACCTGAATACAAAAAAAATATAAAAACAGGACAATTATTCAGTAGCACCGTGAACGATGGTTTTCCTTTATTAACAACATATACAGATCCAATACTTGATAAATGTCAGAACAATAATGTTATTTTTTTAGGTCATGCTAATACTCAGTGTGATGGTCGGATTCCTGGAGGTGCCTGGTATAGCGGACAATCAGGTAGTAATGGAGCAAATGGACAATGCGCAAATGCAAGAGATCCATCCAATACTGTTCCCGACTTATATGCTTCTGATTGGATAGGATGGATAGAATCTTTAGAGTCTGGATACTCTAATATTGATAGTAAATCAAAAAACTCAATGAACTGTCCTGGTGGTAGTCGAGGTTGTTACTCAGGATTTGCAGGTCCTAATATTGCAGGTCTAGCGTATTGGGCACGCATTGCCAATATCCGTCCGGAGCTATCTCCTTTTCTTTTCGTAACCACCTATATCATGGATGTTCATTCTCCTCTTAGCCGTTCACAAAATGGATCCTCACCCTATGCCTTTGGCCAGGATAAAACAAACTTATGGTTTGCTACTAAATATGGCGGCTTTGATTATGATCCTATCCAAGGAAATTGGAATCCAAATGATAATAATACAACATGGGACAGCAATGGAGATGGTATACCCAATACATTTATAAAAAGCGATAGCTCCATTATGATTAGTAACTCGCTTAATGCTATATTCACTGGAGTTAAATCTTTTAAAACATATAACAGCAATAGTAGCATTGCAACAAGTGTTAATCAATTTAATGTAAAAGATACCCAAATTTATAAAACATATTATGCACATGCTGGTATTGGTCAATGGGAAGGCAATCTGGCATCAAGTATTGCAACAGCCACAATCAATAGTAGTGGGCAAGTAACTTATAACACAGGTAACCCTGTAGATTTTAATCAAGGAGCAGCTGGATGGCTTCAAAATAATACTATTGATGGAAATATTAATAATCCCCGCCAAATCATTATGGCAACACGTACTGCACAAGGAGGAACTCTCACAGGTGTTCCTTTTCAATGGAATGCTATTGGTACCTATACACAAAATGTAATCAAAAATACTGGAGAAACAGATAGTGATGGAAAAAATCGTTTGAATTATGTTCGTGGAGATCGTTCAAATGAGCAATCTATATCAAACCCCTCTGGATTTAGACCACGCCCCAATACTGTCCTTGGCGATATTATTGATAGTTCTCCTATATATGTAGGGCCTTCACTCTATGGATTTAGCGACTCTGACTTCCCTGCTGGAAATCCATCCTATAATGTCTTTTTTCAAAATAATATTTTTAGAAGCCCAATTGTTTATGTTGGTGCCAATGATGGTATGCTTCATGCTTTTGATGCGAATACTCTCAAAGAAATATTTTCTTTTATTCCTAACTCAATTATTTCCAAACTAAATAATTTTAGTAGCTTATCGTATACCCATGACTATTTTGTAGATGAAACACCTATCATTTCAGAAAATATTATTTCAGGTAAAGGATGGGTTACTGAATTAATTGGTTTTCCTGGAATTGGAGGTAGTGGAGTCTTTGCATTAGATATTACATCTCCCGATAAACTATCCCAAGCTGAATCAAATGCTAATAACATTGTATTATGGGAACTTAATAGTCAAACAGATAAAGATATAGGCAATATTCTTAATAGAGGACAAATGTCCTCAAAAAACAAATCAGCAAGTCAACAAGTGGGGCGCATATCAAATGGACATTGGGCTATCATAACCGGAAATGGTTACAATCCCCCTAGCAATAAAACAGGTTTGGTCGTTATTTATTTAGATACTCCAGCCACAAATGGAACTCCCCTCTATAAAAAAGTCATGATTTCTGGTGTAACGGGTGGATTATCAACTCCAACACCTGTTGACATTGATTTTGATGGGAAAATCGATTACGCCTATGCAGGTGATTTGAATGGAAATGTGTGGCGATTTGATCTGCGTAACAATGATGAATCTCAATGGACAGCATTTAAGATATTTACCGCAATTGATGTAGACTGGGGAACAAATTTACCACAATCTATTAGTGTTGCCCCTGCTGTTATGACTCACTGTACGGGTAAAGGGTTAATGGTTATAGTAGGAACGGGTACATATTTCGATGTTAATGATAACAACCATGATAAAAATGATGGCGTATATGGGTTATGGGATAAGTTCGATAATGTCGAAATATCAGTAAATGATCTGGTTGCACAATATTATGTTGATTTTTCTCAATATAACTCTTATTCAACAACCAGTCAACAGAAGTTAATTATTATTACAACAAATAACACTGTGGATTGGTCTTCAAAAAATGGATGGCGATTTGTGAATGTGGGAGACAAAGTAGTTACTCCACCAAGAGTAATGAACGGCATCGTATACTTCAATGATATGTACACTTCAGCAAATGATACCTGTGGCAGTTTCTCTATCTTAAATCAGGTTACAACGCTTAATGCGTGTACGGGACAGCGTCCAGATCACAGTGTTTTAGACATCAATTTTGATGGTATTGTAAATACTAATGATACGGTTCAATTCAATGGTGAAACTATGTATGCAAGCGGCATAGCAACGCCTAATGACTGGAGTCAG
>Ga0207122_1181_pt1 | contig 10134 bp, 14 predicted proteins | sample Alteio_BWMinHeat_38_FD_153504 | JGI IMG/M metagenome (GOLD analysis project Ga0207122, IMG submission 153504) | Enriched cells from forest soil in Barre Woods Harvard Forest LTER site, Petersham, Massachusetts, United States -... | ecosystem: Environmental > Terrestrial > Soil > Temperate forest >... | reverse complement strand
GGAGGGCCAACAAAAATGAGCGCAAGATCTACGAAGAAAGAGCACAAGAAATTCAAAATTCATAGCGACATGGACCGGGTGCGGAGAATGCGCGATGAGGAAATTGATTATTCCGACATTCCTCCTCTCACTAAAGAATTTTGGAAGAAAGCAGAATTGATTTTCCCTCCTAAGAAAGTTGCAATATCGATGCGGGTCGATGAGGACATTCTAAGTTGGTATAGGCATCAGAGAAAATCGGGGTATCAGACTTTAATGCTTTCGGTTTTGCGAACTTATATGGAGGCCGCCAAGCATCGGCACCACTAATCGAGCACTGTCTGGGTTATATCTCCGAACGAATCAAGAAAAAGGCGCTGCAGTCTGAACAACAAATTAATCCGTTCATTTTTCAGTTCCTCATTTTCCGACATGACGAGAACTTTATCGAAGAAAGCGTGAATCGGTTTTTCAAACGCAAATAATTTTTTGTATGCTTTATCAATGTCCTCGTTTTCCAAGTCTTTCCGAATATCCGGTTCGGAAGCTTCCAACAGTTTTCCCAACGCCTTTTCTTCAGGTTCCGGGAGCTTATCCAAATGGATTGCGGGAGGGCTCGACAGTTGCTCCGCAATTTGTTGTCCCTCTTTGGATTTTAGGATGTTGAAGACCCGAGTCCATGCTATGACGAATACTTTAAAAGTCTCTTTATTTTCTGTGCGCAGCGATTCCAAGAACTGCGCGCGAACGAAAGCGGTATGAGGCCTTTCTAAAATTAGTGGAAGTGCAGTACGAATGATGTCATAGCGAATACTGTTTGCCTTCCAAAGTGTTTCCGCTCGCTCGATCACAAATGGCTCCAGTTCTGAAAGAACCAGTCTAATCCAAGTTGGCGCGGGGTCATGCTTCTTCAGCGGATTAAGGCTGTCAGAGGTTTGAGAAGAGCCTTTTGGGGCAGCTCCTAGCTCGGGAAATTGCTTCCCAATGTTAGAGAGAGATTCTCGCATCAGGTGCTTTAGGTTAAGATCAAAACAGTTTTTCATCAAAATTTGCAATAGTGCAGTTGATGCTCGTCGAAGCCCGAGCGGGTCGGAAGAGCCGCTCGGCTTTAGCTTCAACGCAAAGCAACCGGCGAGCGTATCGATGCGATCTGCAACCCCGATCAATGCGCCCATAAGCGTTTTAGGCAAAGCATCTCCCTGGAATCGAGGCAAATAATGATCAAGAATCGCCTCGGCGATTTCGGAACGATGCCCGTCGCGAAGTGCGTACTCTTTGCCCATGACGCCTTGAAGCTCCGGAAACTCGAATACCATTTGGGTGGCGAGATCGCATTTGCATAATCGAACCACCAAATCGAGTTCGTCCGCGGAGACTTCTTTCTCGAGTTTGCATTCGGTTCGCAAACGTTGCGCAAGTTGCTGTATCCGTTCCACTTTTTGCTTGATCGTTCCAAGATTTTTCTGGAACACAAGTTTGTCCAACTGATTGAATCGCGCTTCGAGTTTTGTTTTCTTATCGGTTTCGAAGAAATACTCTGCATCTTTGAAACGGGCGCGAATGACTTGCTCGTTCCCGAATGTCACGTCGCTCAACCCTTCTTTGTCGCCATTCCGAACGCCGACAAAGTGACGCAACAATCGCCCTTCCGAAGTCACCAGAGGGAAATACCTTTGGTGATGCTGCATCACGGTGATCAGCACTTCTTGTGGAAGCGAGAGAAATCGCTCTTCGAAGCTTCCGAGAAAAGCGGTCGGGTATTCCACCAGAAGCGTGACTTCGTCGAGAAGCGCATCAAGCCGGTAAACGCGCGCCGATTTCGACGAAGCCAACTCTTCCACTTGATGGCGAATCAGTTCGCGTCGTGTCGGGTGATGCGAAATGACAAAAGCTTTTTCAAGAGTTTTCTGATATTCGGAAGGTCGATCGACGCGCACTTCACCTTTTGAAAGAAATCGATGTCCATGAGAAGCAGCACCGCTCTCGAGCTGCTCCAATCTAAACGGAACAACCGCTTTTCCGTAAAGCGCCAAGAGCCAACGGATTGGCCGTCCGAAAGTCAAATCGCCGTCCCATCGCATCGATTTCGGAAAAGTCAGTTTCTTAATCCAAAACGGAAAAAGTTCTGAAAGGACCTCGATGGTCGGCTTTCCTTTTTGATGAACTTGGGCGACGACGTACGGCTTTCCGGAAAAATCTTTAAAGCTTGCCGCTTCAATCGGCAAATTGTGTCCTTTCAAGAAACCAAGAAGCGCCTGTGTTGGCTGCCCGTCCGTATCATAAGCCGATGCTTTGGCCGGTCCACGCACTTCCTTCTCGAGATCGGGTTGTTTTTCCGGCAGCCCTCCGATTTCCAGAACAAGCCGCCGTGGAGTTCCGTAGACATCCATTTTTTCGTAGGTCAGACGGCTTCCCCCAAGTTCTTTTTCCGCAAGCGTCTTCAACTGGTCCAAAGCTTCATAGAAAAAGCGTGGCGGAAGTTCTTCGGTGCCGACTTCAAGGAGTGCAGTGGTTAATTCGTTTTCCATGTGGCCAAAACAGTTCTGTCCTTTGAAAAGCCGCTCCTTTTTAGCGCCCAAGGTTTTTGAGAAGATGCGTGGAAAAATGCCACATGGCCATTGAGTCGCAATCCAGAGAGTACGAAGAATTACTGGAAAGAGTTCAGCGAGCCGTCGGTTCCGATTGGAATCTTCGCACGTTCAAAGGAATCTTTTTTGAAATCATGCGAATTATCCAGGACCCGACCACGGGAGCCAAAGACTTAGCTCGAGTGATTTCCATGGATCCCGGTCTGACCGCTCGAACGCTTCGCGTCATCAATTCTCCGTATTATTCTCTCACCACAAAAGTCAGCGATTTGGCACAAGCCATTGCTTTGCTGGGATTTGAAATGTTGAAACAGATTGCGTTGAGCATCAGCGTTTTTGAAGTTTTTCCCGCGGGAAGCAAAGTGTATCTCACCCGACTTTGGAGAAACGGGCTTGGCGTGGCCAAGGTGGCTGAGACCGTAGCCAAAGCAAAGGGAAAATTAGCTGCCGAAGCTTACACCGTTGGGCTCCTTCATCACATCGGCAAAATTTTGCTTTGCAGTTTGAAGGAAGCGAAGTATTCGGAGACGCTCAATTTCGCGAGAGTACATAGTCTTCCCGACATCGAAGCGGAAAAGCAAGTGCTCGGGGTCGATCACTGTGAAATTGGATACGTGGTGGCCAAGCATTGGGAGCTTCCTCCGCTTGTAGTTGACGTCATCCACACGCATCACGAAACTTATGTTGGAACTAATTTGACGACTCCGCAGTTTGTTTCCCAGGTGATTGCACTCTCGGAAGAAATTTGCAACCATCTTGGATTAGGTGTTGTCGACGCTCCTCCGGCAAAAGCGCCTCAAATTCTTCAATCGATTCCATCCGCACATTACGAGAATCTAGGCTTTACCAAAGCGTCATTCGGAGAACTTTTGAATGGCACTTCGAATGCCGTGAAAGAAATCGACGAGCTGTTAGGGGCTTTGCAGGTTTGATGAAAACGAGCTGATTAAATAATCGGCTCCGCTGATTGCGGCTCACCAGTTCCATGATGGCTCAAAGGATTCTTTTTTTGCCGACAGAACGCCTTCCATGAAAATGCGGATCGTATGGCTGCGTGGAACGGCTCATGGAGTTTTCGCCCTTTATGCCTTGTATCAAGCCGCTTCTCTCTTCATGCAAATTAGGTCGGTGGCATGGCTTGAAGTTTTTTATCTCGTCGTTTTCTTAATGGGATTCGCGTCACTTTGGGGGCTTCATTTTGCGCCGGAAAAATCCAAGACCTTTGTGGTGGGGTGGGAATGGCTGTTGCTTGTGTCAAGCTTTCTTGTTGCTTGGCTTGGTGCGGTTCCTGAAATGCGGAATCCCGGTCTTGTTTTGTTTTTCTTTGCGCTCTTGCTTCGGCTTATAGCCTGAAGAATTGTTAACATTTTGGCAAACAATCCCCCTTTACATGAACGAGCTCAAGAGAGACAATGAGCAAAGACCATGACGCAGATCGTTCGACCGATTTCCACTTATCAAGGACATCTTCTCAGGCAATTCAAGGGCCAATTGAAAAATTTAGCGGAAACGCTTGAAATTCATTGGGCGCCCGCTGAAGGTTGCGCTGGAATCGACGGGCCGGCTCGATTGCTTAATCCGGATGGAACGGCCGCCGCCTATTTTTCAGAGCCTCCGGACAGGCCTCATGGTCTTGTTATTTTGGGTCAAGACGATCAGCATCCGAATCATGATACCTTAGCTTCAAGCATTCCGCAATTTCTTCCACGCGGCCTCATTTATGAAACGCGGCGAATCGAAAATGGAAATACAGCTTTTGTTTTTTATCCCAAGCTCGAAGATAGCGAAGTGGAAACTCTCCAAACCAAGATTGAACCTCATCGTGCTCACCTTATCGTTATGCCGGGTGAATATGCGATACTTGCCGCTCGAGACCCGAATGCCAGGGAACTTTCAGCCTATGGATTTAATTACCCTAAAATGCCTAACTATTGCAAGACATTCTTGATTTATGAAGATGCTCCGGGTTCGAGAGCGGCGCTTGGGTACAGTCCGTTTTTTGGGAATGATGGGACCGGCGAACAAACCGATCTATGGCTTGTGCAGCAAATGTGCTTCGATTTGTACTTACAAAGGGCGACGCGAGAAAATCTTGTTCTTTCCTATGGTCATTCCGGTTTGGATGAGCGGATCGCTCGATTTTTGCAAGCAGATTGAATTCAAGAGAATCGAAAAAGTCACTTTGGGCCCTCGGTTTACATTTCAGCCTGCCGACCGATCATTTCACAGGCTGTCCGAGATGGAGGCGCTGGACTCCAATCCAAACTTTACCGCGCGTGCCGTCAAAAAATATGATATCATCCGCCGTCACGGCATTTCGTATATAGAATCATATACTTCAAGAAGAAGATAAGGTCTTCGGTGGAGGACGCGCAGGCAAAGTTTTTACTAAGGCTTTGATGCTTCCTTTTCGGGCGCCCAATCTTGGTTGCTTACAGGGGGATTTTGGGGAATCGTAATCCGATTGAACCCGAAGCCTGAAGTCCGATGGCATTCGTTGCAAGTGGCAAGCGTCTGTCCGTACTGCCGATAGAAGGAAGCATCGTCATGCTTTAATAGCGCGCGCTTCATGTCGGCCAGTTGGCTGTTCTTCATCCCGTCCATCACTCCGGCCACATTGACCCCGTTCACCACCGGCTTCAGAATGTCGATGTCTTCCACTGTTTCTTCCATTTCCTTTAACTCGTAGAGCGCTAAAGCGTGATTGTGATATTTCTGAGCGAACCAAAGCTTGGCCATATCCATCTGTAAATCGCGCATCGAATCTCCGATATCAGGTTCGAGTCGCTCCGTCTTATTTAATCGGACTGAAAGCTGTTCCATGTCTTTGTTTTTCTTGCGATTCATGGCAAAGCAAAGCATCATTCCGAGAAAAAAAGAGACCACGATAAGGAGGCCTATTAATAGAAATCCTGTACGGCGGGCAGTCATCCATCCAGTCCTTCAGAGCTCAATTTGCAATTCTGCGAACTATCAACGGACGGCAATTTAAGAGGAGAAGCACCCGGATAAAGGAAGATATTAACTAAAATTGATCCAGGATGACAATTTCATATGGCCGCCGACGATAATGAAAATCATTTTCAACTAGCTTTGAAATTCATTTGGAACTTCAGAACTCCTTCCCGGTCCTGGAAAAAATTTCTTTTTCTCTCGCTCCTTCTGATTTTTCCCTTCTTTCTTTACGCAAAAACGCAAACGCTTCATTACATTGATTCCACATACAAGCTTTTCCTGAACGACGAGAAGAAAGTGTTGCTGCTGTTTGGGCCCTGGGGCGACGATCCGGTTTTGGTCGACCGTCATGTGAAGGATGCGTGGGGGCTTGCCGCTTCCTTCGGAGTCTTGGTGGTGTATCATCAGGAGGACGATCTTCAGTGGGCCATTCTCCAGCGGGAAAACGGAGAAAAGCGAACCGGCGGAACGTTGCGAGAAGTGGTTCCCGAGGATGGGGAGATCAAGTTTGTAGTCCTTTCCCCGCTGGCTGAAAAAGCCACAATCAAGGTTCAGTTTGAGACCGGACGGTACATCGTTTACAAGGTCGATCTGTTTGGGCATAAAGAAGTCGTGCGCGAAGGCAAAAGTGAACAGAAGTAAGTCGAGTCTCCTCGCTATTTATCAGGCGGCAGTTAAAGCGGTTAGTCCTGAAGTCCTCTTCAAAAAACAAAAAATTGCTCCACCTAAGAATCCGCTTCTGATTGGATCCGGGAAAGCGTCTGTGACGATGGCCAATGCATATGCCAAGCTTCATCAGCTTTCGGAGTCAAACGGCTGTGTCGTGATTCCGGAGTCCAGCCAAAGCAACGGGAAGCGAAAGAAATCTTTGAAGTTTGAGGGGATTTTGGCGGAAGGTTCTCATCCGATTCCATCGGAGCACAGCGTGCAGGCCGCGAAAACACTTCTTTCCGTCGTGAAAAGCAAACAAAAAGATCAAGAAGTGATTTTTTTTCTGTCCGGAGGCTCCTCCTCAATTTTTGAAATGCCTGTTCCTGAAATCGGACTGCGGGATCTGCGCAATACTACTGAATTTCTGCTCCATCAAGGGGCGGCCATTGGTGAGATTAATATTGTCAGGAAGCATCTTTCTCGCGTCAAAGGGGGAAGATTGGCGGAATTTTTAGGAGAAAGCCGATGCACCACTTTCGTTCTTTCGGATGTGGAAGGCGATCGACTTGACATCATTGGATCGGCACCCACCTATCCGGATAGTTCCACTTATCAAGATGCGTTATCGGTTTTGCAGCGGTTGAAATCGGAATCGAAAATTCCTCGTTCGGTTTACCACTATTTACGCGATGGTGCCCGTAAAGTTCATCCCGAAACGTTAAAGCCGGATAATCCCGTGTTTAAGCATTACTCGTGGCATGTGATTGGAAATGCTTCGAAAATGGTGGCAGGCGCGAAAAAGAAGGCTGAGGCGCTTAACTTTCGCGTGATGGTGGAGCCGCATTTTTTGAAAGGTGAAGCGCGTGTATTAGGCTGGTGGCTTGCGCAGCGCGGGAAAAAAGCGCGCGGTCCGGTTTTGATTATCGCGGCCGGGGAGCCGACCGTGAGAGTGATGGGAAAGGGAAAAGGGGGACGCTGTCAGGAGGTTGCCCTGTCATTTCTGACGGAGGCCGCGGGAAGTCGCGAAATGGTTCTATTGGCCGCTGGAAGCGACGGAATCGACGGCCCTACCGACGCGGCCGGCGCTATGGCATCCAATGAAAGTTTCGAGCGAGCGAAAGCGCTTGACTTAAATCCCGAAGCGTACTTGCAAGACAACAACAGTTATCCATTTTTCAAACAACTGGGAGACCTGATCATCACCGGTCCTACAGGCACCAACGTGAACGATCTCTTCCTCTTGTGGGTTCCGGGGTAGTCGCGTCAAAGGACAATTCTCGATCACCGGGAACTTTTGTCGAGTTTCAGCTATCATGGAGTTTAAAGGGAGGTGAAACATGACATTTAAGGCAACCATAGGTTCGTTGCTCCTTGGTGGGATGCTCTTGGGCGGAGGAACTTTCGCTGCTTACAAGAAAATCCCGGGACACCCGCGTGTGAATGAAGTGAATCATCGCCGGTCCAATCAGAGATCTCGAATTCAGCAAGGGATTAAGAATGGGAACGTCAGTAAACAGGAAGCCGCGAAGCTCCGCAGACAAGGGAAAGCCATCCATCAGGAAGAGCGAACGATGCGCAAAGCGGATAACGGCCACCTGACCAGAGCCGACAAGAGAGCCCTCAATCAGCAGCAGAATAAGCGGAGCAGGGAAATTTACAACATTAAACATGACAAGAACGGCAATCAATAGCTTTTAGTTCATGAATTGGGAGGTGACAATATGAACGGAAAGAAAATCGTCGCTTCAATGCTCTTGGGAGGTTTCATGCTGACCGCTGCAGCCTTTGCCAAGACCGGGACGACCACGACTTCCACTCACACCACGAAAGTGAAGCATGGAAAGCCGGTGGTTTCACCAGTGAAGCATAAGACCGTCAAAGTACAAAAGACCAAGTAGTTTTTGTTTTTTTCTTCAAGCGAGGCAAAATGAATCGGCCTCGCTTCTTTTTTGGCAAAAGGGATCACTTCGGTTGAAATGAATTACGCGAATATGCTGAATCCAGCGGAGCAGCTTGAAATTCTGAAGCGAGGCGCAGCCGAGATCATCTCGGAAGACGAGTTTCGGGCCAAAGTTGAAAAAAGTTTTGCGTCCCGAACTCCGCTTCGAGTGAAACTGGGGATTGATCCGACGGCTCCGGATATCCATCTCGGACATTCCGTGGTTTTAAGAAAGCTTCGTCAGTTTCAACAATGCGGCCATCGGGTGATCCTTTTGATCGGCGATTTTACAGCGTTAATCGGCGATCCAACGGGACGATCGGAAACGCGTAAAGTGTTATCCGCTGCGGAAATTGCAGCCAACACGAAAACTTATCTGGCTCAAGTGGGCAAAATCGTCGATACCGCTTCACCCGATCTATTTGAATTGCGCTATAACTCCGAGTGGCTTTCGAAATTGACTTTCCAGCAAGTGCTGGAGCTTTCGCATCATTTCACCGTGGCGCGAATGTTGGAGCGCGAAGATTTCTCGAATCGATACAAATCGGGCAAGGCCATCGGACTTCACGAATTTTTTTATCCGATCATGCAAGGATACGATTCGGTGGCGCTCAAAGCCGATGTGGAGCTCGGCGGTACCGATCAAACATTTAACATACTTGTCGGACGGGAGCTGGAACGAGTCTTTGGATTGGAGCCGCAAATCGCCATGATGCTTCCGATTATTGAGGGAACCGATGGAACGCAAAAAATGAGCAAGTCACTTGGAAATGCGGTGGGGATTCACGATCCTCCGGATGAAATGTTCGGAAAAATCATGAGCATTCCCGACAGCTTGATGCCGAAATATTTTGAGCTTTTAACCGAAGTTCCGATGCCTGAAATTCGTCGGGTCGCCGAAAACCCAAGGGAATCAAAAGCGAAATTGGGTGAGACGATCGTCGGCTTTTATCATGGCGCGGAAGCGGGAAAGGCCGCACGTGAAAACTTCGATCGGGTTTTCCGCGAAAAAAAGGCGCCTTCCGAAATTCCGGAATTTGTGGTCCCGGTGGATTTGCTGAACGATGGGCGGGTCGCTCTGCATAAGCTCCTGGTTTCGTCCGGCCTTGCACCGAGTGTTCGGGAAGCGAAGCGACTCTTGATTCAAGGCGGAATCGAAGTGGACGGGAAATGCATATCCGAGGAAAATGCCATACTTCAAGTTGAAAGCGGAATGATTGTGCAAGCAGGGAAGCGTCGTTTCGTAAAGCTTCGAAAAAGTTAGAAGGAGACGAAAGTAGTGGGCGTGTCCATCACCGACGGCTTTGAAACCAATGTCGGTTCCTGGGGGGTCACGTAGAACGCAGGTTGGATTAGGAGAACCGTGCCGGGTTTGACACGGCGCGCTTCGGCCAGCGCGGCTTTCAGATTTTCGTTCGACGCACAATGGGTAAATGGAACCGTACTTGCAGGCTTCGATGGGGAAGTCGGAAGATCAAGATGAAAGCTTTCCACACCATCCTTCGAAGTCGAGGAAGTCCGAACTTCGTTCGCGCCCAAAGAAACGAGTGGGCCTTCAACTTTTGACGGGGCGTTTCGTGGATTGAACATTGGGGCGGAAAAAGCAAAGCCGCAATAGAGAAAACCTAAAACAACAGTCATTCCTAGGGCCACTCGAAACATGTTACAACCCCCTTCAAGTTTTTAATTCGAATGGGGGCTGCGAGATCCTTCCGGTTTAGAATCTGGAAAAGACGATCGGAGTTGGAAAGGCTCCCGGAACCGAGACCGTCGGGGTATCTCTCGGCTCAATGGAAAAGGCTGGGAATGTCAGGTTCGGTAACCCTGGGCCGACCATTTGGGCTTCCAGGTGCGCCGCTTTGAAAGTTTCAATGAGGTTTTCGCGAGTCATAAAAACTAAGGTGCTCGGCGCTTGAACGGTCGAGGGTAAAGTGAGGTGGAAACGCTCGACTCCATCGATTGTTGTGGAGGAAGTTCTGATTTCATTCAGCGTCAGCGAGATCAGCTCTTTTTGTTTCACGG
>Ga0207122_1193_pt1 | contig 10160 bp, 8 predicted proteins | sample Alteio_BWMinHeat_38_FD_153504 | JGI IMG/M metagenome (GOLD analysis project Ga0207122, IMG submission 153504) | Enriched cells from forest soil in Barre Woods Harvard Forest LTER site, Petersham, Massachusetts, United States -... | ecosystem: Environmental > Terrestrial > Soil > Temperate forest >... | reverse complement strand
AAATTGCATGCAACGCAGGTAGCACTGACTGAGTCTAATACCAGTAATAGCAGTTACCAGGGTCGGAGGTGAAACGGCCATGAAAGAAAGATTTTCAGTTATGGAGTTGACAGCGTTACGCAACGACTTACTCCAAGGCGGTCTTATTGACTCTCGCGAGGCCGCAGAATTACTGCAGGTGTTTCTGATGGGCCGGGGCTATGGCGTTTCCCCGCAAGCAGCTTTCGATGCCGCTGGACGCGTGGAAATGTCCGGATGTTCCATCCCCGTACTGCAAACCGAGCTGGAACTGTCTAGTCGTCTGCCCATCACCCCGCCTCAGCTCGCACGCTCAGGATTCCTCGATGACGGCTTCATCGATTAGCAGAACGGGAATGTCGTCCCGAATTGGATACGCGCGGTGGCAGGCAGCGCATTTCAAACTCGATCTATTGTTTTGCAACACCAGGGGTTTCTTGCAGGCCGGACAGACCAGAATGTCGAGGAGTTCTTGAGCAATCATACGGACATTTTACGCCCTAGCTGCTTTTCGGGCATCTCGGAAACTATTGGACAAGTGGTTAGGAGATGAAAGGCCATATTGACTTGGCTACAGTCTGCGAATAGATTCTGGCGACGAAGATTTCGTTGATTTGTAAGTCCCCTCTGTGGCGGCGATCCGGTGCAAATTCCAACACCCTTACCCGCCTATAGAAGACCTAAACCAGGAGAGGAAAAAATGAAGAGGTTGAGAAAGTTCGGAAGCGCAGGGCTCGCTTTACTGGCATTGGCTAGTATTGCCAGCGCACAGAAATGGACACCGCTGAAGCATCCAGCTACTTTCCAAGCGGGCGCACTCGCGCTGCTCACGGACGGCACAGTACTGATCCATGAAGAACAGGATCCGAACCCGCAGAACTGGTTCAAACTGACGCCCGACAAAACCGGCAGTTACATCAACGGAACCATTAAACCAATCGCCTCGACATCCAGTGCATACGGTCCGTTATTCTTCGGTTCCGTCGTATTGCCGGATGGCCGATATATTGTTGAGGGCGGAGAATACAACAACGGCTGCGCAAACGGGTGTTGGACTAACCTGGGTGCTATCTACGATCCGGTGAAAAACAAATGGACGCCTGTGAACCCTCCCACGGGGTGGGGTTCGATCGGTGACGCTCAGGCCATTCTTTTGGACAATGGAACCTACATGCAGGCAAATTGTTGTGACACTCAGCAAGCCTATTTCAATCCAAAGACGCTTAGCTGGACGAATATCACCAACACGGGCAAAGTCGACCGCTTTGACGAGGAAGGATGGAACCTGCTGCCCAATGGGGACATCCTGACGGTAGATGCAATCGATGCTCCCAATTCCGAAGTCTACAACCCCACGACCAAGAAGTGGACCAGCGCAGGCAGTACGATTGTCCGTCTGGAAGACCCCGGCACTCAAGAAATCGGACCGGCGGTGTTGCGGCCGGATGGCACTGTGTATGCCACCGGAGCCAATACTGCGGGTGCGGGCCACACCGCGATCTATAATACGAAAACTAAAAAGTGGGCCAAAGGTCCGGATTTCCCGAACAAGCTGGACATCGCAGACGGCCCTGCAGCACTGGAAATCAACGGCAACGTCGTTATGATGACCAGCGTCGGTTTTGGTAATAACTTTCCCTCCGTCTTCTTTGAGTGGAACGGGAAAAAATTGACGCAGATCCCAGGACCGCCCAACGCAGCCAACGACGCGTCGTTCTACGGACACTTCCTCGAGTTGCCGACTGGCCAGTTGCTGTTCAGCGATTACAGCAATGACATTGAAGTGTTCACTCCGAAAGGAACCTACAACAAGGCTTGGGCGCCGGCGATCGCATCCGCGCCGTCCTTGGTCACTCGTGGCAAAACGTATGTAATCAACGGCACGCAATTCAGCGGCCTTTCGGGAGGAGCTGCGTACGGCGATGATTTTCAGGATGCCACCAACTATGCTCTGGTGCGTATCACCAATAATGCGACCAAGCACGTTTTCTACGCCAGAACAACCAACCCGAGCACCTACGCGGTCCAGACTGGAACCCTCCCAGAATCGACTCATTTCACGGTCTCGACAAAGACGGAGACCGGTGCCAGCAGTCTAGTCGTAGTCACAAATGGCATCCCCTCGGCTGCTGTTTCAGTGACAGTGAATTAGGCAAACAGGATGATTGGTAACCCTTCAGCCCACTCGTTTTGTTCCCGGCCTCGCACCGGGTGGAGGCGAGTGGGTTCCTTATTTTCCAGCATCCCTGGGGTTTGTGCGTTCGGGACCTTCAGACTAGTCCGTGAAGAGATGGTCTGTGATTATTTCAGTTCCGAGCGAAGAGAAATATTGTTTCGCAACCGTCTAGCGGGACAATCTGGGCATTCCTGTTGGAGTGCCACGTTCTACGCGATTAGTTTAATCGGTCGAAAGCCATGGGTTGGTCGGGCATTGTTTAAGGACGAACTATGAGGATTCCGAAATCGTGCTTGTGCTTGGTAATGGTGTTGGTGGCACTCTGCGACGCAAGTGCATTTGTAGCAGGTGGGACCGGGCCCCATTATCTGGTTGCGAATGACGACGTTCCACCCGCCCTCGCTACTAGCCTTACCTTCTATACAGTGGGGGCAGATGGTCTTTTGACCATAAAGGCAAAAGTGTTAACTGGCCGAGGTGGGATCGCAGGCGGCTATTTCGGGGCTCAGCGAGTGAATGTGCTTGACGACGGGAAAACAGAGTGCGTTTACGCTTCTCAGGCTGCAGGCGGCGACATCGTGGGAATTGTCGTACAGACTCTAAGGATTGGTAATAGTGCGACAGGCTCCAAGAAAGATACGGGCGCGTCCAACGGCATTGGTTTGGCGATGAACGCGCACTACCTGTATGCCAGTTTCACCGACGCGAACACTATCGGAACCTTTCAAGTGAAGCCGGGCTGCAAACTCAGTTTTGTCGGTGACATCACGGTGGCGGGTTTGCAAGGCGGCATTATCGACGGAATGGCCATTCATGGGAACATGCTGGTTGTTACCTATGATGACGGTTCCATCGAATCGTTCAACACGTCAGTGGGCGTGCCGGTATCGAATGGTGATGAACAGAATTCCACTGCTTCCCGGAGCGGAAACACTTTTGCCAACGGTGTGGACATCACGCAAGATGGGCGCTTTGCTATTTTCGGTGATACTGCCACCTCCACCGTGGTCGAAGTCTCTAATATTTCTTCTGGCAAGTTGACTCCTACGGTTGTGGCGCAGGCGCAGCCAGTTCGGGAAATGAACAATCCGCCAGCAGCAATAAACTCCCCGTCCATTGCGGTCGCGGAGGCAGACGAAATCGGCAGCAGCCTGCAGCAACTCTCAGAAGCTGAGGGGCAAGCCCTGGTAGCAGAAATGAGTTTGCGGCTGCCGGAACATCGGGAAGCTGGTGTGGCTGAGCTTGAATCCATAACCGCCGATCCTAAGCGGGACAATGTCATTGCCCGCCGCGCATTGGCCTGGGACCATCTCCAAAAAAGAGAATTTAATTCCGCCGTGGAAGAGTTGGGCAAAGGCGCCGAGCTCAACGCCCGGGATCCCTGGCTCCACTATTATCTGGCGCTGGTCCGGCAGACCAAAGCAAAGGCGTTGAGCAGCGCCATCGAAGGGCTTCCCAATATGATGCAGGACCTTCGCCTGGTCCTCGACTGGAGCCCTGAATTCGCCGAGGCCCGCGCGATGCTCGCCATGGCCCAACTGGAAGGTGGAGGCATCAACGCGGCCATGGAATCCATGCGCGTAGCCATTCGGCTCAGTCCGAGGAACCAGATGTATCTGCTAGACATGGCGCAGATCTACATGGCAGGAAAACATTGGGAAGCGGCCACTGCGTTGCTGGAGCGACTGAAAAATAGTCCAGATCAACCGTTGGCAAAATCTGCCCACGAGCAACTTGAAGGTCTGCCCATGTTGAAAAAATATGGTGTGATGCCCCAGAGCGCAACCAAGACTGACATCGCCAGCGCCATACCGTCGCCTCCTGCGCATTCTTCGACGTCAACCTCAGCTTCACCGTCTTCTGTCACGTCTTCGCGGCAAGACGAGGATTCTCGACCAGACCAACCATCAAGCACGGAAGACGCCGATCAACCTCCTGCTCCGTTTCAGCCCGACCGCCGGCCCATCCAGCATCTGAAAGGAACGCTGCTTTCGGTGGATTGTTCGCACGCACCGATAGCGCTATTAACGGTGTCCGCGGGCATGCGAGTGTTGAAGTTGCGCACCGAAAATTACCAGTCGATCATGATTATTGGAGCCGACGAGTTCTCCTGTACATGGAGCAATCGCACGGTTGCCGTCAACTATCGCGCCGGGGGCAAGGCAGACGGTGATCTATCGTCGCTGGAACTCCAGTAGCATGCCGGTGATTCGCCGGGCCTGTACAACTCATATCAACAACGTTGTCGCTAGTTGCGCGTCAATTCTCCTTCTTTCTTGCCGGTAATCGTGACGAAGCGAATGATGCCCTCGCTGTCCTCGAAGATCAAGCCGGTTCCCTCGGAGTTCACGACTGCCGTGACCAGACGACCATACGACTTGGGAATGCCTCCGTGGGTTGGGATTTGGTCATAACGCGCCAACTCTCCCTCTTTCATGCCGGTAATACTGACGAACCGAATTACGCCCTGGGCATCCTCAAAAACCAGCCCGGTTCCTATCTGGTCTGGGATCGCCGCAACCAGACGGCCATACGATTTTGGGACGGTGCCTGGTGTCGGCGGTCCGGCGTAGGCGACAGTCGCGCGCCGGTTTCCAACAAAACATCCAGCGACAAACAAAAGCGCGATACCTAAGACAAACAGCGCCCTCTTTCGCATCTGCTTACGCCTCCTAATGATCAACACCGGTTATTTTGGCAGGACCAGAATTTTGTGCATCATGCCAAGATCTTCGTGCAGCAGAATGTGACAGTGAAACACAAACGTACCCGCAATGGTCGGATCGCGGAAATCCATGCGCATTTTCACGCTGTGGTAGGGATGACCTGGCCCTTCCCAGAAGGGAACTTCAATCGTGTCGCGCAGGTCTTGATCTTTGACCGGTTTTCCGTCCACTTCCGTTACCAGAAAATGGATCTGATGAATGTGAAAGGCGTGGGTCTCAAGAGCATGGTTTTCCACGGTCCAGTCTTCCACCGCTCCAACATGAGTGGTGATCGCGGGCTTCTCGTTAGGTTCGAAGATTTTCTCCTTTTGTCCGTCCACGGTGATGTAGAACTGAATGGGGCCGTTAGTGCCGCCAAACTCCTCCGAGAAATAAAGTTTTCGCAGCGCAGTTGGTTTCTGCCCGCTCAATCCCGTGAACTTGATGCTTTTCATCGACGTCCGAGGCGCGCGTTCGGCGGAGCTTGTGTCTCGCGCTTCATCTGCATCTGCACTGACTTCGATCTTGGCCAGTTCCTGTTGGAGATCCGGGTTGCCAGTCGGACCAGTTGAGTAGGCAGTGGAGATGAAAATCGCCTCGTTGTTTTGAGGAGGAGCCTGCACGATAAACTCCGCGCGACCGGCAGGAGGAACCAAAATGGTGTCTTCGAACCTGGGCTTGGCTAGAGGATAACCATCGAGGGCGATCAACTGCATTTTCTGCGGCACACCATTGAACCACATCTGCAACGGCATGAAATCCTGGATGGTAGCATTGGCTATCCGCCAGAACTGCTTTTCGTTGGGTTTCATCCTGATGATGGGAGAAGGGAAGCTCGGAAAGGCCGCGACCTGGTAATTAATTGATAGTTGGTAGGATCCGGGCACCCACGGAACCAGGTACTGCTGGCGAATGACGAATACACGCTCTTTAAGGCCAGCCACTTCTGGGCGTATCTTGTCCATCCCTCCGACAATCAGCGCCCCGGCGGCGCCGCCATTTACCTGGAACTCGGTGAAGCCGTGCACATGAGGGTGGTACCAGTATAACCCGGGCGGCTCGTTCTTTGGAATCTGGATGTTAAATTTGAACGCGGGTTTGCCGGGTTGAATCAAGGTAGTGAGCACATCATCCTGATGGCACGTTGGCGGGACATTCAGGCCGTGGAAGTGAACGTTGGTGGAAGACAGCATCATCATTCCTCCATCGCCGCAAATCTTGCTGGACGCAGGCATTTCCATCATCCCTGCCGAATCATCGGTCTCGATGCGGTCTTTCACGTCCAGAAGCAGCCTATCGCCCTGGTTAAGGCGCAACGTCGGGGCTTCCACCTCCCCTTGGCTGGCCTGGTAGTTCATACAATAGTGACTGTAGCCGCCGGTATCCACCGAGTGCCGCATGGTCAGTTCCGCGCTAAGAACGCCATTCACGCTACCGAGGCTCAGGGCATCCTGGACCACGGTACCGACGTCAGGGCGCTTGGGACACTGCGCCGCTAGCCTTAAAAAGGAAAGTCCACACACCAGGACCGCCAGCAAATACCTGTACGCAGGGCGCATATTCAACTCCTTATATCTCAATACATCTCTCTCAATCTCGCAGTGTAGAAATACGTACCGGAGTTAGAACGACCGGGGTGGAAACGTTCCAATCGACAACAATCCCGGGCTATTTGGGTCGGTAACGGGCGATTTCGAAGATTCGGTCAGCGTGCATTTCCCGCCTGACGATTTCACGTTAACCATACCGATGGCGGACGGGGCGCCAAACTCGGCGACATACACCACCCCACCTGTCCCCGTTGTTTTTTCCAGGGCTAAGCCTGCGGCGTAAGACCAATTGGCCACGTAACCTTTAAGAGGCCGGGAGACGCAACCTTTTGAGAGCTTGCCTGTGTTCTTGTCAAAAAAAGCAGCCGTGATTGTCCCCCCCTGATTGTTGCTAATGTAAAGCAGCGACTCATCCGGGCTCAGCATGACATTGCTGGAACTAATCTTGTTTCCCAATTTGTACACAACCGTAGGAGTCAACTTGCCAGAAGAAATATTAGAGACTTCGACCACGGTGGAGGTGGCAGTATCACCGAAAATAGCAAAGCGCCCATCTTGCGTGATGTCCACACCGTTGGCAAAAGTGTTTCCGCTCCGGGAAGCAGTGGAATTCTGTTCATCACCATTCGATACCGGCACGCCCACTGACGTGTTGAACGATTCGATGGAACCGTCATCATAGGTAACAACCAGCATGTTCCCATGAATGGCCATTCCGTCGATAATGCCGCCTTGCAAACCCGCCACCGTGATGTCACCGACAAAACTGAGTTTGCAGCCCGGCTTCACTTGAAAGGTTCCGATAGTGTTCGCGTCGGTGAAACTGGCATACAGGTAGTGCGCGTTCATCGCCAAACCAATGCCGTTGGACGCGCCCGTATCTTTCTTGGAGCCTGTCGCACTATTACCAATCCTTAGAGTCTGTACGACAATTCCCACGATGTCGCCGCCTGCAGCCTGAGAAGCGTAAACGCACTCTGTTTTCCCGTCGTCAAGCACATTCACTCGCTGAGCCCCGAAATAGCCGCCTGCGATCCCACCTCGGCCAGTTAACACTTTTGCCTTTATGGTCAAAAGACCATCTGCCCCCACTGTATAGAAGGTAAGGCTAGTAGCGAGGGCGGGTGGAACGTCGTCATTCGCAACCAGATAATGGGGCCCGGTCCCACCTGCTACAAATGCACTTGCGTCGCAGAGTGCCACCAACACCATTACCAAGCACAAGCACGATTTCGGAATCCTCATAGTTCGTCCTTAAACAATGCCCGACCAACCCATGGCTTTCGACCGATTAAACTAATCGCGTAGAACGTGGCACTCCAACAGGAATGCCCAGATTGTCCCGCTAGACGGTTGCGAAACAATATTTCTCTTCGCTCGGAACTGAAATAATCACAGACCATCTCTTCACGGACTAGTCTGAAGGTCCCGAACGCACAAACCCCAGGGATGCTGGAAAATAAGGAACCCACTCGCCTCCACCCGGTGCGAGGCCGGGAACAAAACGAGTGGGCTGAAGGGTTACCAATCATCCTGTTTGCCTAATTCACTGTCACTGAAACAGCAGCCGAGGGGATGCCATTTGTGACTACGACTAGACTGCTGGCACCGGTCTCCGTCTTTGTCGAGACCGTGAAATGAGTCGATTCTGGGAGGGTTCCAGTCTGGACCGCGTAGGTGCTCGGGTTGGTTGTTCTGGCGTAGAAAACGTGCTTGGTCGCATTATTGGTGATACGCACCAGAGCATAGTTGGTGGCATCCTGAAAATCATCGCCGTACGCAGCTCCTCCCGAAAGGCCGCTGAATTGCGTGCCGTTGATTACATACGTTTTGCCACGAGTGACCAAGGACGGCGCGGATGCGATCGCCGGCGCCCAAGCCTTGTTGTAGGTTCCTTTCGGAGTGAACACTTCAATGTCATTGCTGTAATCGCTGAACAGCAACTGGCCAGTCGGCAACTCGAGGAAGTGTCCGTAGAACGACGCGTCGTTGGCTGCGTTGGGCGGTCCTGGGATCTGCGTCAATTTTTTCCCGTTCCACTCAAAGAAGACGGAGGGAAAGTTATTACCAAAACCGACGCTGGTCATCATAACGACGTTGCCGTTGATTTCCAGTGCTGCAGGGCCGTCTGCGATGTCCAGCTTGTTCGGGAAATCCGGACCTTTGGCCCACTTTTTAGTTTTCGTATTATAGATCGCGGTGTGGCCCGCACCCGCAGTATTGGCTCCGGTGGCATACACAGTGCCATCCGGCCGCAACACCGCCGGTCCGATTTCTTGAGTGCCGGGGTCTTCCAGACGGACAATCGTACTGCCTGCGCTGGTCCACTTCTTGGTCGTGGGGTTGTAGACTTCGGAATTGGGAGCATCGATTGCATCTACCGTCAGGATGTCCCCATTGGGCAGCAGGTTCCATCCTTCCTCGTCAAAGCGGTCGACTTTGCCCGTGTTGGTGATATTCGTCCAGCTAAGCGTCTTTGGATTGAAATAGGCTTGCTGAGTGTCACAACAATTTGCCTGCATGTAGGTTCCATTGTCCAAAAGAATGGCCTGAGCGTCACCGATCGAACCCCACCCCGTGGGAGGGTTCACAGGCGTCCATTTGTTTTTCACCGGATCGTAGATAGCACCCAGGTTAGTCCAACACCCGTTTGCGCAGCCGTTGTTGTATTCTCCGCCCTCAACAATATATCGGCCATCCGGCAATACGACGGAACCGAAGAATAACGGACCGTATGCACTGGATGTCGAGGCGATTGGTTTAATGGTTCCGTTGATGTAACTGCCGGTTTTGTCGGGCGTCAGTTTGAACCAGTTCTGCGGGTTCGGATCCTGTTCTTCATGGATCAGTACTGTGCCGTCCGTGAGCAGCGCGAGTGCGCCCGCTTGGAAAGTAGCTGGATGCTTCAGCGGTGTCCATTTCTGTGCGCTGGCAATACTAGCCAATGCCAGTAAAGCGAGCCCTGCGCTTCCGAACTTTCTCAACCTCTTCATTTTTTCCTCTCCTGGTTTAGGTCTTCTATAGGCGGGTAAGGGTGTTGGAATTTGCACCGGATCGCCGCCACAGAGGGGACTTACAAATCAACGAAATCTTCGTCGCCAGAATCTATTCGCAGACTGTAGCCAAGTCAATATGGCCTTTCATCTCCTAACCACTTGTCCAATAGTTTCCGAGATGCCCGAAAAGCAGCTAGGGCGTAAAATGTCCGTATGATTGCTCAAGAACTCCTCGACATTCTGGTCTGTCCGGCCTGCAAGAAACCCCTGGTGTTGCAAAACAATAGATCGAGTTTGAAATGCGCTGCCTGCCACCGCGCGTATCCAATTCGGGACGACATTCCCGTTCTGCTAATCGATGAAGCCGTCATCGAGGAATCCTGAGCGTGCGAGCTGAGGCGGGGTGATGGGCAGACGACTAGACAGTTCCAGCTCGGTTTGCAGTACGGGGATGGAACATCCGGACATTTCCACGCGTCCAGCGGCATCGAAAGCTGCTTGCGGGGAAACGCCATAGCCCCGGCCCATCAGAAACACCTGCAGTAATTCTGCGGCCTCGCGAGAGTCAATAAGACCGCCTTGGAGTAAGTCGTTGCGTAACGCTGTCAACTCCATAACTGAAAATCTTTCTTTCATGGCCGTTTCACCTCCGACCCTGGTAACTGCTATTACTGGTATTAGACTCAGTCAGTGCTACCTGCGTTGCATGCAATTT
>Ga0207122_1191_pt1 | contig 10185 bp, 9 predicted proteins | sample Alteio_BWMinHeat_38_FD_153504 | JGI IMG/M metagenome (GOLD analysis project Ga0207122, IMG submission 153504) | Enriched cells from forest soil in Barre Woods Harvard Forest LTER site, Petersham, Massachusetts, United States -... | ecosystem: Environmental > Terrestrial > Soil > Temperate forest >... | reverse complement strand
CGGCATGATTGGGCGTTTTTCCGCACAGGCCATACAGCTCGTGCAAGCCTTGTTTCCCCATTATACAAATGCCATTCGTCCCGCTGGCACCAGCTTCAGGCCGGGCGTGGTGAAACATCGGCGCACATCCTGGCGCAAGGACGATTCGCGCTTGCATGTCGATGCGTTTCCATCGCGGCCCAACCGCGGCGAGCGGATTCTTCGCGTTTTTTCCAACGTCAATCCCGATGGCGAGCCGCGTGTATGGCGCACCGGCGAACCCTTTGCCGATGCCGCACGCCGATTTCTCCCGGCAGTGGGGCGGCCGCTGCCGGGCTCCGCGCGCGTGCTCAACGCATTGCACATCACGAAAAGCCTGCGCAGCGAATACGACTACATCATGCTGCACCTGCACGACCTGATGAAAGCCGACACCGAGTATCAGCAAACGGCACCGCAACGCGAGCTAAGGCTCTCTGCGGGAAGCACGTGGATATGTTTCAGCGATCAGACCTTGCACGCGGCCATGAGTGGCCAGTATTTATTCGAGCAAACGCTGTACCTGCCAGTGACCGCGCAATTTCAACCGGAGTGGTCGCCGCTACGTGTGCTGGAGCAGCTTCGGGGGCGCGAGCTGCGTTAATTTTGGAGGCGCTGGGTTTTTGTGCGATCTCGGGGGGGGGGCACTCTGCGGAGGCAGGATGGCGCCCTCAAAATAAGAAAGAAATGTGGAAGACATGGATGGCGCTGAATTTTTGATCAAGGTCGACAGTGCCGGTGGTATATTGGCAAAAATAATCAGCTGTCCATAAATCCGCAGCAAGGCGCTGATCCTTCGAATATGCCTCGCGATTTTTGCGAAGTTATTCTGAAAGCCGCGCTTGAATTCCAATAAATAATCAAGGAGGGAACAATGAAAACCCATCGACTTAACGCATTTACAGCCACGTTGTGCTTCGTTGCCGGGCTTGCTATCGCCGCAACGGCCAATGCAACGCCGATTGAATATCAAATTACGGGAACGCTGGGGGCCGAGTGGGTTGGAGATGTTGTCCAACTGGATGCGAGTCAATATCCGCTGCCCGTCGGAACTCCTTTCAGCGGAACATTTTTCTATGATTCGAGTGTGCCGCCCAGCGACGGCAGGGCTGTCGGCGCGCTGAGTAATCTTGCAATCACGCTGGGCGACTTTCAGGCTTCTGCCACGACTGGCAACGTCACGTTTACCGCGAGTTTGGATTTGACGTTTGGAAAAACTATCACAACAACTGGGATCGATGGATTCAGCGGATTCACTGCGAACGGCTTTACTTTGCAAGGCATCGATGTGCTTTTCTCCAGCTTTCCTGCAACGCTTCCTTCCGATCTCGCGCAACAGCCTCCGGCACTTGCGGCTTTCGCCTTCGCCAGCCCGACCTCCCCTGGAGTCACCTACTCGTTTTTAAGTTCCTTTAATCCCGTAAGCGAGGTTCCATTGCCGTCTGCTGCAATTCTATTGGGTTCGGGATTGCTTGGGTTGGCGGGTGTTTCGCGTCGGCGTGCTGCATGATCGAGTGGCGGCTCGAGCTGAGTGCGAGTCGCCATATTTATTAGGAATGGCAATCTATGCGCACGAGCTCCTCGAATAGGTAGGCCGAAATTCGGGTCGCATGAACAGGTCTCGACCAAGAGATCAAATTTGGCCGTAAACGTTCAACGCTGAAAGATATCTGTTTCCCTCCTTAATCCTCCTGTCTGCCAATTCCTAGTCTGAAACAAATCTGCACATTGTCTTGCCGGATGCTGGTCTCGGTATGGATTGTGTTGTCCGCGCCAAAGGTTCAGCAGAGCTGTTGCTCGCGGGAAAATTTCGATTGTCCCTTGTTTAAGGGGCAGTCCACTTCGGGCTCTGGTGGTAATTTGATCGCCGTATCGACGAAAGCAGTAAAGGGAGCGTCAGACGCCGGTGACTTTTATCGCAGGCGTTCGGTGTGATCTGGACATCAATCGGAATCGGGGGTGAAGACATGGAAAAGAGAATCCGGGTAGCGATGGCGGCGGCATTGTTGACGATGGGCATTACAGGCGCGGCGAGTGCGGCTTCCACAACGGTTTTTGTGGATGGGCGATCGGGTCCTTGGAATGTGGCGCTCAATCCATTCTATTTCTATGGCGTCGACAACGGCAGCGACGGCATGAACGTCAACCTGGATCCAACAGTCGTCGATAATGGTTCCGGAGTGTCGATGACAGCAGGCGGTACCCTCACCATTACTTACGTGAGCGGATACGCATTGGCCGGTGCCAACGGAACGCTGTGGTATGACGCCAATGGTGTGCCGAACTGGGACTCCTCGGGTTATGGCTCCGCGGGCTACTATCTGCCGGCGGATCAGAAGCCCATTCCGTTGGAAATGCTGATGGGAGCTTTTGCGCAGAACGGCGTGCTCGTCGGCGATCCTTTCAGGATTGGCAATGGTCCCGTCGACGTGACGATCCCGGTTGGTGCAACCCAGCTGCTGCTTGGGTTCAACGATGGCTGGTTCAACGATAATGGCGGCGGTGTATATGTGAACGTTGTCGAGACGGCGGCGCCTGTTCCCGTGCCCGCTGCGTCATTGTTGTTTGGGAGTGGGCTGGCCGGATTATTGGGCTTCCGCAACAGATGGCGAAAAGGACAAGCGTTTGTTGGGACAGCGGGAGCCTGGGGTAAAAATGGAGATAAATTTATCTATTGAATGATGGCAACAAATAATCCACCCCCATTTTTCATCTGCTGCCGATAGGCATTTGATAGTAGCTATGTATCAGGCGATGGACAGGCGAGCTCCCGTAATTGGTTTGATTTTCAGAAGACGTCCATTGCGGGTGCGCCAAGTGTGATCGCCGGATTTTCTAGTTTCCGCGTGGTAGTAAAAAACGTGCGACTTTGCGGCAGCAGTTCCGGCTTTTGTGACAATATAAATTACGTACTGATTACGATGCTCTATTGAGAGCATTGTGCGGTATTCGTTTGGCGTCAGTTCTACGCACACCTCCGATCCGGAGAGTCCCTTTACTTCAACCTTGAGAAGTTCGTCACCGGCTGTGACGGTTAAGTCCCAACCGACCCAGTCGCCCTCCACCGACTCGACCAGTCGTCGTCCTCCTTCAGCTGATTGATAATATTTTGTGGCATGCGAGATGGCTGCAAGCTCAATAAGTTTGCGAGCTTCGGGATCATTCGGCCGTTTGGGAGAGCGGCCTTTCTTTCCGGGAGTGGCTTCGTCCGACTGCCCGTTGATATACGCTACGACTTCGCTGTTGAACCGTGGGTTGCCATACCAGACAGGACTCTGTCCCATGTTTCCTTTCTGCTTCGCAGTCGGTACGGATTTCAGGCGCTGATCCGGCAGCAATAAATGCGCTGAAATCATAGGCGTTTCGATCTGGTAGCCCACGGTGATCCTCGGGGACCGCCTTACACTCAGAATGTCATAGTCCTTATGAATCGTAGCATTGCGATACCATCCTATGATCTTGGTTTTCCTGTCTCTTGGGTTCCGAGCAATCCAGACGACGGTTACTCCCTGCAAGCTTGTATCCTTTGCGGAGCCACCCAGCCGTCTCAGATCAATGCGGGCAGAGCGGGGAATGTATCCGTAACACCTCCCTCCAGTTGGAGTAAAATTCCACGCTTCATGACCAAATTCGTGAGTCTTTAGGTAGCCATGTCCGCCTATGGTGGGATCGTTAGTAGGCCCGTTATAGGCCATCATCCAGCCGATGTTTATGAATACTATAGGCTGGGGTGAAATATTCCGCATTTCCGCTTTTGGCATGAATGAAGGTTCCTGAAATTGTGTTGCACGGGTGTAGTCCTTCGCTCCGGCTATCCGATAGATGATGGGGTGGCACCGAATGTCAGAGGGCTAGGTTAAATTATTTGCCTGTCGAATGACCGTGATAGAAATCCGTCTCCGGTTTTTTTGCGTAGCTCGATACGTCAACTTGAAATTCTCTATCAAATTTAGGCTTCGATTTCTATCAGTGCTGGGGATAAGTAAGATTTTTTTAATCTTAAATAAATATAGAAGGAAACTATTTTAAAGTTGATAAATCGGCTGAGTCCGATATTTAATTTGTGCAACTGCCTAAAAATTAAATCCCTAAATTAGAACAGGCACGCTACGGAGAGTCTTTGCGCCCAGAATTAGAAGTTTAAGAAGAGTAATAATAGGGAGATTAAAAGGCAGCCTCTATTTTCATAAAATCTCCATCTGTAGTCGTAAGTTTTTCCACTTATTCGTTGTCGTGTAATTTCATGGAAAGTGCAGTCTATTTTTGTTTCTGGTTTTCTTAATTAATGAAGTACTAAGCATTGATACTGACATCGATGCTCTGGGCGGCGCACTTCTGATGAAAGCTAGTGTGGCAGCATAAATGCACAGCAGAGTGCCTTCGAAGATAACGAAAACTCTAGAAAGGATTTCGCTATGGATGGAGATATGGCCTGGCTGTTCCGAGAAAAAATGAGGCTTACAACAACCAGTGAAGTCGCAGCAATTCTGCCCCCGGCACGAGCTGGATGGAGAGCTTGCACGGAGTTTTCGGGAGGGGCGGCATGACCGCGTTCGAGATTGTCGCATTGGTTGGAGCCTTTGCTGGTTTTTGTATGGTGTTAGGGGGTATATGGCTCTTAGCAAAGGGCGTGATTACGTTAGCTGCGACTCCCAAGACAGATGCTATTACCATCGAGTGGAGGAAGCAGTTCCGCATAAATTCGCAGGTTCCGGGCATTGCGTTTTTCTTGATTGGTTTGATGTTTATATCCGTCTCTCTGGAGTTCCTGAAGCCTCCAGATGTTGCTCCAATTGAATTTGAGGGCCAGATCAAGGGGAATATCGATGAGCAAGTCTCCATTCTTGTTCGCCCCGCGAATTGGGAGCTTCCTGGAGATTCGACGACGGGTCAGATTAGCGGAAAAGTGTATCCAGATTTTTCAGTATTGGTTTTGGTAATTAATGCACCAGGATATGAACCGTTTACGAAGCCTGTCAAAGTTAATTTGGAGGGGCAGCGTATCGCTAAGCTCGGTACAGTAGAACTTCGACGAAAAGTTAAGGAAAGTGATCTGCAAAAGCAGATCGTCCCGATTCCATTCGACGCTCCAATCCCTTCGTCTGCAAAGGATTCAAAATTCGGAGCGCCGCTATGAACAGTCTTAAAAATTTGATACGGATTCTGTTCTTCTGCGTAGCGATGGGGACCTATACGGTTGCATGTGCCCAGCCCTCGTTTGGCCCAAGCGTTCCCTTTCAGGGACAATTAATTTCCCGTGCTCAAGGTCCTATTCCAGGTGTAAATGTTTCCCTCGTGCATCCAGTCCTCGGTCGAAGTGCACCCTCATTTACTGATTCATACGGACGTTTCGGATGGAGTGCGATCCCCATTCGGCCAGAGCCATACTATTTAGAGGTCTACTGGGGTCAAAATCTTATATATAGGCAGCCTATCCAAGTTGGATCACCAATTATGTTGCCGCCGATATATCTGTGAAATGGTGACTGACTGATTGGACGATGAAGTGGTGCGCCCGGCAGGAGTTGAACCTGCGACCCTTCGCTTAGGAGGCGAATGCTCTATCCACTGAGCTACGAGCGCATATCGGCGGGGTGTGACGGAGCGCATTGTAGCGGCACGAGTCTCCGGGTCCAATGGCTTTATTGGTGGCGAGCGGTGTCGAGAGGTTGGAAGCGAAGGGCAGAGGCATACGACAACCGCCGGACATCCTGAAAGGATGCCCGGCGGTTGTCGGGTATATCGATGATCAGGCGCTGGTGATAGTGCGGCCGCCCATCGTGCGCGGTGCCTGGCCCTGTGCGTTGTAGGTTGCCTTCTGGCCATGCTGGCCGCGCATCACGTCGAGCATATTCTCGACCACCATCTGCGTGCGGCGGCAGATCTGCTCGTTGATCTGGTTGGCGGTCTGGCATTCGCGCCACAGGTCGGCGGCTTCGTCCCAGCGGTCGGCAACCGCAGGGGCCGAGCGGCGCGCGGCGAGCAGGGCGCCGGTCTCGCCGCTGAAGCCTTGCTGCTGCAGCCAGTGGCGGCGGTCGTTGGTGTTGTGTTCGAGTTTGGCGACCAGTTGGGTCTTTTCGCCGAGGAGTTCTTCGAAGCGCTGGTACTGGCGGGTCTCCAACGTCTTGCGCTCTTCTTGCAGGGCGCCGAGTAGTTGTTGGCTGAGCTCGATGTCGAGCTGGAGGAAACGATCGAATTCGGACCAGTCGATGGCCGTCTGGGATGGGTTCATGATGCGATCTCGCTGGGATTCCACACACATGCGCCGCCAAGCGCATACCGTTTATTACTACTTCATACCGCTTTTGAGCCTGCTACTGACTGCCGTCGCCATTGCTGGCGACCCGTCTCACTTGAACAGGTCGTCCATGCCGAGCAGTTTGTCCGCAACGACCAGGTCGTCGACGGTATATTGCCCGCTGTCGAGGGCGGCCTTGATGTCGGCAACCTTCTTCTCGTTGGTGTCGGGCAGCTTCTGAATCTTTTCCTCTACCGACTTGAGTGCCTGGGCGTTGCTGCTGAGGCTCACGCTCTCGGCCGCGGCCTTGGCCACGCCAGTCGGGGCTGGTGCCGGCTTCGCCGCATTCTGGGCGGCATTGGCGCCGTCCTTGCGAGCGCTCTGGTCGGTGCCCCGAAGGGTGCTCTGGTCGGTCTTGGGCGGAAGCCCCAAGCCTTTGATGTCGTTGCTCATTTCAAAAATATCCCGTAGCTGCGCGATTGGCGGTGTGTGGTTTCCCAAAGCAGCTATCGGCGGCTTTGCCTCTTTCTTTAACAAAAAAGAGCTCTGGAAACTCGATACCGACCAACTGCTGGCCACACGGGACGCGCATTACATGGCCACCTCGGCCAGATTCGGCCCGACCATCGTCGCGCTGACGATCCGGGACGACGAGTCGTTCTTGATGCGAATCTGCTCGCCCAACCGGCCATCGGTCATGGCGATGCCGGAAACCTTGACTGCGACGATGCTCGAGGAAGCGCGAATCATCACCGCCTCACCGCGCTTCACCATTAGTGGCGGCATCAGCTGCTGCTCCTGGACCGGCAGCCCGGCTGCGATCGAGCGCTTTACGTCCTTGCCGATGACCTCGTCGAGGCTGGACATATAAGAGCCGGTGATCTGCGACACGTTGTACTCGGTGAGCTGGACGTCGTCGGCCTCGATCGTGCTGCCATGAGTCAACGGCTTGACGGATACGACCACCGGTCGGTACATGGCGAGGTCGATGGGTAGGTAGATGGACCAGTTCTCGGGTTGGCAGCTGACTTGCAGGTTTATCCGGGCATTGGGCTGGCCGTTGTCGCGGGTCTCGATCTTCACGGGCTTGCTGCAATCGGCTACGTTGAGGCGATTGTCGAGGGGCGCAACGCTATACTCGACGCGGGTCTTGGGCGCCAGCCGCGCCTTGAGCTTGCCGATGTAGGCTGTCATGAAGCGGTCGACCGACTGGCGCAATTGCGGGTTCGGCGCGGGGTCGCTGGCAGGCTGGGCCGAGGCCGCGATCGACAGCGCCAGGCCCACGCCGCAGAGCGGTGCTCGAAGGTGCCGGCTGAGGTGGAAAAAATTACGAGGCATCATGATCTTGGCTATGCTCTAGGGGTTCGCATGAAAATGCTGGCGAGATGATCGGCATGACAGGTGTCGGGTCCCCTGATTCTTGACGCTGCTGCGGCTCTCCAAACAGGTTCAGCAATATCCGTGCCCGGCCCCCGAGTCGTCGCGCGAAGGCCCCGGCGGCGAGTCCCGGGCTAGGTATCGGCGCAGTGCGCCGGTGTGGCAGAAATCACCGAATTAGCGGAGGGCGACATGGCCGGGGTGTTAGATACCGTCAACAAACGGACCCAACTGGTCGGGCAGAACCGGCTCGAGCTGCTGCTGTTCAAGCTGGATGGCAAACAGATCTACGGCATCAACGTCTTCAAGGTCCGCGAAGTGCTGCCGTGCCCCGCGCTGACCTCGGTGCCGCGCAGCAAACCCGTGGTGCGCGGCATCGCGCATATTCGCGGCGGCACGATCTCGGTGATGGACCTGGGCCTCGCGATCGGCAAGCGCCCGCTGGAAAACATCGAGCAAAGTTTCGTCATCATCACCGAATACAATACCGCGACGCAGGGCTTCCTGGTGCGCTCGGTCGAGCGCATCGTCAACATGAACTGGGAGGCCATCCACCCGCCACCCAAGGGCGCCGGTCGCGACAATTACCTGACCGCGGTCACCGAGGTCGATGGCAAGCTGGTGGAGATCATCGACGTCGAGAAAGTGCTCGCCGAAATTTCGCCGCCGGTCGAGGAGATCTCCGCCGGTGTGATCGACGAAGAAGTGACGCGCGCGGCGGTCAGCAAACACGTGCTGATCGTCGACGACTCCGCGATCGCGCGCAAACAGATCAAGCGCTGCGTGGAGTCGGTGGGTGTCGAGACCACCACCATGAACGACGGTCGCCAGGCGCTGAACTATCTGCGCAGCATCGCCGACTCCGGCGAGAAGCCGTCGAACAAGATCATGATGATGATCTCCGACATCGAGATGCCCGAGATGGACGGCTACACACTCACCGCCGAGGTGCGCGCCGACCCGCGTCTCTCCGACATGTTCGTGCTGTTGCACACCTCGCTGAGCGGCGTGTTCAACCAGGCGATGGTGAAGAAGGTGGGCGCCAACGAGTTTCTCGCCAAGTTCAACCCGGACCTGCTGGCGTCGGTGGTGGCGCAGCGGATTCGCACGGTGGATGGCACCAGCGAAGAATAATTGCCATGCCGGCCCGGCAAATATTTGCCGGGCCGCGTCTCTACCGATCGCAGATATGAATTGAACAGGCGCCGCTGCAGAAGGCGCCGGTAAAACAGGATTACGATGAAGCCGCAACCACCGCTGAATACCAATCGCCCGCTGGCGCGCGAGCATTACGAGGAGTTTCGCGCGTTCCTGGAAAAGGCGTGCGGTATCGTACTGGGCGACAACAAGCAGTACCTGGTTACCAGCCGCCTGGCGCGGTTGCTCGGCGAATACAAGGTCGACAACCTGCACCAACTCATCGAGTTGATGCGCGGCAGCTCGCAACGCGGCCTGCGCGAAGCGGTCGTCGATGCGATGACCACCAACGAAACACTGTGGTTTCGCGACACCCATCCGTTCAACATCCTGCGCGACAAACTGCTTCCGGAATTGCAGCGCAGTTCCAACGGTCCGATTCGCATCTGGTCCGCCGCCTGCTCGTCGGGACAGGAGCCCTATTCGATCAGCATGATCGCCGAGGAGGCGCGCGCCGCCGGTTTCGGCGCCAGCAAGCAGCCGGTCGAAATCGTCGCCACCGATCTGTCGAAATCGATGCTCGAGGCCTGCAAGGCCGCCGAATACGACCAGCTCTCGCTGTCGCGCGGCCTTTCGCCCGAGCGCCTGCAGCGCTTCTTCGAGCCGGTGGTCGCCGACCGCTGGCGCGTGAAGCGCGAGATCCGCCAGCGCGTGCGTTTCCAGCCGCTGAACCTGCTCGATAGTTACCTCACGCTGGGCAAATTCGACATCATCTTCTGCCGCAATGTGCTCATCTATTTCGCCGGCGAGCGCAAACTCGACATTCTCTGGCGCATGCACGCCAACCTGAAACCCGGCGGCCACCTGATCCTCGGTGCGTCCGAAGGGCTGACCGACGTCGGCGACTACTACCAGATGGTGCAGTGCAACCCCGGCATCATCTACCGCGCCACTTGATCCAACCTTTGCCGCTGCCGCCTCGAAGCGGCAGCCGCTTGCCGCTCCGCCTTGCCGCCCGCCGCTCAAAAATCTGCAAAACTTTTATAAAACATAAACTTGAGAATCTGGTACGGGCGTTGCTCTGCCATTGATCGTAATCGGTGCGTCCGTCGTGGCCGCATTGAACGATCAGTCAGCAGCGGAGCGATCCACATGGCCATCAACTTCGACAACGCACTCGGCATTCACGAAAAGGCGCTCTACATGCGCGCCGATCGCGCCGACGTGCTGGCCAACAATCTCGCCAACGTCGATACGCCGAACTTCAAGGCGCGCGATGTCGATTTCTCCAGCCTGCTCGATTACACGAACAAACAACAAGCCTCCGGCCGCGGCCAGATTCCGGTCGGTCGCACCGATTCGGAGGGTCTCGTCAGCAGCAGCGCCCAGCCGCTGCGTACCAACGTGCGCCACCT
>Ga0207122_1190_pt1 | contig 10186 bp, 11 predicted proteins | sample Alteio_BWMinHeat_38_FD_153504 | JGI IMG/M metagenome (GOLD analysis project Ga0207122, IMG submission 153504) | Enriched cells from forest soil in Barre Woods Harvard Forest LTER site, Petersham, Massachusetts, United States -... | ecosystem: Environmental > Terrestrial > Soil > Temperate forest >... | reverse complement strand
ATATCCTCGGCGGAGCAACTGGTCTTAACTATGCCTCGGAATACCGTGATGTCGACGGGATCATCGTTCCGACCAAGCGCCGAATTTATGCATATGAAGGCGACTATCAGCTTGTGAAGGAGCCCCTGCTCGTTGCCATCGACATGGGCGAAATTACTCTGGCCGAACAATCTCCGCGCACGCTAGCCGTGGCGCACTCAACCTGATCTCTAGGGCTCGGCAAAGCCGATTCGCGTGGCATCTATTGCACGTACTTCGAAAAGAAGAAGGCCAATCATGTCCATCGGGGCACTTTTCACTCCTCTACGGCTAGGCGCGATCCAGCTCCCCAACCGCATTGTGATGGCACCTCTCACGCGCATGCGCGCTGGCGCTAACAATGTTCCAACCGCATTGAACGCGGAATACTACGCTCAGCGTTCCTCAGCCGGCCTCATCATTTCGGAGGGAACCGCGGTCAGCGCTCAGGGGCAGGGCTATCCAAGTTCTCCAGGGATCTATACAACTGAACAGATTGCCGGCTGGCGCGGTGTCACCGACGCTGTGCATGCCCGTGGCGGGCGCATCGTCATGCAGATTCAACACAACGGACGAAACTCGCATTCGTCGTTGTTGCCGGCTGGATCTTTGCCAGTAGCCCCTTCTCCCATCCCTCCCAATCTTCCTGGGTTCACAAAGGACTTCCAGCAAGTGCCCATTGAGGTTCCGCGTGCTCTGGAAACCGCAGAAATTCCGGTGATCGTCGCAACCTTCCGGCAGGCCGCCCTCAACGCGATCGAGGCTGGATTTGATGGAGTGGAAGTGCAAGGGGCAAATAGCCACCTGGTCGAGGAGTTCTTGGAGGACGGGACGAACCAGCGCGCCGATGCCTACGGTGGGTCGAAAGAAAACCGCGTTCGATTCCTCCTGGACATCGTTGATGAAGTTACGGCGGCGATTGGACCGGATCGAGTAGGCATACGCCTATCGCCCTTCGGGCAATACGGGGGCATCCGCGATAGCAATCCTCTGGAATTGTTCACATTTGTTGTTCAGGAGCTCGATAAGCGCCGCATTTCTTATCTGCATCTGATCGAGGCGAAGGGATCCGAAATGGGTTTAACTGACGAACTCCACGAAGACGCCGTGAACAATGCTGCGCTCTTTCGTGAGGTGTTTCATGGACCTCTTCTCTCCGCAGCCGCTTACAGCCCGGAGAGCGCCGCACTCACCATTGAAAAGAACCATGCGGACGCGATCGCCTTTGGTCGTCTCTTCATCGCAAATCCGGATCTCGTGAGACGAATCAGGGAACGCAAGCCTCTTAACGCCTACGACCGGTCTACTTTCTACGGCGGCGGAGAACATGGATACACAGACTATAAGACTCTTGGACAACAATCATTGGCGGCTGCAATTTAATGCTGAACATCGCGCAGCCAAATCCAACGGTTGAACGAATTTCTTCCCTGCTCGTCGGAGTCTGGACCTTGCTGACGTACACGGAAGAGAAAGAAGGATGCGAAGACACTCATCCATTTGGCCCTAAACCGGTTGGCTTTCTCATCTACACCCCGGATGGGTTTGTGTCGGCCCAACTCATGAAGCCCGGGCGTTCTGCTTTTCAATCTCGCGATTGGCATCAAGGAACGCCCGAAGAGTATGTGGAATCCGGAAGCGGATACATCGCCTACTGCGGTACTTACGAAGTCGACGAGACCAACGAGACTGTAACCCACATTCCCGCCGTTGCTCTTCTGCCCAATCTGATCCAGAAAAGGCAGTTGCGAGCACTGACGCTAAATGGGGACCGGTTAACTCTACGAACTTCAAGCGCTGCGGATGTCGAGGGAGCCCTGGTTACGAGTCACCTGGAATGGCAGCGGATTGCACGGACGCATCCTTAGCCGATGCCCGGTTAATGCTGTTGGCTTCGCAAGATTTGGCACAAAACACGAGTCAAAAAACGAAAAAGGAGAAATAAATATGGACACCATCACAGTGAAAGACGGGACTAAGATTTATTACAAAGATTGGGGTACCGGCCAGCCCATCTTTTTCCATCATGGTTGGCCGTTGTCGGCTGATGACTGGGACGCTCAGATGATGTTTTTTCTGGCGCACGGCTACCGGGTCATCGCTCATGATCGGCGCGGGCACGGTCGCTCCACTCAAACGGTGAACGGCAATGATATGGACACATATGCTGCCGACGTTGCCGAACTTGTCAAAGCGCTTGATCTCAAGAACGCTATTCACATCGGTCATTCCACGGGCGGTGGCGAGTTGACGCGTTATGTCGCCCAGCATGGTAAGGGGCGAGTCGCCAAAGCAGTGCTCATCAGTTCTGTTCCTCCGCAACTGTTAAAGTCGGACAAGAATCCCGACGGTCTTCCAATGGCGGTTTTCGACCAACTTCGGGACGGCACAGCAAACCACCGTTCCCAGTTTTATCAGGATATAACCATGCCCTTCTATGGCTTCAACCGTCCCGGCGCAACGATCTCTCAAGGCATTCGGGACAATTGGTGGCGCCAGGCAATGATGGGAGGAATCAAGGCTCAGTACGATTGCGTCAAGGCCTTATCGGAAACCGACTTTTTCGAAGATCTCAAGAGCATCGACGTTCCGGTTCTCGTGATGCATGGCGAGGACGATCAGATCTGTCCCTTTAAGGCCAGCGGAGCGAAATCGGTGAAGCTTGTGAAGCACGGGACGCTCAAAACGTATCCCGGGTTCCCGCATGGTATGCCCACCACCAACGCAGACCAGATCAATGCCGATCTCCTCGAATTCATCGAGCGAAAGGTGAGTGTCGTAGCCGCGTGACAATTCTCGGACAGCCCCAGGCTTCGGTTTCGAAGCCTGGGGCTGTGTTCGAGGTGTCATGCCTCGATCCACGCCGGGAGAGGTGGTCGGGCAGCGGTAGATCGGCGCTTCTCAGGAAACTTGCCGCTGGGATCAAGTCAAACAACACCTTCGCGAGGACATGATGACAGCAAAAACGAGTCAGACGATGGAATCGACAAATAAAGCCCTCGTCCTGGAAGCTTTCGACACACTGTTCAACAAGCGTGATTACGTGGCGGCTGGGCACTTTTGGTCAACCGATTATATTCAGCATAGCGCTCACATCGCCTCGGGGCGAGATGGCCTGTTCGATCTAATCAAGAGTGCTCCGGCAACACTTAAGTACGAGTCAGGTACGGCCGTAGCCGAAGGTGACTTTGTTATCGTGCACGGGCGATACTCGGGTCTCGGCTTGGCTGCGAACTGGGTTGTGGCGGACATCGTTCGAATGAAGGATGGGCTCCTGGTGGAACACTGGGATGTAATCGAAGACGAAGCCACTCGTCAGTCGTCCAAAAGCCGCCTCCCTATGTTCGGCGATAGATTCGCTGCCTAACGGCTCAAGAATCACAGCATTCATGGCGGAAAACTCACCAATCTCGATCAGTAAAGAAGAAGTGCAGACATTTTATGAAGAATTCCTGCAGGCGCTAAAGTCCGGGGACATAACGGCACTTGAGCGGATCTACGCGGACGACTATCTGCTTGTGCGCCCGAACGGCAACACTTTCACGAAAAAAGAGATCCTCGATGACTTGCGCCAGCATTCCATGCGGTTCACTTCATTCCAAGTGCAAGACGTTCTAATTCGCACCATAGGGATAGTTGGCATTCTCACCGCTGAGGTCCGAAGTACGGCAGTCAGAGACGGAATAGAGATTAGAACGCACGCTATACAGCTGGCAATCGTGTCAAAGGAAAACGCAAGAATTACGATTTCCCATTTTCAATCGACAAATATGCTTGACCCGAAGTAACTAAGATCTCCGCGATTGCCAGCGATTCTGCTCGGAATAATGAGCAACCCCGAAGCTATTCCGGGCCCGAAGTCCGGTTCTGGGAATTTGCTCTCAGACGCATCCCGCGATTCCGGGTGGATGACGGGCAACCCGGAAATTATCCAGCAGCGGAGTTCGGAGAAGGGGGCGAATATTCGATATCCTTAACAACGAAAGTCACAAATTCGGATGGTTGCAGGGTCTGCGGAAGTGACTGAAAGAGAGGAATCTTTGGTTGCGGAGGCTTGATTTGAACCGACGAACTCCTCTGCCAGTTCGTGTTGTCCCATTGCTTCAGAGTCCAGACGAAGTCCGGGTCGGCTATCAAGGTAGGTAGCGAGAAGTCTTAGAAGTCGGCATGGCGGCAGGAATCCGGAAGCCTTTGCTGGATAAAGATCTCCCGATGCTAGCGCGATTACCGGACTGATCGTGGTCTGCTCCGGTCGGATCTGGGTCCTTCAAACCACGTCTGAGGTATTCACCAGGATTAGCCCTGACAACTCGCTTGAACGCCTTACTGAATGCGGCGTCGGACTCGTAACCGACCAATCGAGCGACTTCCGGGAGCTTTTTGTCACGCCGTTCAAGTAACTGTATCGCCTTCTGCATCCGCCACTCGGTTACGTATTCCAGCGGTGTTTGTCCGAGTAGCTCTTTGAAACGTGCTGCGAATGCGGAGCGGGACATGCCCGCCGCTTCGGCCAGGGATTCGACCGTCCAGGGTGTATTCACTCTGTCGTGAATGGCACTCAGAGCAGCACCTATTTGAGGATCGAAGATTGCACGAAGCCATCCTTTGTTGTGTTCCGGTCCCGACGCGATATGCGCCCGCAGTACCTGGATAAACAGAACCTCGGCCAGTCGACTCGCGACGACTTCAGATCCCGGCGCCTGTTCTTCCATCTCTGACGCGAGCGCCTGCACAGTGGTGTGAAGAGCAAGCGTGCGTGCCTGATCGGCCTTCATCAAAATGAAGTTCGGCAATAACTGAGTGATCGGCCTCAGGCTGGCGCGATCGAAACTCAAGGATCCACAGACGATTGTCGTCGGTGCGCCCCCTCCGCCACAAAGAGCGACATTGCCGTTGGCCTTGGCCCCGATCTCGCGGAAGCTCCACATCGGACGTGTTCGCGGGCGGTCGCGCAAAACAATCGAAGTCCCCTTAGCCAGTAAAAAGCAATCACCACCGGTGAGGGGAATCGGCTCCGGAATGCCTTCGACACTCAGCCAGCAGTTGCCGCGCGAAAGCATGGCGAAGTGCGCCAAATCTGTGGGTGGCATCTTTTTGTCGGAAGGCGTGACTTTTTCTTCGATCTGGTTTTCCTGTTTTATGCCCCACGGGGCTGTGGCTTCGAGCCTGTGCAGACCGAAAGCGGTTACGTGCATCGTTCTGAAGATGTCTGTTATCGGGTCCAACTTAGCCTCCTTCTTTTGGACGAATAGACAAAAGATTAGGACTCCCGAGCAGTTCTCGTCCACCGCCAAAGAATCTACCCTAGTGTACCGAAAACGAAGGGAGTCATTGTGGGAAAGCTTGAAGGGAAAGTTGCAGTAATCACAGGCGGAAGTAGCGGGATTGGCTTGGCCACAGCCAAACGCTTCGTGGAAGAAGGTGCCCTGGTCGTAATCACAAGCCGCCGAGAAAAGGAGCTGAAAGAGGCCGCAGCCTTAATTGGAAAACACGTCACGACAGTCACGGGCGACGTAACGCGCCTGGAGGACTTGGACCGGCTCTATGCCGTGGTGAAAGAGAAACACGGTCACATCGACGTACTCTTCGTAAATGCAGGCTGGGGTGAAGTCGCACCGATCCAAGCGGCCACCGAAGCCCATTTCGATAAAACCTTCGACGTCAACGCGAAGGGGCAGTTCTTTACAGTGCAGAAAGCCCTTCCCCTCTTCAAAGATGGAGGGTCGATCATTCTGAATTCTTCCGTTGCGAATGTGATGGGATTGCCAGCCTTTACCGTCTACGCCGCGGCCAAGGCGGCTGTGCGTAGCTTCGCGCGTGGCTGGGCTATGGAACTGAAAGACCGCAAAATCCGCGTGAATGCGGTCAGTCCCGGACCAATCGAGACCCCAGCGCTTGAGAAAGCAGGCCTCACTCCTGAGCAAGCCGAGCAAGCAGCGGCCCAGTTCGTTACCCAGGTTCCACTCGGTCGCAGAGGTAAACCTGAGGAAGTTGCAGCCGCCGTTCTGTTCCTTGCCTCTGATGAAGCTTCTTACATCACCGGTATAGATCTCGCCGTCGATGGCGGCATGGCCCAGGTCTGATGCGGCAGTGCAGAGCGTCCCCGGCGCTGTCAAAGCGCCGGGGACAAAGTGTCAATGCGGAACGGAGAAACAGTATGAATTATGCAATTATCGGATTCGGCAAGATAGGCCAAGCCCTCGCCCACGCGTTCGCCCGTAAAAACATCAACGTGATCGTCGCGAGCCGCCATTCGCCGGAGGAGTTGGCACCGCAAGCTCGGGCGATTGGACCCACCATCGTCGCCAAGTCGCTGCAAGAGGCGCTCAAGGCCGACACAATCATCCTGGCGGTCCCATTCGGAGAACACCGCGAGGTTGCGAAGGCCCTGCCGAGTTGGGAAGGCAAGACGATCATCGACGCGACGAACGCGTTTGGAGTTCCCCCTGAAGAGCTGGGCGGCCGCCTGTCCTCCGCCTTCGTCGCGAAGGCGTTCACCGGCGCTAAGCTCGTGAAAGGTTTCAATCACCTGGGTGCAGCCATTTTGGCTACCGACCCGGTCGTCGAAGGGGGCCATCGGGTCGTCTTTTTGTCGAGCGATGACGAGGACGCGATCTCTCCCGTGGCGGATTTGGCCAAACAACTCGGGTTCGCACCCGTCAAGCTGGGAAAGCTCAACGAGGGTGGCGCGCTGGTGCACGCACGCGGCCGCACTTGGGGTCAGCTCATCTTCCAGGATTTGTTCAAGAAGCAGAAGTAATCAATCTACGACCGTGCGATTTGGCCCGAAGAAGGATGGTTGCGAAACGTCGGATTAGATCGGGCGCACTCGATGTAGAGGCAAAGGAGAGATTTCAATGAGCACCGAAAAAAATGTCCAGATTGTGAAGAATTTTCTTGCGGCAGTCGGCCGCCGCGACAAGCGAGATCTGCTGGCGTTGTCTGCCGAAGATATTGAGTGGATCATTCCGGGCGAGGACTGGCCGCTGGCCGGCGCGCACCGCGGGCACGCTGGATTGAACAACTTAGTTCAGAAGGCTAACGAAACGGTGGAAACTTCGTACCCAGAACCCCCCGAGTTCATAGCGCAGGGGGACCGGGTTCTGGTCGTCGGCTTCGCTAGGGGGAGAATCAAAGCCACGAATAGAACGTTCGAGGACGGTTGGGTCTTCGCCATTACCATTCGAAATGGCAAGGTGACGAACATCCGTGAGTATGTCGACACGCAAGCACTGGCGCAGGCCTCCGAGACGACCGCGAGCCCCAGGCCCTGACCCATCGCGCTGTTTCGTCTTGGCAATCTGAAGTCGGCGGATCTCGGTGAGTGCATGATCGCCAACGCGCTCACTGAGATCCGATAGGTAACCCAAAAGTCGGCTAGGCTGGAGACAAAATCCTGCATGCTTCCGCGTTTGCCAGGACCTGAGGTCGTTCCTGGCATCGGTACTGTTGCCATACGGCTATATCTAGTGGAACGCCAGAGTGCCATCGGACCAATAGGGCACTTCGATTGGCACGGTCCGCAGCGGCGGCAGCTCTTTGTTCAGTGGACTATCTGGTTTGTCGGGGTCCGGGAACCAGATAGATGTCGAAAAAATGGGTGAGTTCGGATCATCGGCGTTCAATTCAGCAGGATCTTTGATCGGCAAGAAGAACATCACGTGGCATAAATTGTGTGAACCCAAATGGCTGAGGTATGCGTCCTTGGACATCATATAGCTCATTGCCCCCGGCTCCACCGGCGGAATCTCCTTCTTCGCATACGCCTCTTGAATGCCCGCGATGCGCTCTTTTACGGAGGTCACACCAGCGAGCGTCATTTCCGTCAGCTTACGAAAGATCGGCAGGATCGACCGCACAGCCGCTGGATTGAGGCAAATCGCCCCTCTCTGCTTCGGACTCCAGACATCATAAAAGTCAATGCTGGCCGTCCATGCCGGCCCCGCCATGCACACAAAACCGTTTGTGCCTTTGACCGCTGTTTCCCAGCCTTTGGGCGTCAGCACCAAAACAGACGCATCCTTCGAAATGCCCTCCGGAGCAGCGCTTCGCGCCAGCGCGATTGCCGCATTCCGATCCATTAAATACTGCGAAAGTGGCAGCATCTTCGGATAGGGCCTCTCTGTCTCCTGTGCCCGCGTGCTCACAGTCATGCTCTGCAAACTCACGAGCGCAAGTGCTCCCACTGCAACTCTGGCTGCAATCTTTTCGATCTTTGCAAATCGCTTCATGCTCCTTTTCGTTTCCTTCCTGCCGAAGATGTGTCCGCAACTGCTCAAGGCTCGATGCTTAGCTTGCTTGGCGCGGAGTATTGCCCTGTAGGTTTCCACCGCCACCGAGCACTCCCGAGGAGCCCCGGCTTAAGACGATATTGAATGCCGTATCGCTTGGCTTCGGGCTGCAGTGCTGCGGAAACGCGATGCAACCGAAGATCCAAACTCGAACCCTTTCAGTTGCAGTGGCTTAGGGCGGCTTTGATCTGCCGAAATTATGGGTTTCTGGATAAGTCTCGGTAAGTCGGCATGTGGGAACCCATCTCAGAATGCTGGCTGACGGCTGACCGACAGTCAGCCGGCACTCGATGGTGAAGAGTTGAGGCCGTTTGTAGCGTTGGTTTTTACTGAGCGCAATCAGCGGTTGTCGGCTCAGCGTCAAATCATTGCTATCTCTCCTTGCGCATTCCATCTATGAGGCTCTGCCGAGTTACACAAATGCATTGGAGTTTGCGCAAATGGCTCTTGCGTATACCTCGTTGTGGACCAACGAGGACATCAAACTGGAATCCGGTTTCGAGTTCCGGTGTCCAATGCGAAACGGCTCTGACAAGCTCGCCAACAACCATGCATGCGCTCAAACACGCGACAAAGGGGACAGATGCTGCGAAGTTGGCTTTCCCTGCTGATACCCGCTCCATTTCAGCCTCCGAAACGACAGAGCAGTAGGTCTTACCGAGGAAGCCACAGAGATAATCACGCTTTTCCTCCGGCGCTGCCTGTATATCCTCCTCGGTCACGAGATCGAGTGGGTTGTGCAATTTTTCCCTTGAAAGACCCGTCAGCATGCTTGACTCCGCCAGTACATCCTTTGTGGGTTCTTCAAAGTCACAAAGGAGACAGGCCCTGTCTGGCCCCCAAGGATGCAACGTAGCCTCACATGAGAAGGTTCCGATCGCGCCATCAATTACGAGGTCAGGCCAAATTGTCTGAACCGATCGCCTCGCACCAATGTGGTCCAAGCCATTCAGGACGATTGCTGGGAAATCAAAGTCGATGCCGACTCGGGATTTTATAGAGCTTTCGACTTCCTCCTTGTACCCCACTGCCCCAGGAATGAAATTTGCCAACGTGGCTGCTTTTGACTGGTTGATGTCGGCAGGGCCAATCAGTAGGCAAGTTCCCAGGTTCTCATCCGCAAAGTCCTGCCTATCTACGATTACCACCCTGCCGTTTAGCCCGAGTTGCGACAGAAGGTGAACAATGCCATTTCCGATAGCTCCCGCACCAACTTGAAGAAGCGTTCCGATATTCAATGCCGTGGGTAGTTCTGGGCCAGCCCAGTCGGAGTTGGAGTAGGTATAGAACGAGAAGTTCAGAGTGTCGTGAATTGGGCCTCGGTCCGGGTTAACGGGAACGAGCCGCTTGAATATCTCTGAAACGCCCAGCGATGCGGCAGCGAGAGCACCGATCGGGTTAATTTGGCTGCACTCACTCGACAAGCGCAATTTGGACGATACTCTCGCAAGAAAACCATTGGAGTTGATGGTCGTCCAAGGGTACTCTGGGCGAACCTGACAGCCGATACTGAGAATGGCCGCAAACTGTTCAGGCCTTCCGTTGCTGGTCTGCAGGAAATGAACCGTTGATCTGGTAAGCGATTCAGCGGTGATCCGCGCCTGCCGTTCGAGCTCTTTCTGCCCGTCAGTGAAAACTGAGAGGTGCTTGGTCATTCGCACCAACAGTCGAAAAGCATCCAGGAAGCATTTCTGACCGTTCGGCGTCGCGAGTATGGATGCTTCGCCGGTGAGGAGTACAGGAAGCTCAAAAATCTGCGCGGCTCCTGGTCTTATGCCGCCGAGCGACTGAATGCTTGCTGCTAGCCTACTGAATCGTGCTTCCATGCACCGTGTGCTCCTCCAAAGTGATTTGATTGCAAATCGAAATAGTTTCTG
>Ga0207122_1189_pt1 | contig 10223 bp, 8 predicted proteins | sample Alteio_BWMinHeat_38_FD_153504 | JGI IMG/M metagenome (GOLD analysis project Ga0207122, IMG submission 153504) | Enriched cells from forest soil in Barre Woods Harvard Forest LTER site, Petersham, Massachusetts, United States -... | ecosystem: Environmental > Terrestrial > Soil > Temperate forest >... | reverse complement strand
CTCCGTCCGGGGCGGGAACCTGCGGAACGGCGGCTGACACATAGGTGCCCACTAATCCACACATCAGGATCGAAATCCTGATTGCTTGCTTCATGGGTTTTCTCCTTCCGCGTCTTGCCTTTCCAAATGAAACAAACTCGACGCGGTGAGGATTATAAGACACATGTCAAGCTCTTCTACAGAAATTCCCCTAGATAGGTCACTGTAGGCACAACACCGTAGGCGCAATCCTCTCGCCTGGTAATACGCTAGAACATTAAAGCCTCTGTTTATCAATCACTTAAAGAAGCAAAGTTAATGTGGATGGTGCCGAGGCTGGTCCCGCGGCATGGAAGGAGGATCTTGGGAGGCAGAATTTACGAAATCCGGAAAACCGCTTGCAGAGATATTCGACATCGAAACACGCAGGGCTTCGTTGGGACCAAAGCCGCCGGTTACTTCCTCGTTCCCGTGGTGGAAGGACCGGAAATCCCGAGGCCGCTGGTAGAAGCGCCTCCAGCGTGAGCCGCCGCCGCTTTTGGAGTAACCGGGATTTCATGCGACCCCGACCCCGACCCTTGCGTTCGCGACAGCGCGCGATCCACCATGCCTTCGAACATGGGGATTAACGAATCCGAGGGAAGTGGATGATGAATGTCCGTGAGGCTCTGCTCCCAGCGCTGCGGCCGCAACAGACTCGCCGGAGCCTCCCGGGCCGGGCTCTTCACCAGGGTATATCCCAGCCAGATAAACAGCGTGCAATTGTAAGCCACCATGTTTACCAATTCCAAAGATCGAGTATTCAGGTGATCCCCTACCCACGACGCGACCAGCGACAGTTCCACCAACGCGAAAAAGCCGAATCCCAGGGCGATGCCAAAACTGTGACGCCTGCGGCTCACGCCCAGATAATGGGCGAAGAATAATAGGAAAAGCACCATGCCGACCTGAATGATTCGCACGCACCGTTGGGCCGTAAGAATCGCCTGCACCCAAGGGACGGTGTCCGAGGAGTTCGTCGACACCGAAACTACGCCCGCCACCAGCAGCATCACCAGTCCCGCCCACTTAAACAGCACCGTACCCAAGTCTCGCAACGTGTGAAATGGCCGGAACGCATCGAGGAAAGCCTCGTGGATTACCTTAAAACCCAGCGCCACGCTAATGGCGGTGCTGAACCAGTAAAGGTAAAAAGACAGAGCGTAGTTATATCGAACCGGGAAAATCACGGCGAAGGCGAGAATTTGCGTAACGATGTAAGCGAAGAAGAACTTGAACTGGCGATACTGTCCACGTCGAAACATAACGACGCCGATCGCCGTTTGAATAACCGGATGAGCGATCCAAAGAGCGTAATAAAGAGTCTTGATTTGTTCGCTCATCGGGAGTCCTGAGATCCTCAAACCACCGACCCGAAGCAACTATACCGGGTGCGGCCTAAACAGACTAATTAGAAGAAGTTAAACCTTTTGGCGCAGGTGTTCAATGTACTCAGGTAACCCAAAGTAACGTTACTATTGTGCCATCTGCCGAGGCGGGGCAAAAATTCACGGAAGAAACTTCAAGCACGAAGACAAAACTGATCTCGCTGCCCACACAAACATTCTCAGAAAGTTGTTTTCCTTGCGTCCCGGTGGCCGCACGCGGCATGTTTCTAGGCGTCGGGCACCGAGTGGATGTAGGCACGCATCATGCGCACTTCATCATCTTTCTCGTTCAAATCATGCAGCAGGATGTCGCGCAGCGACACAATCCCGACCAACTGTCCTTCATGGCAGACTGGCAGGTGACGAAAACTGTGCCGCCGCATGAGAGCCATGCAATTCTCCAGTTCTTCGTTCATGCTCACGGTGAGAGGATCGTCGGTCATAACCTCGGCCAGGCAGGTGCTGCGAGGATCAAACCCCTCGGCCACTACCCGTTTCATCAAATCGCGCTCGGAGAAAATTCCCACCAGTTTGCCGTTGTGCAATACGGGAACGGCTCCGATGTTCCGCTCCACCATCGCTCGCACCGTCTCCAATACAGTCTGGCCCATTTCTGCCTGATAGGTTTCCTGGTTCTTGATCAGATCACAGATACGCATTGGATCCTCCCGGGTTCTTGTGTTCCGAGCACCCCAAAAGCTATACCGGGGGGCGAGTATATTCCCAAATCAGATGCATGGGAAGCACTAAACAGTTGGGGAGAAAAGAAAAAATCAAGGGGAAGACTCATTTAGGAAACCCCCGAGATGAACGGAGAGGAGCCTGCTCGGCAGCTTCGGGGACCGCCACAGGAGTTAGTTTTTAGCGGGAAGCATTCCTTCCGCCCCCAGGAACACAAAATAAGAGCAGGTCCACCACGACGTGGGTAGGCTTCCTTGCGGCCGCGCCGTCAGCACGATGTTGTATTCCGCGCTGTTCCCCAGGCTCATTTCTCGAAGAACGTCTGCCGGCGGCGTCCCGGTTCGAGACGCTAGCCCCTGCCCGAGTCCGTCGCGGGGCTCAATCACCGCCAGCCGAGCCAGAAATTCGTGGAGATCCACGCCCCGCCCCTGCCCTGCTACTACGAATGAGACCTCCGCATCCTGTGAGGAAAAATGCCATGCCAGCGACGCTGCCAGATTCACCCCGCGTTCATACGCCGCCTCGGAAATCAATCCTGCTGGAGGATTGTCAAAGACAATCGACAGCTTGCGCTCGTCTTCGCGGCTGAATTCACGCACCTTCAATGACCCTGATTTCGCCGTCGCTTTCCAGTCCACGTGACGCGCCGAATCCTCCGGCAAATATTCGCGGATGCGATACAGGTCCGATCCCCGTCCGCGCACAAAACTTTCCCACTCCCCCCGCACTAGCGGCAGAATTTCAAACAGCTCGTCCGGCGCTTCCACCGGCGGGTAAACCAGCACCTCTCGCTGCAGTGTAAGATGCCGCGTCTTGGTCAAAAATGCGAACGGAAAGCGCGTCGCCACTCCGAAACTGGATTCGCAATAACGCCCCCGCCGACCGAACAACAACTCCAGGTCAGCCGTCAGCTCAGCTTTCGCAGGCAAGTAGGGAAAGTAAACCATTCCTTCAAAAATTCCCGGCGGATCGGGCGCCACCGGTGCCCGCCTTACTTTCCAATCGCGCAAGCGCAACCATTGATTCTCGGGAGTGCGGTTCAGCGGAAAAACAAACGTCGTGGGCTCCCACTGCCACTGCTTGCGGAGCTTTTTCTGCTTGCGAGCCGGAACCACACGAATGGAAAACGAGGGCAGCACCCGCCGCGAATTCTTCAGTCCAATTCTCCCCAGCACGGCGCGCCCGGCAAACACATGCTCCGGCAATCGCACATCCAACTCCAGGCCCCGCAGCACCATCGCCGATACCACGCCGGAGACCAGAATCGCCGCCAGCATCGCCGCCACCACGATATACAGCAGATTGTTTCCCGTGTTCAGCGCCGCAATGCCAATCACCAGCGTGACCAGCACATAGACCATGCCCGCCCGCGTCACTTCATAATGGAATGTCTTCCGCCAGCGCTCCAGCGCCGCCCGCCGCGCCAGGTACGGTACCGTTACCAGCCCCACAAACGCTGCCGTCAGCAGCGCCACCGCCGCCAGAATCACCGACGCCCACAGATGCCCCGCCTCGCCCGACGCCGTCGAAAACAGCGCTGCACCAAACGCCAGCCCCAACCCCACCAGCGCCAGCAAGAACTTCGCCCACACCTCCGCCGTCCCCAGTCGCAGCCTATTTCGCAGAAACGACCGGGCCCGCGCGCCGCCGCTCCCGGCTTCGCCTGCATTCACCGATTGGATGGTCGTGGACCCCACTCCTCGAAGCCTAGCACCGCCCGAAGGAACGTTCAACGAGAAGAGCCTTGCGGCGAAAGCCACAGTAACCTGGTGGCGTCGGTCTCCGACAGTAGGAGGCTGGCCCGCCCTTGCACCACCACGAGATCGGCTGCCCCTCGCTTCGCGGTTTTCGAAGCTGCGCAGGCTGCGCTCGCGAGCCGATTCCCGACAAGCAGCATTATGGAGCACCGCGTTGGAGGCAGGACACATTTGGCAGCGCCGCTTCTATGACGTCGTGGTATTCAGCGAGAAGGAGCGAGTGGAAAACCTGCGCTATATGCATCGCAATCCTGTAAAGCGCGGACTGGTGCTCGAACCCGAGCAGTGGGTATGGAGCAGCTTACGGCACTATGCGGACGGGGAGCGGGTGGTATTGGTGAACGAAACGCAGAAGGTCGAACTGCGCATAAGGAAAATCGCATGAGGCAATCGTCAGTGGTTCTCACCCTTCGAAATCCACGAAGGGTGAGGCAGCCTCTGTCGTGGCGCCACCAACTAGGAAAAAACTAAAGATGGGCCCGCCTCCCAACAACGATAGGGTCGGGCGCTAGCTCTTGCTACTTCTTTTTCGTCTGCTTCAACCCAAATATCTGCAGCTGTTTGTTGGTCGCGACATAGACTTTGCCGTTCGCCACCACCGGCGCCTGATTCAAGTCTCCACCTATGTTCGGCCACGCTCCGGCGTTGGCATGGAAGAGTTGAGACAACGTCTTCCCCCCCGCGTCAGGATTGAAGGCATAGAGTCCGACCGCGTTGGAACTCTGACTCAACGGTCGCGACAGCGCCCAGATGATCGGACTCGCATTTCCATTCGACGATACGCTGGTAAAGAATCCCGGAAACTGTCCGCTGTGGAGCGCCGGAGACTGCGCCACCTGGGTCAACTTCGGCTTCGGCGACGTCTGCAGCTTCCACACCTTCACCTGGTTTCCGCCGCTGCTCACAATGCGCCCCGCGCCGTCCGGATCCACAAAGTAAGACTCTCCGCACCAGCAACTGCCAACCGTGTAGCTTCCGAGGACATTGTTCTGCGTGGTCGAATATCCCCCCAGGTTGTCCTCATTCATGAAATACATAGCGCCATATTTGCCGGCCGCCACCGCCAGATGCGGCGTCGTCCCAGCCTGGTCGGGCAGAATCAGCACGCCCCCGGAACCGAAATCCGTGTCCCCCTGGTCGAGACTGGCCTGGTTCGACGGCGTGAACAGGTCCACAACATTCGTCAGGTTCGACGACACTTTCACTACGCTCTCCTGAATGTTGGTCACACCGTCGTAGGTCGTTCCAGAGTAATCGGAGTTTCCGGTGACAAATAAAATGTTGCCGGAGTCGTCGGCCGCCAGTCCGTATCCTGACATCCAGATGGACGACAAAAAGAAGCTGTTCGGGGACGTCGGCTGAGTATCGAAGATCTCATTGGCCGATAGTGGCGCCAGCGTGCCCGCATTCCAGCCCAGCAGCCAGCCCCGGGAAAGGTTCGCCCCATAGTCGCAGAAGCTGCCGAAACCCGCGTAAACGTTGCCATTCGCCAGCAGCAGGCCCGGACGCTGCCGCTGGTAGGTCGCATTGAAAGTGAACGTGGTCCCGTCGCTCAGCATGTGCGATGCGCTCACGATCATCGGCGTCACTTTGTCCACCAGGCTGCCCAGATCCAGCGCATGAATGCGGTAGGCTGGCCCCGTCTTGTCTTGCGTGTAGGCGATCACATACAAAGTATTGCTGGTCGTGTCGATCACCGGAGTCGAGTCGACGCCGACATGCGGACCGTTGTTGTTGCATCCCAGCGGCGCAAACACAGGCTTCCCCAGACTCTGACTTAGCAGTACTGTGCCGACATTGGCATCGATCGCATACACCGTGTCATTTCCGGTCGCGATATACACGACATCGTGCGTGCCCTGATTGCTTCCCGCCGTGATGTTCACGCCCGGAACCACCAGAGGATGGGCGTCCACCTGATCGTCCACCGCAACCTTTGCCAGCAGGCCGAAAGAAGAACTCGCGACTGTCGCCGGCGTCAGAGCGGTTTCGGCGGAATTCCAGCCGGTGCGGTAGTTGTTATTGTGATAAGTCGTGACGGCCGTCTGCGCGGCGGTGGGAGATGCATGGGCAAGAAACAAAAGGCTGGCAATTCCTGCCAGCACACGAATGCGAGCGTTCAGACGAAGCGGCGTCATTAGTCCCCCGGAAACGGTTCCCCAGAAAAAGTGGCGTTTGATTGTAGGGGGATTTTGAAAGAGGGGTCAATTGGAAGGAACTCTCGGAGATGGAAGACTCTAAGGAAACCCTGGCGCGAAGCGACGGCTCTCGCGTGTGATTTGAACGCCAGACCTACTGAATGATTTCGTACACATCCCCGGAACCGTCCGCGCCCAGGTTCGCGGGACCGTACAAATTTCCCGAGCTGTCCAAAACCGGGTCGGCTACCGGCTGGCTGGCCGAATTAAAAGAGTAAAGAATCGTCTCCTTCATCACACCGTCACCTGCGGTCAGTTTGTAGGCCACACCATATCTTGCAGTTCCACCCGCATCCGTCACACCATAGAGATTCCCCGCGGCATCGAGCACCACAGAAAGCGACGCTCCGCCGAATCTGCCATCGCCCTTGCCTCCAAAGCTGTGCACGATGGCCTCCTTCCAAACCGAGCTTCCCGCTTGCGGTTCCAGGGCAAAGATCGCGCCAAGGCCGCGACTGCCTCCGGTCTCGGTCGCGCCATACAACCGGCCATGAGGTGTGATGGCGAGATCTCCAAGAGGAAAGCCGCCATTCGCGTCATCTTTAAAAGAATAGATGAGACCCGTTCTCCAAGTTCCGTCAACAAACTTCAAGCGAAGGATCGCTCCTCCATTGAAGGGACCATCATTTATCAAAGCAGTGTAAAAGTTCCCTTTGCTGTCAAAAACCACACCTCCGTGCGGCTCGCCTCCAACCGCTTGACTACAAGTGAAAAGTACCGCTTCCGTCCAGGTCCCGCCGGTGGCAGGAGATAACTGGAAAACCGTTCCTATGCCGTTGATACCCCCTAAGACGGTTGTGCCATAAAGGCTGCCAGCTGCGTCAAAAACCAAACTCCCATTGGAATTGGCTCCGTCCGTGCCACCGGCAAAATTGTAGAGGACTTTCTCTGTCCAATCTCCGCCGGAGGCTGGCGACAATTCGAAAATTGTCCCTAGATCATGCGTGCCGCCGGCGTACGTGCCGCCATAAAGATTTCCCAGCGAATCGAAAACCAGCGCACCCTCGGGGGCTGATCCGTCGCTGCCGCCAAGGAAGCTGTACAGAACCGTTTGCGTCCAACCTCCGCTCACAGCGGGCGATAATTCATAAACCACTCCGTTGTTGTTAATACCACCGGAGATGGCGGTTCCATAGAGATTGCCGGATTGATCGAAAATGAGGCGTCCATACGGTCTGCCTCCGTCGCTGCCCCCGGTAAAGTTGTAGAGAGTGCTCTCTGTCTGACCGCAGGCCGAAGCGCTAAGACTGGCAACCGTTAAGGCAAGGGAGAGAAAGGCGCTTAGGAATATCTTCGGACGCATGGTTCAATCCTCCTGGGAATTGACGAGGGCAGTGGCAGATGGGGGGGAATCTAAAACGAGCCGAGTATACTGCGGGATCGCTCGAACCAGCAAATCGTAGTTTGTCGTGGATTACGAAAGCGGACGTAGACTAGTACTCGGCCAGCTCTTTCATCGCGCGGAAGAGATCATTGGCTTGCGGCAATATCGCATCTTCCAGAATCGGCTGGTAAGCCACGAACGTATCGGCAGCGGCCACGCGGCGCACAGGCGCGTCCAGTTTGTCGAAAAGTTGATCGGCAATGCGGGCTGCGATTTCCGCGCCATAGCCCCAGCTCAGCGTATCTTCATAAGCCACCAGCGCTCGATTCGTCTTGCTGACCGACGCGGCAATCGTTTCCCAGTCAAATGGACTCAGACAGCGTAAGTCGATCAACTCCACTTTCACCCCGTGCTCCCGTTCGAGTTTTTGCGCCGCCTGCAAAGCACGCGGCACCACGGCTCCATACGTGATCACGGTCAGATCGGTCCCCGGATTCACAATCTTCGCTTTGCCGAATGGGATCATGTATTCCGGCCCCGGATAGGGAGCGCGTCCAAAGGTCTCGCGATAGAGCCGCTTGTGTTCCAGAAACAATACCGGATCGTCGCAGCGGATTGCGGTCCGCAGCAGGCCAGCCGCGTCCAGCGCATTCGACGGAAAAACGACCCGCAGTCCCGGAATGTGCGTGAACACACTCTCGCCGCACTGCGAATGATAAATCGCCCCTCCCGTGAGATAACCGCCAATCGCGGCACGAATCACGACCGGACAAGAGAACGCATTGTTCGAGCGCCAACGGATCACCGAAAGTTCATCGCGAATCTGCATCATCGCCGGCCAGATGTAGTCGAAGAATTGAATTTCCACCACCGGCTTCAGCCCGCGCGTGGCCATGCCCGTTGCCCGGCCAACGATTGCCGCCTCCGCCAGCGGGGAGTTGAATACGCGATCCGTGCCGAACTCGTTCTGCAAACCGAAGGTTAATTTGAATACTCCGCCCTTGCCTTTCACCAGCTTGCGCTTCAAATATTCTTCGCGGCTGCAATCAGCAACATCTTCGCCGAAAATTACGATGCGCTCGTCGCGCTTCATTTCGTCGCGGAGCGTTACGTTGATCAGATCGGCCATGGTCTTGGCCACCGGCTTCTTGCCATCGGCGCCATCCGGCCCGATCGCCACCTGCGTATCGAACAGGGCTGAAGCGGGATCGAGATCCAGAGAATAAACATACTGCAGCACGCTCTCGGGCGCGGGTGGGAGGGCCGCAAGCGCCTGGTCCACGGCAACCTGCAACTCTTCCTCAACTTTCTTTTCCAGTTCGTTGATGCCCTTCTCGTCGAGGATTCCTTCGCGCAGCAAAAACATCTGTGTGCGCGAAACTGGATCGCGGGCCGCGTCACGCTCGCGCTCAGCGTCCGGACGATATAAGCGCTCGTCATCGGATAGCGAATGCGAATACGGACGGATCACGTGCGCATGCACAAAAGCCGGCCCGTGCCCCTCCCGGCAATATTGCGTAGCGCGTTGAAACGCTCCATAACTGGCAACCGGATCGGTGCCGTCCACCTCTTCAAAATGAAAATTAGGGAAACCCGAAACCAGTCGAGAAATACTGCCGCCGGCCGTCTGAACTTCCACCGGTACCGAGATCGCGTAGCCGTTATCCTGCACCACAAAAATCACCGGCAGTTTGCTCAGCGCCGCCGCATTCATCGCCTCCCAGAACTCACCCTCGCTGGTCGTGCCGTCGCCAAGGGAAACGTAGGCAACCTCATCGCCGCGGAAGCTCACGTCTTTGAAGTAACGATAGTCGGATTTTGCACCCGTAGCCGTCGGCATCTCAGCCGCTTTCGGATGTCGAGCAAAATATCGTCCTGCCTCGGCGCATCCCACCGCCTGCAAAATCTGAGACCCCGTCGGCGAGGATTGGGTCACGATGTTCAGCCGCTTGTATCCCCAATGCGAAGGCATCTGGCGTCCACCCGAACTGGGGTCGTCCGCCGCTCCCACGGCCTGCAAGAACATCTCCAGCGGCTGGGCCCCTAACGCCAGGCACAGCGCCCGGTCTCGATAGTAGGGATAGAACCAGTCATACCCCGCCTTCAGCACCATTCCAGCCGCTGCCCCTATACCCTCATGCCCGGCGCCCGACATCTGGAAATATATCTTTTGCTGCCGTTTCAGCATGATTTCCCGGTCGTCGATCCGCCGGGAGGTATACATAATGCGGTAGAGTTCGATTAACCGTTCGCGTGTAAGTCCCTCATAAGTACGGGACTTCTTGCTGGCTGTAAGGGATAATTTCGGGTCGGTCTTTGTCGTCGCCATCCGGTTCCCTGAATAAAATTTATTAGATGTCCGCCTGATAAGTAAGGTGCGGAGCCCTACCGGGCAGGTTGCATTGTAAATGGGAATGAGGCATTGGAAAACAGGCAAGTTTGCGGCGGGCGCGCCTTATTTATTCCACACTTTCCCCAGACTGCGCTCCAGATCCTCGATCAGATCCTCGCTATCTTCCAATCCAATATTCAACCGCACAATACGGTGTCCATAGTCCGGACGCCCCTTGCCACCGTGAAAGTCATAGGCTACGGCTAGACTCGTGACCCCACCCCAGCTATAGCCAATCTCGAACAACTGCAGCTCACCTCATGTTCGGCCTTCCCTTGTTTTTCGCGTCGAATCATGGCCGGCATGGGATTGCCCAACTGTGGAGCGAAGCTCTTGCTACGTTCGGACTCATCTTTGTGATCCAGTCCTGTTCGCGTTTCCGACCGTCCGCCACCGCCTTTGCGGTAGGTGCCTACATTACAGCGGCATATTGGTTCACGGCCTCTACATCATTTGCGAATCCAG
>Ga0207122_1188_pt1 | contig 10238 bp, 9 predicted proteins | sample Alteio_BWMinHeat_38_FD_153504 | JGI IMG/M metagenome (GOLD analysis project Ga0207122, IMG submission 153504) | Enriched cells from forest soil in Barre Woods Harvard Forest LTER site, Petersham, Massachusetts, United States -... | ecosystem: Environmental > Terrestrial > Soil > Temperate forest >... | reverse complement strand
TCAGACACGACTTACATGTGCCTTATCTCTTAGACCGATGTTGGGCACCGCACTTGGAACCGAGCGCAATCCCGTTCAGATAACAAGTATTAAATCCTTCATCATTAAGATGCTGCACGCCTACGTCGCTGCCTGTTCAAAAGTGAACACATTGCTGGCTCGTTCCCGATTCGGGACGCCACGCTAGGCTTCCGCTTGACGAGCAAGTGTGATACATTGGTGCCCCCAACGTTGGGCGGCGCGTCGCTTTTTGAGGCGCCAGTTATGGTGAAAGACGGAACCCGTATGAGTCCGGCTTGACACCTGCGTGGCTGAGAACAGTTGGATACTCCGTTGAATGGGTCTGAACGCTCTGTTGTCTCCACTTACCCTATACCCGCGTTCACCACTTACAGGCGCGGGACAGAACACCTCGTAACCTTGCACATATGCGGCGGGAGATCCTTTACGTTGATGACATTCCTCTCAACCATCATGGAGGCCTTTCCCATGACGCTTTCCAGTTCGCGCACGTTTCCAGGTCAATCCCGGGCTAATGATTCCGTGCCACGTGGGTTTTCACCGCGAGTCTTCTTGCGGCGGGTAGAGCCGTTAGAGACCCCACCTGCTGGAGGGATCCACTAAACAGATCAGTGCCAATTTGGTCGTTTGGATAAGTAACGGTGGTGTCCTCATCCACCCAGAACAGCTGTCCACCGCTGGCCTGGTAGATGACCACCTGGAAGGGGACTAATGAGCCAGCGGCAGTTACATTAAGGGTAAGGGTATAACGCCCAGGGTTAAACGGGTCAGGGGTCACTGTTCCCGAGAATGGGAGGTCGGAATAGATTCCTGGGCTGAAAATGAAGAAACAGAACGGATCACTGACGAGTCCGGTTCCAGTCAAGTTACCACCAGAAATCGATCCCTGCCCGACAAAATCGAACTCCCAACCAGGGTTTCCCGTGTAATAATCCTGCGCTCCAAAGGCGTAGTTGCCTGCGAAACTAGAAGTTGCGGTGTCTGTCTGCGGAGTCACGACTCCTGTGCCGCCGGCAAAATAGGGATCCAACGCGAGAAGGAGAGCGCCTCCTCCACCGCTCGTATTATTCGGATCGTTCAGATTAAGACTTGGGTCCGTCATGTAAATGCCCGCGGTGGTGAAGTATCCCAAGGCTGTTGGCGTGATCATCAGGTTGCCATAACCGTTGTACGTGACTGCGCTGACTGCGTCGGAAATAGAATAGTTACCGGCTATCGAACCGCCGTAGATCATCCCTTGTTCGTCGTTGTCTGCTACTCCCTGGAATGTTCCTGCAGTTGGAACCGTGAGCATGCCTGCCACGGCGAATTCAACCCCCTCGATGTTGGCATCGACAGTAAAAACAGAGCTTCCGAGCGACGCATCGGTGAACGTGGTTGTTCCCTGCCCAAAGGCTGAGCCAAGCGCCGAATCGGTGCTATCCAAGTCAATGATCCGTATCACCTCCGGACCAACCACGTAGTAGCCAATCGTGTCCGCCATGCCTGTACCGGTGATAGTGCCGCGTCCGAAAGAATCCGGAGTTGAGACGGCGCCGGTGAACGCAGTTCCTGTTGTCACGGTTCCAACATCATTGACGTCGACAACGCCATTCGAAAGGCTGTTGCCAGTTATCGAGAAAACACCCCCACGGGCAACGGGATTATACAGTGGGTCCACTCCCGAAAGAGTAAAGGCATAACCCCCGCTGAGGGTGCTGGGCAGCGTCTGCAAGTCCATGCTTCCGCTGGAAGTCGCGGAGCCATCGAATTGAGTGATGAGTGCATGGTTGATATTCACGAACTGCACGCCGAGGGTTTCGGTTCCGCTAACTCCCAACTTCGTGTTGCTCGTAGTTAGAGTGAGTGTTCCCTGGCCGCTTGGATCTACTGCCAGCGTTCCTCCACTGATGGTGTCGCCCTTTGGCTCCGGGGACGTACAGCCAAACGCATCGTTGTAGTCTTGTTCCCCCGCCACGACATTACCATTTGCGTCAATAATCACCGACCCGGCGAGGGCATAATAATTGCCCGAGCCACAGATCGCTTCCAGTCCGCTTAGACTGAAGGAATAAGTAGTTGTGCGAACGTTGGTGTTCGTGAAACTGAATCGAACCAGCGTTGGAGATCCGGCAGCCGCGGCGGTTACCGCATAAGTTCCCGCCGTGCGATTCGCAGTGAAAACTGACGAGGTAGCCACTCCGTTGGAGTCAGTGGTATCCGTCTCCGTAACCATTCCGTTCGTGAACGTGCCACTGGGCCCTGACGATGGAGCCGTAAAAGTCACCGACACGCCACCAGCCGGTGACCCGTTTGACATGACCTTCACCGCCAGTGGCGCTGCGAATGCCATGCCGACCGTCACACTTTGCACAGTTCCGCTCGTCGCCATCGTCGTCGCCACAGCCGAAACCGTTTTCGAACTCGAATTGCCGCAACTTGTCAGGTAACCAACGACCACGCAAACTAAGGCAGCGGAAATGCTGGAGTGGACCTTACGGCTCATAGAGTCCCCCCGTTCTGCCCCATCTCGATGGCATGGCCGCGTGCTTGCGGCGACAACGGAATTCCGTGCTCGTTGCGCAGCGTATAAACCTTGTCGCCTACCTTCACAATACGGGCCACAAAGACCTCTTTGTTCTTGAGAGTTTTCATCACGCCAGTAACCTCAACTTGCTGGCCGGGGATAAGCGACAGCGAGCCTTTGCCTTGCAAGCCCCACCTCCCCAGACTTGTATCCACCGGACCGGAGACCGTTGTGAGGAGAAGGTGGGAACCCATAATCATCCCGGGACCTGGTCTGGCGGGTACACCTGACACCGTGCCGCTGAGCGTGACTTCCTGTCTGACGTCGTAGTACTGGCTGCAGTCGCGTGTGGGTTGGGCATTGAGGGGAATCACTAGGATCGCGAACAGCAAACTACTCAGTAGCCCTGCTATCGTTCGAGTGGACATGGTTAGATGACTGCACATCATGAGTTCGCTCCTTGTGGTGAAGAATTCGTATGGTTTATTACCATCCGTGTGTTTTGCTCTGACACTTGCTGGAGGCGGATGAAGACCAAGTGACTGCATCTGAGGCTTGTCTCGGCAATCGGGAAAAACAGTTGCAGCCGGTGTTCGATCTGACCTCTGCCAGACATTGAGCCGAGCAAATTGTTTAGCGTCTGACCGGAGAAGCTGTACCCGGTAAGCGCCCGTCACAGACAGAATCGCACTCCTGCGCCACTGAAACACCTTGCAATCTTCTTACCGAACGCTGGATCTGATGCATGTTCGCAACATTAGGCAGAAACATGAGTTAGGCGTGGCACGCAGGAGGTGTCGTTGGGTGTATCTCAAAGCGGTGTCTATAACCAGGACACGTGTCCTGCAACTGGACGTGTCAGCAGTACTAAAACTTCGTCTGCCAGGTTGCCGCCTTGTGAGAGTTGCCATGTTGTGCCAAGGACGAAACGGGTGGGCTGTCGAAACTGGGATTTGTCGCCAAAAAGCGGACAGCAGATTAGGACGGTTGGCTAGCCTCGTTGTCTCGGTCACAAACTTGCCAGGGCGCTTAAACGTCGATGGGCTAAACGGGGGGTTGGCGTTACAAACTTCTACTACGGGTCATTACCGTCTTGCGATTGTGGACCGCGGCCCTGGAACGTATCTTCACGTCATGACCCACCGTACGAACCTGAGTAACACAGTCATCTTTAGTCATAGAAATGGTGTCTTATGACTCAGATCACAACCAGCATTTATCATAGAGTCCTCCTGGTAAATGACAAGTCGAGCGTCCGTGAGATGATGACGCTTCGAAGCTATAAGCTGATTGAAGGCCTGATCGTCCGACTGAGAGAGCCCAGCATCCCGGGAGAAGAAAGCGATTCCGTCTATTCCCCCACCGCCGTGCTCATGGCGAGATCTGACGTCTGCATGGATAGCTACACGAATGTCGTGCGCAAGCCTGCGGTCGAGCGTAGCTACAGCCACCATCGGAACCGAAGCGCGGAAACGCCGAATGCGCCAATGCCGTCGGCCAAAGGACTTTGTCAGCAAGTCTGACATTCCTCCAAACGATCACCAATCCAGGACTGCAGCCGTTCCATCACTGTCGCGGGAACCTGGACGAACTCTATTCCGATACGCCCAGCGTTGTCAGTCCAACAGACGTCGCTGCTCATTGTTGCAGTGCGTTGCGTGCCCGGCAGCGTCAGCTTCAGGATAACTCTTTCTCCGACCTACAGACGGACCGAGCTGGCGAGAGCCATGCCGCCCTCGCTGACATTAACGGAGGTGGCCACGAATTCGGGACGGAAAATACCCCAGAGATGAATGGGGGATCTGGACAGCATCGCGAAAGTAACGCCGTCTTTCCCGAACCATGAGCGGATAAGCCACGCTGAGAGTGCGCATTAGGAGGCCGGAAGCAAAGGTTTCACCAGCGCAAAGTTCGCACCAGCGCGGAAGGCCTCGGGTATTTCGTTACTGCTATTCAAGATGGCCAGTACCATCGCTCCCTTATGCGATGTCATTTCACGCGCCTTTTGAACGAGTTCCAGGGTTTTTTCTGAATCTTTGAGATCAAGGGCCTCGAACTTGCTATGGCAAAGTTTCCGGGTCGCCGAGCCGATGTCGGTGCAGACCTCGACATGCATTACCATTGGCTCCATGAAGCGGCACAAAGTACCTACGTTCTGGATGTCGTCGCTCACAAGCAGGACTCTGACGCCTATCGCCTTCGCTGCCACGGTGCCTCCCTTCTCGATTTTGTCACTCGCGTGAAAGTCAAACAATCACTGAGCGGTGCATTAGTGTTCGTCTCCTGAACTTCACTGAACGGTTAAAGTCAGAGGAAGTAAGTGCTGCAACGTTCCTGAAGTTCCCGCAACCGTGATCGTGTAGGTCCCAGGCGTGGTCCCGGACTGGGGCTGTGACGCGATGCCCGTCCCGCCGGCGCATGCGATCATGCACATTAACCCCACCACAATTACCGCCAGCAGGACGATCACGCGGAGTTTTCTTACCCGACTCCGCGAGCCCATCAGCACTATTCCGAGTATTCCCAGTCCCTGCAACTGAATCCAGGCCGCGTAAATCGGATGACTCTGCGATGGGTAGAGGGAATTAGACTGCGCGACTGACGCCGTCGTAGTGATCGTCAACGTTGCCGTTGCTGCATCGCTCATTGGGGTGACAGCGTTCGGCGAGATCTTGCAGATCGCCAGTACTGGCGCACCACTACAATTCAGCTTGATCATATTGCTGAACACAACACCTGCGGGAGAAACAGTCAGTTGGTAGGTAGCAGTTGCCCCGGCTTTCACAGTGTCGCGGTTTTGGGAACCAATGAGGCTGAAATCCGAGCCCACTCCAGAAAGGTTCGCGGTTTGCAGGCTGCCCTGTGCGTTATCAGCAATGGTGATAGCACCGTTGCGGGTTCCAAACGCCGTAGGGAGGAATGTGACATTGATTGTGCAACTGGAGTTAGCAGTCATGGAGGACGGACAGTTGTTGATTTGGGAAAAATCTCCTGTAATTTGGATTGTGCCAACGTTCAAAGGCGCGTTGCCGGTGTTGGTGAGGGTCAGAGCTCGCGGCGTACTGGAAGTTGTCACCGGCTGAACAGGAAAGGCCAAGCTGGCGGGAGTCACCGCAGCAACGGGAGCCGAGGCGGCTGAGCCAGTCCCGCTAAGGGTCACGGTTTGCGGGCTGCCCAGAGCGTTATCGGTAATAGCGAGTGTACCGCTGCGGGTTCCAGACGCTGTAGGCTTGAAGCTGATCTTGATTGTGCAACTTGAGTTAGCGGTCAAGGAGGGCGGACAGTTGTTGGTTTGGGCAAAATCTCCTGTAATTTGAATTGTGCCGACGTTCAACGTTAAGGTCCCGGGGTTCGTTAGCGTCACAGCCTGTGCCGCACTGGAAGTTCCAACCTGCTGAGCGGTAAAAATCAGGCTTGCGGGAGCCAGGGTGACAACCGGGCCCAAACCGCTTCCGCTCAAATTGATGACATGGGGAGACCCGGCCGCATCATCCAGAATCACTATGGATCCGGAGCGGGGCCCCGCCGCGATGGGCGTAAACGTCACAGAAAACATGCAACTACCAGCTGCTGATACACCGCTCCCGCAGTCGTCCGTCTCCGCAAAGTCACCGCTGGTAGTGATCGATGAAATCGACAGCGCCGAGCTACTGATGTTTCGTAGCAGAGCAGTCTGCGCCGCGCTGGTTGACCCTACGGCCTGCACCGCGTACTGCAGCAGGCTAGGACTCGCGGCCACCGCCGGTACTGAGTTCGCTCCGATCTTGAACACGAACGCATCGGTGTTGCCTCCAATAACAATTTGGAAATCCCCTTGCGTAACCGGGAAGTCGGTTGAATCGGTGGAACCGGCGATGTACAGGTTGCCTCTGGAATCGAGAGCGATGCCCGCGGGAGAATCATCTCCGCTCCCGCCTAAGTAAGTGGCAAACGGTTGCGTACTTGCCAATGGATCAATCTCCACCAGCAAGAGATCACTTCCGTTCGTGTACGGCTCGACGCCGTTGACGATACCGAAAGAATTGTTCGACGTAGACGCCACCACGTAAGCGTCGTTGTTTGCATCGAGTGCAATTGCCACCGGACTGGCATAGTTGTTCGGACCTAGAAAAGTTGAGTACAGCAAGGTTGAAGCTGTTGGATCGAACTTGGTCACAAAGGCGAAGCTGCATCCCCACCCGTAGATCCCAGGATCGCAGATGCTGGTGGACGTAATCGGAAAGGTGCCATCACTGAGAGCGACACCGGTGACATAAGCCGAGCCTGAGCCATCTACTGCGATTGCAGTGATATTTGTCAGGACCCCGCTGGACTCATAGAAGTATGTCGAGTAATCGAGAGTTCCCGAGCCGGTGAATTTACTCACAAATCCGACGATGGCATTCCGTTGGGTAACATCTGATGTGAGATAGGCAGCTTGCGTGGTTGGAAAATCATAAGTGTTGGTAATACCTGCAGCATAGACATTGCCGTTGCTGTCCTGCGCTGTTCCCTTGATCGCGCTGTAGGGCGAAGGCCAGCAGGGAGTACCCCCACAGTTGAGCGCGACATTAGAGCTGCCGCTCAAATAGGTGGAGTAGACCAGATATGATCCATCCGTGCTGAATTTGGTCAAGAAGCCATAGTTCCCTGATATTCCACCCTGGTTCGGAGATACTGAAGCCTGATAGGCATTGGCTACGGGAAAATTGCTGGATGTAGTATTCCCTGCAACGAATACTTCAGCCGAACTGTCAATGCCAATGCTGGACGGTATGTCCGAACCATTTCCTCCGAGATATGTTGAATACAACGCCAGGATCAGTCCAGTAGCCGGATACCAAGCTACAGAGCCGAGGTGAGACAAGACGATGACTTCTGGGTAGTTGAGGAAGAGGAACAGCAGCACGAAACAAACAGAGACAACCGCGTGTCGGATAATTACGCGTTTGTTCCGAATAAGCGACGTGCCAACTCGACGGATGTGTTTTTGAAAGGCTGGCGATTCTTCATGCCAATCAGATTTCAGACGGGAGTATCTATCTTCTTTCAGGACGGCGAGGCTGAAGGCTGCAATCGAACAGAGGGAAAATAGAATCGCAAAGATTCGACCCCACAACTCATTTCTGTCGTAGACGAGGACTTCAAGGGTAATCAGAACGATGGCAGAAGCCAACGGAACGCTCAGTACCGGCAACTGGGCAGCAAGTGCCAGCGAACGCGACTTCTTGAATCGGCTCATAACTAAGTCCAATTAAATCTTGCGGGGGAGGGTGACGGCTAATGAAGCCGTGTGATGCGATTTCAAAAAGCCGCCACGCTTCGTTATGTGGGCACGGAAGCTGCCAAACATTGCCGCCGTGCCGTGCAAAGGACGTAAAATGACCCAAGTCGTTACGGCCGAGTGATTTAGAGCCCTTGGAAACAACTCGGCAAACACCAAGGTTGCTTCAGGGATCCGCGCAATGAATCCGTCGTCTGGACTTGCGGCCACACTCCGGACAGAAAAAATTATTCTTGCGACAGCGAATTCAAGGGGGCTTGTGAAGCTTCGCTTTGATGCGCGACTGACTATGAGGGGAGAAAAATCAGCGCATCGTGGAATGTGGCGGGCGGTTCTTGACACTTCGAGAACGTCCAAATCGCAGGAGCTATGTTTACGAACTCTTGTCGACAAACCGTCCCGGCATTTCGGCATCAGCCCGTGCATCTGGCGCAGCAGCCGGTAATTCCGCTTTTGGATCGTGGTCTAATCGATACTGTTTTATCTTGTTGTAGAGCGAACTCCGAGGGATCCCCAGCCGCTTTGCAGCTTCTGGCACCTGTCCCCCTAATATCCTGAGTGCCCTTTCGATTTGGGTTCTTTCGACCTGTTCCAGTGTCGCGATGGCTCCGTCATCGAAGCGGTCAGTGTCTGCGCGCACGTCGAAATGAAGATCTTTAGCCGTCAGCAATCGTTGATCACCCAGCAGCACCGCGCGCTCAAGAATGTTTCGCAATTCTCGAACATTTCCGGGCCATGGATAGGATTGCAGATAACGCATGGCTTCATCGGAGATTTCAATGGACTGCACTCCCAAGTCGGCGCCGATATGGTCCAGAAGTTGCTTGGCCAGGATGGGTATATCTTCAACCCTCTCATGAAGCGAAGGCACCGCCAGAGAGATTGCACCGACACGAAAATATAGATCATCCCGGAATGTCTTTTGACGCACGAGTTCGCGCAAATCCCGGTTCGTAGCGGCAATAAGCCGCACATCTACCACCCGCTCTCGTACGTCCCCGAGTCGGCGAAAACTCTTCTCTTCGAGCACCTTCAACAGTTTTGGCTGTACGTGAAGATCCAAGTCGCCAATTTCGTCCAGGAAAACGGTTCCCTTATGACCGATCTCCAGTAGGCCGACCTTATTCTGAACCGCCCCAGTGAACGCTCCTTTTTCATGGCCGAAGAGTTCCGTCTCCAGGAGTTCCCTGGAAAGTCCAGCGCAATTCAAATCCACGAATGGCCGCTCCGACCGCGGGCCGTTCTGGTGCAACCACCGCGCCAGGACACCCTTTCCACTCCCGGTTGCGCCTTGTATTAGCACCGAGCTGTTTGTGTTTAGGACCTTGTGGGCAACTTCGGTTAGCCTCTGGATACTCGCGCTCTTGCCGACAAAAGGATCGGGAATGTGCTCACCAACCCGTCTCTTGTCGGCCAGTTGTACTTGCCGGATCTGATGGTTTGCGAGGCTGCGTTGAAGAAGTACAGTCAGCGTGGCAAGGTCAACCGGCTTGGTCAAAAACTGATCGGCACCCAACTTGACGGCTTCCACGGCGCGTTGGATTGAGCCCTGCCCAGTAAGGATTATTATGGGCAAGGACGGATCGATCGTCTTTAGCCTGATCATCAAGCCGAGAGCATTGCCGTCTGGCAACTCGTAATCGAGAATAGCAGCGTCGGGACGCTGGGTCCGACAGATGTGCTCGGCCTCAAGGCAGCTCCCAGCCGTCAAAGCTTTCAGGCTGTTTGCCGATAAAAATTCGCCGAGGAGGGCGCGCTGCCGTACATCATCCTCGACAATCAGAATCACGTCTTCAGCCATGCCAGCAACCCTTCTACGACACGCGCAGGTAGGTGGGTGCCTGCGATCGGCCAGTTCCCGCTCCGGGAAAGCTCAAGCCTTACGCCTAAAGCGTTCTGTTTCCCGGATTCGACCGTCAACAAAATCATGATATAGCATGTGACCTTCTAACTACCACGCTTGATGAACGAGTTGGCACCCATCAGTCACAATGTGCTTGCCGAAGGTATCCCCGAGTCGCGATTGCTAGAGCAACAATTCCCTCAGTTCAGAAATTGAAAGTCGTAGGATGGCTCGCGCCGTGGCCCTGACCTCGCTCATTCTTAATCGATCCTCTCGTCTCAGCGAAGTCCATCCGTAAGACATCCATCCAGAAAGCCGACGAAAATGCGTCGATAGAAACCCCACCCACCTCTTAACGATTGCCCCTAAGTCACGCCTAAACAAAAGCTTGCGAGCATCGTCGCGAAACCCAACTCATTCGGCACGCGTCGTGCTGCCTTCAGTATCAACGCCCTATCCGTAGCCCTCCCCCCAAGGGTTGGCAGCTTGGTGATAAGGCGAGCGTCACCCCAAGCTGCTCGATCTAGCGGCAAAAAGAATTCTTCTTGCTTTCAAACTCGTTATGCGAGGGAACCTACAATGCGACTAAACATTCTTGTGTGGGC
>Ga0207122_1187_pt1 | contig 10325 bp, 9 predicted proteins | sample Alteio_BWMinHeat_38_FD_153504 | JGI IMG/M metagenome (GOLD analysis project Ga0207122, IMG submission 153504) | Enriched cells from forest soil in Barre Woods Harvard Forest LTER site, Petersham, Massachusetts, United States -... | ecosystem: Environmental > Terrestrial > Soil > Temperate forest >... | reverse complement strand
TGGCCGACGAATTTCGCGGACATACCAATCTACGTTTCGACGACACCAATCCCGAAAAGGAAGAGACGGAATACGTCGAGTCGATCAAGGCCGACGTCAACTGGCTCGGCTTTCAGTGGGACGGGCTGTTCTACGCGTCCGATTATTTCGATCAACTCTACGAGTGGGCAATCAAACTGATCAAGGATGGCAAAGCTTACGTCGACGATCTTACCGCCGACGAGATTCGAAAGCATCGTGGCACGCTCACCGAACCCGGCAAGGATAGTCCGTATCGCAAGCGCTCGGTCGAGGAGAATCTGAATTTATTTGAGCGCATGCGCGCCGGCGAGTTTCCCGACGGCTCGCGCGTTCTGCGGGCCAAGATCGACATGGCTTCGCCGAACCTCAACCTGCGCGATCCCGTAATGTACCGCATCCTGCACGCCGAGCATCACCGCACCGGCAACAAATGGTGCATTTATCCGATGTATGATTACGCGCACGGCGAGTCGGATTCCATCGAGCGGGTCACGCACTCCCTCTGCACGCTCGAGTTTGAAGATCATCGCCCGCTTTACAACTGGTTCATCGAGCAGTTGGGAATCTTCCCGTCGCGACAAATTGAGTTTGACCGGCTCAACCTCACCTACACGCTGTTGAGCAAACGCAAACTGCTCCAGTTAGTGCAAGAGGGTCGAGTGAACGGATGGGACGATCCGCGCATGCCCACGCTGGGTGGCATTCGGCGGCGAGGATATACGCCGGACGCGGTGCGGAATTTCTGCGGCGCGATTGGCGTCTCCAAGACCAATGGATCAATTGAGTTGGCGATGCTCGAGCACTTCGTTCGCGAAGACCTGAACAAGCGTGCGCCGCGGGTGATGGCGGTGCTGCGTCCGCTGAAAGTGGTGATCGACAACTATCCGGAAATTCAGGTTGAAGAGATGGACGCAGTGAACAATCCTGAAGACGCCAGCGCCGGCTCGCGCAAAGTGCCGTTCTCGCGTGTGCTCTACATTGAGCAGGATGACTTCCGCGAAGTTCCGCCGAAAGGATACTTCCGCCTCTCGCCGGGACGAGAAGTGCGCCTTCGCTATGCATATTTTATTACCTGCCAGAGCGTGGTAAAGAACGACAAGGGCGACGTGGTGGAAGTGCATTGCACGTACGATCCCGCCTCGCGCGGGGGCAATTCGCCTGACGGCCGCAAAGTGAAATCGACCATTCACTGGGTCTCGGCGGCACACGCGGTCGACGCCGAGGTGCGGATTTACGAAAACTTGTTCACCAAAGAAAATCCAGGTGATGTGGAGGAAGGGCAGGATTTTACCGCCAATCTCAATCCTAAATCGCTGGAAGTAATCAGCGCCGCCAAGCTCGAGCCGTCACTAGCCAACGCGGCCGTGGCTAGCCGGTATCAGTTTGAGCGGCTGGGATATTTCTGCGTCGATCTGGATTCGAAGCCTGGCAAGCCGGTGTTCAACCGCACCGTGGCGCTGAAGGATACTTGGGCGAAGGTGGAGAAGAAGCAGGGCGGAAAATAGCGAGAACAACCCTCGGGGTAACTTTTCCCCCGCCGCGCAGTCTAAACGGCTATGATTTCGGGCGACGCCGTGTCTGGCCGCGTCCTATAGACATGCATACAACCATCCCCGACTCTTTCCCCGCACTGATACTCTTCGAGTTCTCCCGTACGGTTTTCTCAATGTGCACGGGTGGAATCGTACTTTTTCTGGTCGGCATATGGGCCGCGAGGACCGACGTTGCTCGGGCGCGAGGGCTCGACAAGGTTGTCTCGTTGGGCAATCTGTGTTTCGCCATGCCGCTGGCTGTGTTCGGCGGGCTGCATCTTTCCGCTGCCCAGGGCCTCTCGACCATGGTTCCCGCATATATGCCATGGAAATTGTTCTGGGCATATTTCGTTGGTGTAGCGCTGATCGCTGCGGCACTGAGTATTGCAAGCAAGATTGAGGTGCGCTGGTCCGGGTTTCTATTCGGCTGCATGATGTTTATTTTTGTGGCGATGATGGACCTTCCCGGGACGCTGGCCAAGCCGCACGACCGGATCAACTGGACCCTTCTGCTGCGCGAACTGTCGTTTGGCTGTGGCGGATGGGTTCTCGCCGGAGCTGCGCTCGACAACAAGGACAGACGCGGAAGCATGTTGATCACGATAGGTCGCGTCGTGATCGGCATCGCCGCAATGTTTTATGGCGTCGAGCACTTTCTTCATCCCATCAATGTTCCGGGTGTTCCTCTCGAAAAATTCATGCCCGAATGGATTCCAGGGCGCATGCTCATTAGTTATCTCACCGGTGCGATCCTGCTGGTTTGCGGGGCATGCATTCTGCTGGCAAAGAAAACGCGGATGGCGGCAACTTATCTCGGCACGTGGATTGTGCTGCTGGTGATCTTTATCTATGGGCCAATTCTTGCCACTTCGCTTTTGGATCCGAGTACGGATGTGAAGGTTGAGGGGTTGAATTATTTTTTCGACACGCTGCTCTTCGCCGACACTATTCTCGCGCTAGCCGGTGCGACGCCTCGCTCCGAGTGAAGGTCTGCGAGCCGTCAGCGCCGATGTTGCACGCAGAATGCATAGATCCTTCGCTCCGCTCAGGATGACAATCGTTTTTCTAACAGTTAGTTGTGCACGTGCGGGCTCTGTGCGGGATTGGCGTGGTGCACGGGCGGTTCCTTCACCACTTTCACTTCAAAGCTCACTGGCAAAGCTTTCGGCGGATAGCAAGCCGCGTTGTCGCAGGCCTGGTAGCGCAGGACGCCATGCATGACGTATTTTCCCGGCACGACGGAATGCAGCGGATGCACCGCCACGGCAATCGTGAAGTCGCCACCGTACACGCTCAGTTTTTCGTCTGGCGAGAAGGGGAAAGTCGTCTCCTCACCGGCAGGGTATTCAATTTTTCCCAGGATGATGTCGGTAGGCAAATCCATCTTCAACGCCGTCGGGATGAGAAATTCGGACTTGGGGGTATTCGAATTAATGTGATAACCCGGAGGCACGCGGAAATTCAGATTTACCATCGTTGCCTGAGCTCGTTGAGCGGTCGTGAGTGGCACCGCGGCCACCGTGACGCTCGGAGCTTTTCCGGGTACCTGAGCAGCCACGGGAAGGGCAACCAACAGCCAAGCGATCAATAAGAACCGCTCCCTGGTCGATGGTTTTTTCGCGCTCCGATGATTTGATCCGTGATTCATTCTTTGCCTACAGAATAGTAGAACGTTTGACTGCCTGTTGCCGCATTACTTCGGAGCAGGTCCGTTCTCGCGCATCGTCAGCACCGATGCTGTACTCTTCGCCGGTTGCGTATCCAGCGCCTTCTTGATGCCGTCTTCTATTTCGGCCTTGCCGTGGAGGCCTATCATCTTGTCGACGATCTTGCCGTCCCGGCCGATCAGGAAGCTTTCCGGCAGGGCGGGGACGCCGCCGTATTGATCGCCGACAGATTCTTTTCCAATCAGAATAGGATAGTTGACGCCCATATCTTTAGCGAACTTGCTGATGTCTTCCTTGCTGGCATCGTCCATGGCGACGCCGACAATCTGGAATCCCTGGGCGGCATACTGCTTCTGTAACTCGACGAACCAGGGCATCTCAATCTTGCACGGGCCGCACCAGGTCGCCCAGAAGTTGAGGAGCACGGCTTTGCCGCGATAGTCGGAAAGACGCATAGTCTTGCCATCGAGCGACTCCAGAGAAAAATCGGGAGCCAGACTCGATTGCGTGAGGTGTGGTGCGAATGCCGGACCGGAGCGGCGTGCCCGGTGATAACCGACATAAAGCATCAGCGCAACCACAAAGGCCAGGACCACGAGAGTAAGAGGGCTACGTTTCACAAAGAATACTCCATTCGAAATTCCGAAACAGCCAACCGACCACCAACACGGACCATCATCAGCGTTACAAAGCAAAACGGTTTAAGAACGAAAGCCAATTCGAAATGATGGTAAAGCGGCCGAGCACCAACAAGATTCCAAGACCAATCAGCAGGACTCCGGAAGCAACTTCGAGCGCGTGCATGTGCGAACGGAAGCGGCTGTAGAACTTTAGAAAGCGTTCCATCAAAAGCGATGTAAGCAGAAAAGGCACCGCGAGCCCCAGAGAATACACGGCAAGCAGAAGGATCCCTTTTACGAGGGTGTCCTGTTCTCCGGCTATGGTGAGAATCGCGGTAAGGATCGGTCCCAGGCAAGGAGTCCAGCCGAAGGCAAATGCGAAACCAATCACGAACGCGCCGACCGGAGTGCTGCTGCCTTTTACGCTGTGCAGGCGGGCGTCGGTATAAAGCGCTTTAATCTTGAAAATGCCAGTCAGGTGCAATCCGAAGAGAATGATTACGACGCCAGCTACTCGGGCCAGCGTGTGTTTGTACATCCCAAGCATCTGGCCGACCTCGGTTGCGGCGGCACCGAGCACAACAAAAACCACACTGAAGCCCAGAATGAACCCAACGGAGTTCACCATCACCCGCCGCATCAGATGTGCCTGCGGAGCCTTGAGTTCTTCCAGTCCGGCGCCTGAGATCAAAGAAAGGTATCCGGGCACAAGTGGCAGCACACAGGGCGATAGAAATGAAATCAGCCCCGCGAAAAAGGCGGCAAGCGGTAGAGGGAGGCTCATCATTGCGTCTTTAAGATTGTACCTGCGGAAATTCTCCTCGTAACTTCTCCTTGTAATGTCAGATGATTGCCAATGCATTTAGTTGCACGCAGCGGCCGCTCTTCACCTAACGCGAATTTGTGGGGACCGCAGGTGGCGGACTGGATGGCTCGGGCCGATCCGATCCGGAGTCCGCCAGCATCTTCCGCAGAAAACCAAGAGGTAGCGCGGCATTCAACACGGCGCGATCGCCCTCCTGCTTTACTTCGATACTTTCAAAAAATGACTTAACGTCGGGATCGGCACCGTGCAGCCCAACCGCAGTTTCCCCGCTGTGAGTTAAGGCGACGAATACGTTTACTTTATCGATGATGGCGCGCGCTTCTTCCGGATTCCCGGCGAAAGCCTCCGCGCGCAGGTGAACCGCATCAGCCGTCAGGTGAAGCGGGCTGCGATAGGTTCCCGACACCACCACGGTCGCCGGAGCAGCAAACAGCGCCCCCCAGCTCCCGCCCCCGGAAGGAGAAGGATCCATGCGGGCCACGATCCAGGCCAGGCTGGCGAACTGAACGTGTTTGTAAAACTGACGCAGCAGCGCGGGCCCGCCGAAGGGAGACGCCAGCCGCCGGGAACGGTCGACCATTCCCCGAATGACCGCCGGATCGTCATGATTGGAGACTGCGACCGAGTCGGCGCTCAACACCGCAACCCGCAAGGATCTGCCCTCCACCCGGATGCTGAAGATATCGACGGATTGATAGTTCTCGACTGCCTGCGCGATCTGGCGCAGATAGGCCGTTAGTCGCTCCGCGTGGAACTCCCCTTTCAGCACCTCGGAAAATCTCGGTTCAGGAGCGTCACCGCCGGTTCCGCCGCCGGGCCAATTGCCGGGATAGTGAGCTACGAAGGCAGCTTCGTCCAGATCGCGCTCGAACTCAAATCCGGTCTCGTGGATGAAGCGCTCGTATTCGGGATCATGGCTGACGGAAGGCAGATCTTTGCCGGCATTCGCCTTCCTGATCTTGCCAAGGTTGATATAAAAAAACGCATCGCCTCCGGGCAATAAACGCGCCGGCTCAGGCGGAGCGTGCTTTCGTAGTTGCACCGCAAGAATAACGGCAGCGGCGACTAATACCACCGTCAAGAAGATTGGGAGAGTGCGCCTAATTCGCATGGAATGCGGTCAGGGATGAAATGATAGCACTGTGCGGCGGGTGTGTCAGAAGTCGCGAGTCGGACTGAGGCGCTGAGCCGTTTCGGGAAAGTCAGGACTGTATTCGTCAAAGTTCACGCCGAAATCGCCAAATTCGTATGGTAGTATGCGGACGCTCTTGAAAGGAGCCTCCATGAAGATGACGCGCATCAGCGTTTCGATTGTGTGCACCCTGGTAGTCGGAGTGATGCTGGGCTTGCTGGGCAGCAGCATGTCGAACGCTCAGGATAAAGACAATTTGAAAGGCGGCAAGATTCTGCAGCGAACGGAACTGAAAGCCGCGCCGGGATGGGAAGCGATCCTGGTAGATCGTACCCTGCCGCCGGGCGCGGAGAGCGGCAAGCATACGCAATCGGGTAACGAGATCGTGTACATCGAGTCGGGTTCAGTGATCTTTGAGGCACAGGGTAAAGCTGCCGTGACCTTAAAGCCCGGCGAAGCGTTCACGACGACCGACGGTGAAGTGCACAACGTGAAGAATGCCAGCAAGACCGAGCCCGCTAAGGCATTGGCCTTCTACGTGGCCAGGAAGGGCGCGAAGCTGGAGGAGTTGTCGGTTCCGGCGAAATAGGGATTAAGCGAGCACGCTCCGTGGGGAGCGTGCTTTCACACCTGAACATCGGCGCCGCTGGTCGATGGCAACTCAACGGCAAGTCTGAATGAAACTTCACGAGGGTTAGTCTGCTATCTTCTCGCCGGCAATAATCAACCCATGACTGCTCAGGAATTTTCGGACTTCGGTCAGAAGGCGGCCGCCTGCTGAAGACTCCACCGGGGGCTTCTCAAGAATGAATTCTGTGCCTGATTGAAACTGACTGAGTTTCTCTTCAAGATCATCGACCGAGTGAAACTCGTATTGCGCAACGCGTAGATCCAATCCCGTGGGAGGACTGTCGCCCACCGAGATGGCGAGTGGGCGACTCCGCCAGATTCTCAAATACCCGTCTAACTGGTCACACACTGGTTTGACCCTCGTCACTTGCGAGAGTTGGCTCAAAGTACGCTCATCCGACAGCCACGACTTTCCAGTAGCCAGCGCTTGCGCAAGATTCTGGCCCAATCCCAGTTGATAGATTCGATCCCCGGTTTGCTCCGCAAACGTCAGATTCAGCTCCGATTCCTGGCCCGCCCACATCCCACCCCATTCCTTGAAGCGCCGCAACAGTGCGGGTTCTGCTGAGGAGGAACCGTACTTCCCCAGCATAGTCGCGGCAGTCTCGGCGACTTGCGGGTCTGGGTCATCAAGACCACGAATGCCGATCTCCTCGAGCACCAGATCATAATGAATGTCGGAGATCCCTTGAAACAGGCCGTGATTGCATGCCGTAAAGTCCTTGCCCCGCGCCGCAACCGCTTCCTCAATGCGTACGCGAGCCCCTAAAGGGTCCACACGAAGCACATATGCCAGCAGCGGATCTTGAATGGCGCAGGCCCACTTGCCCAGCAACGGATCAAGCTTCGCGGTCACTTGAGGAAGGATTGCCTCAGACGCGTAGCGAGCGATCAAGGACGCGATATTGGCCAAGCCCTCAAAGTCGGTGCTTGCTGTCAAGTGCTCGGCGAGGGGGAAGTCGACCTCAGGCAATGTTCTGTCCGGCAATATGCCCAACACTCTCGCGTTAAATCGGGGACGCGGGCGCGCGATCTCGCGAATTATCGCGGGAGTTGCTCCCGCCGGGTCCAATTCATACCAGTGCTGAAGTGCACTCCCACTCAGTTGCAGTGATTGGTACGCATTCGTTTCACGCATCTCCGGATAGTCGCGGTAAGCCTCTGCTACACGACGAAGAATCGGAAGCAATTTGGGTCCGGCAATCTTGTCCCAACGATACGTTAATAGGTAGCTCTGAGTGTCCGGCGGAAGTTGGTCGAACATCAAGACCATCTGCTCGATCAATCGGTCCGTGGTCTGTTTCGGCACTTCGCCGCTGTCCCAAACTTCGTTCAAAGCCGTGCCGAGACTAACCGTCAGAGCCTTGCCTCGCTTAGCTGGAAGAACGGCTATCAGATCTTCAGCCGCCTCGCGTTGCACTTTCCGCCAATTTTCATTCGTAGGGTCTTCATTCACTTTCCTCAATGTCGAGATGAATACGTCGGAGATCGGATGATCAGGATCAGCTAGCTCATGCTCAAGGGCGCCCTTGACCGCTTCACGTTCAGGCGAGGAGATCAGCCCTAGCATGCATACATAGTCAAGGCCTGGAGCCTCACCGCGCAAACGTTTGGCCAATTCCTTGCCGGCGTCCGCAGTTCCAAGGAAGCGAAGAGTTTCGAGGGCCTTTCTGCGCTCTGTCGCATCGGCTTCCTGGTCCTGCGGCTTGGAAGCTGGTTGCTTGTCGAGAATTGCGACTGCGGTGCTCAGGGTCATTTTTTGCCAGGCCTTCGTGGCAGGGACGATTCGGAGCGTAACCTCGTTTGACTGTACCGCGATGGGCGAAGCGCCGAGTTGGGTTGAGGGATCCTTGACACCAACACGGTTGCTCACAACGTTCAACCGGTAGATACCGGATCGTGTGAAGCGCACCCACTCATTGAGATTGAGAACAATTGACCAAGGTTCAGGGGTGAGAAAGCTGAAGCCCGTCAGGCCCCCGCCGATCCCGCCCAGACGGCCTTCTAGCGGATCGACCGCTCCGTCTGCGGGCGACAGATTGAAATGTTCGTATTCCATCCGCCCGCTACGGTCATACTGGGCCCTATTGATCTGGGCCCTATTGATCTCATAGCGGTCCTTGGCGGCGCTGCTGTAGGCTAATTTCAAAGGTATGGTTTCGCCGACATGGAACTCATGCTGGCCATTGGCGACCGAGACCTGTAGAACTACGTTTTGGTCCACAGAGGTAGGAGACTGAGCTAACGAATGGCCAACCAAGCCAAATAAGATCGAGAGTGCAAGAGACCGCATGGCCTGCATTCCTTTGAACGATTAGACACCGAACCCTTGCGGCGGGATAGCTAGTTGTTAGACGATGTCGGTTGCGCGAAATTTCCCGACTGTGATAACTTATCTAATTGTCCCGGACATCTGGAAGGGATCAGGGGTATACTTGTGTCTGTGAGGACACTTGTCCCCGTTATGCTGGCGTAGCTCAGTCGGTAGAGCACCTGATTTGTAATCAGGGGGTCGGGGGTTCAAATCCCTTCGCCAGCTCCAGCATATGAAACGCAGGAAATGAATTCAGGAACTTCCGGCAGGCAGCGGAACTCTTAGGTGGCGCAACAGGTTTTTCCAACGCACTTCATCTGGAAATATATTCGGAACTGATCCGGCGTACAGCGATCTTCGCGCGGTAAATTCGTAGCGCGATTCCTGGTTTCCCTGATTTGCGAAGTTTGCGAAACTCGTGTTTTGTGGACCCGAAGTAGAAGTGTGCTGTCCCGGTTTGCGGATTCGAGAGGGCCTGCGGGATGGGGCGCGACGGCTGCATCGCCCGGCGGTTTTTGCACAGGTGGGTGAGTGGTTAAAGCCAACAGACTGTAAATCTGTCCCTCCTAGCGAGGTACGAAGGTTCGAATCCTTCCCTGTGCACCAGTTTTATGTAGCTGGATTTTGTGTGGCAGGAGTTATGAGTCGCCTGGCAATGGCCTTGATTGCGTATGCGGTTGTGGGTGCGCTGGCGTTTGCCACGCTGACTGATTTCCGGATCAGGTGGGCGACGTTGCTGATTCTTGGGTTGTTCGCCTTTAAGACCTGGGCACGGCGTAAAGATGTGTTGCATCCGGATGGCGATCGCGAGAGCTGAAAGCTTGCCCTTGGACGGTCAAGGCGAGGGGACTGACAGCTGACAGCTGGTTTTAGGGCCGATGTAGCTCAGTTGGTAGAGCACTCCCTTGGTAAGGGAGAGGTCACCAGTTCAATCCTGGTCATCGGCTCCAGAGATTGTGAAGTTGCAGGAAGATTTGAAGGGCGGCGCTTCAGGGCGTACCGCAAGAGTTGGGAATCAAGAGCGGCTTTAGCCGCTGAGGCAGTAAGGGCGGGAGTAACTCAGTGGTAGAGTCACAGCCTTCCAAGCTGTTGGTCGCGGGTTCGATTCCCGTCTCCCGCTCCAGAAATTGAAGCGTCTTGCGGGCGTGAGCGAAGCGGGAGCCCGCAAACGAAATCCCGAGCGGTTTTGCGAGGGATCTCAGGAATACAGAAGATGGCGTTCGAGCAGGCGGCGATCAAGATCGAGAAGCTGCAGGAATATGGACGGCTGCAGGCGGTAATCGAGCAGGTGTTTTCGGCGGAGAAGACCGAGCGCTTCCTGAAGCAGTTGGATCGCAAGGGGATTCGGATCCGCGACTTTGACGGAGTGCTGTCGGCCCGCGCACTCGAAGATGTGGCGGGCAGACCAAAAGTTGGATCAACAGCGGATTCGGAGTTGAGCGCGTGGCAGTTGTATCAGGCGCTGCCGCTTTCCGATCAGGCGCAGATGCGGGAATTTTATCTGTCGAAGCTGGAAACGGTCGAAGTCGCGCTGCGGCATAGGTTTAAAAAGCTGTATCAGTATTACTGAGCATTACCCGGCG
>Ga0207122_1186_pt1 | contig 10331 bp, 1 predicted proteins | sample Alteio_BWMinHeat_38_FD_153504 | JGI IMG/M metagenome (GOLD analysis project Ga0207122, IMG submission 153504) | Enriched cells from forest soil in Barre Woods Harvard Forest LTER site, Petersham, Massachusetts, United States -... | ecosystem: Environmental > Terrestrial > Soil > Temperate forest >... | reverse complement strand
TTACCACCACCACCAGTGGTGATAGCTTGGAACTGCAACCCGCTCCCACCACTGCCTACTGTAATATCTCCTGTTGCTGTTCCGGCAGTTGTTGTCAAAGAAATAGTTCCGGCATTGCCACTACCGCCAGCTCCATTAGCAGTGAATGACTGCAATCCACCTCCGGGTGTGCTGACGCCAGATCCAGTTATAGAAACAGTTCCGCCATTTCTGTTGCCTGATGCAGCAGCATTAGCACCGACTGTTACTGCTCCAGAGAATGTCACCAGTCCTGAAGTTGCTCCGCTCGCATTTATTGTGACCGTACCACCATTACTGCTTGTTACAGCATTTGCAGTCAGTGACAATCCGGATGCAATCGTAATGCCGCCATTGCTTCCACCTGCTCCTGTATTCGTTATCGTTATCGTCCCACCATTACCTGACGTCGCACCACCATTTACCGTAATGTTTTGGTTGATTGCCAGGTTAACACTGCTGTTCTGCGTTAACGTTACCGTACCACCATTGCCAGTGCCCACACCATTATTTAAAAGTGCCGGGGTCAGACTCAATGTCCCATTTGTCGAAGCGGTTCCAGCAGATAAATTAATCGTACCGCCATTACCATTATTCCCTAACGGACCAACACTAATAGCTGCACTAGCCGGCACAGTCAAATTATTGCCGGCTGATATTGTCACCGTGCCACCATTGCCGGCACTCGATGCTACCGAGCCTCCTGTAGCATTAAACTGCAAGCCACTCACTGTACCTACAGTAATGTTTGATGAGTTCGCCAGTGTTGTTAACGATACCGTGCCACCATTGCCACTGCCAGTACCATTAGCGTTAAATATTTGCGCACCAGCAGTCAGGCTAACATTTGAAGCAGTCATTGTCACACTACCGCCATTATTACCAGACACTGCACCACTATTAGCACTAATTGTCGAACCACCTCCTCCAAAAGTCAGCAAGCCTGGCGTTGCTCCTCCAGCATTGAATGTAATAGTGCCGCCACTGCCGCTTGTAGCATTGGCTGTTAAGTTTGTACCGGAAGCTATTGAGATACCGCCATTGCTCCCGCCTGCCCCGATGTTCGTTATAGTTACCGTGCCACCATTCCCAGATGTCGAGCCGCCGTTAGCAGTAATATTTGTGTTTACTAACATGGTGGCACTGCTATTTTGCGTTAATGTTACTGTGCCACCAGCACCGGTTGCTGCACCATTATCGGCAATAGTAAAGCTGTCTGTTAACGTGCCACTAGTTGAAGATGAGCCGGCAGTCAAGTTAATTGTGCCACCGCTACCGCTATTGCCCAGAGCACTGACGTTAATCGTGGCAGTTGAGCTGGCCGGCATACTCAAGTTTCTGCCGGCAGTTAGCGTTACCTTACCACCATTCCCAGCAACTGAGCTTGTCGAACCACCTGTTGCCGATAGCGAAATTCCACTTATGCTGCTAGCCACCGTTATGTCGCCTGTGGCACCTAGCGCCGTCATCGTTATTACGCCGCCATTCCCTTCTCCAGCTCCATTAGCACTAATTGTCTCTGACCCTGTTATCAGGCTGATACCAGAGCCTGTCGCTGACACCGTGCCACCATTCAAGGCACCGACTCCTCCAGCGTTCGCGCTCAGAGTCGAACTGCCTGATAAAGTAATCAACCCTGGCGTTCCACCGCCGGCATTTAGGGTTACCGTGCCTCCGCTGCCATTTATCCCGTTAGCTGTAACTGCTACGCCAGAAGCAATTGTAATGCCGCCATTGCTGCCACCTGTCCCTGTATCAGTTATCGTTACTGCACCACCACCACCTGCAATTGCTCCGCCATTGGCACTTACATTGGCATTAATTGCTAACGCAGATCCATTGTTCTGAGTTAAATTAACCGTCCCCCCTATACCAAGTACCGTTGCATTATCAGCTATCGCTCCACTGAGCGTCAGTATCCCAATAGTCGAAACTGCACTGGCTATTAGATTTAAAGTGCCTCCATTGCCAACTATTCCTGGTTGATTGACATTCAGTACAGCACCACTTGGTATTGTCAGGTTGTTTCCAGAAGACACCGTCAACGTGCCGCCGTTGCCGCCAACTGTCCCCGTCGCTCCTCCTTGAGCTGAAAGATTCAGTCCGCTAGCACTCGTACCTATCGTCAGGTTGGCCGTCGCATTCCCTGCTAGCGTCGTAACCGACACCGTGCCGCCATTGCCTATGCTCGATCCATTAGAACTTAGCGTCTGCACTCCCGATGTCACACTCACACCAGAACCTGTTACCGACACACTGCCGCCATTGGCAGGATAGGCAAGTTCAGCAGAAGCAGAGTTGGCACTCACCGTCGCTGCCCCAGAGAATGTTACTAGCCCTGATGTTGAACCTCCAGCATTGATCGTCAACGTGCCACCATTGCCATTCGTTGCATTAGTAGCAAGCGTTACTCCTGAAGCAATCGTCACGCCGCCATTGGCACCACCGGCCCCAGTATTGGTTATAGTTAATGTTCCGCCATTGCCAAAAGTAGTACCACCACCGGCAGCAACATTGGCATTCACCGCTAACGCACTGCTGCTGTTCTGCGTTAAGGTCACCGTTCCACCATTGCCTGCAGCCCCACCACTATTTGTGATTACCATGTTCTCTGTTAAAAGACCACTGGTTGAACCTGTGCTTGCCGTTAAGTTAATCGTCCCACCATTACCATTGGTTCCTAGTGGTCCGGCGCTGATTAAGCCACTTGCTGGAATAGTCAGGTTATTCCCTGATGACACATTTACCGTACCACCATTGCCTAATAAAGAACTTGCTGAGCCTCCCGTTGCCGATAAGCTCAAACCACTCCCACTTGACCCTATCGTCAGATTCCCTGTAGCACTGCCGGCCAGGGTTGTCACTGAGGCTGTGCCGCCATTGCCTATGCCAGACCCATTAGCGCTCAGCGTCTGCAGCCCTCCTACCGAGCTCACTCCAGACCCAGTTACTGATACCGTACCACCAGCGTCTGCTCCATTGCCTCCACCGTTAGCACTCAAGGTCGCTGCTCCTGAGAACGTCACTAATCCTGACGTTCCACCACCAGCATTGATCGTTACCGTGCCTCCATTGCCTAAAGTTGCATTCGTTGTAAGCGATAGCCCTGAAGCAATCGTTACGCCGCCATTGGCTCCACCTGCTCCGGTGTTGGTTAGCGTTATCGTCCCACCATTACCCGTGGTCGCAGAACCACTAGCCGCGATATTGGCATTTACCAACATCGTACCGCTGCTGTTCTGCGTCAGGTTCACCGTACCACTGCTGCCGGTGTTTACTCCATTATTTGTTATTGCTAGATTTTCTGTTAGTACCCCATTGGTTGCTCCAGCACTTGCCGCTAAATTAATAGTGCCGGCATTGCCATTGTTTCCTAGAGGAGCCACACTGATTGTCACTGTGTTGTTAACAGTAAGACTCCCACCAGCAGATGCAGTGACTGTGCCGCCATTGCCACTGACTGAGCCGGCAGAGCCTCCTGTTGCAGTAAGTGATGTAACATTGCCTGCTGCTGTACTTAGAGTGAGATTTCCAGCTGATCCTAGTGTGCTGACTGAGACCGTCCCACCGTTTCCTGTGCCAGCCGCATTAGCTGATAATGATAATGTTCCAGCGCTTATTGTTAACGTTGATCCACTTATGGAGACCGTGCCGCCATTACCGCTCGTGCCGGCATTGGCACTAAATGTTGTGCCACCACCTGCTCCACCTATCGTCACCTGCCCTGACGTCCCTCCGCCGGCATTGATTGTAATAGCGCCACCAGCACCGCTTGTTACTGCAGATGTTAACGTAACACCTGAGGCTAAGGTTATGCCGCCATTGCTTCCACCTGCTCCTGTGTTCGTTAGCGTTATCGTACCGCCAGCACCCGATGTCCCTCCACCATTGGCCGTTATATTTGCATTCACTGCCAAAACTGCACTGCTGTTTTGCGTTAAGGTCACTGTGCCACCAGCACCGGTGCCTAGCCCATTTACGCTGAGCGCCCCCAAGTTGTCAGTCAATACACCACTTGTTGTTCCTGTGCTCGCCGTTAAGTTTAAAATACCTCCACTGCCATTGCCAGCCAATGGACCAAAACTAAGAGAAGCCCCTGACGGAATGGTCAAATTTCTTCCCGCCGATAACGTTATCGTTCCACCATTGCCACCTATCGTCCCACCTTGTGCATTAAACTGCAACCCACTACCTGTACCTACAGTAACGTCTCCTGTTGCAGTTCCTGCTAGTGTTGTAAGCGAAATCGTTCCACCGTTACCACTACTACCACTACCATTGTTGTTTCCAGTAGCAATAAATGACTGCAAGCCGCCTGCCGGAGTACTGATGCCTGATGCGGTCACCGAAATGGTACCACCAGGGCCATCAGCACCCTTCTCATTTGCAGTTATACTTGCGCCTCCTGAAAATGTCACAAGCCCTGGTGTTGAGCCGCCAGCATTGATCGTTACAGTGCCTCCAGAAGTGGCACCTGAAGTTGCATTAAGAGAAACCCCAGACGCTATCGTTATCCCTCCATTGCCACCCCCCCGCTCCAGTGTTGGTCAGAATTATCGTACCAGGACTAGATTCACCAAAGTTCAGCACGTTTATACCGCTATTAATGAGCATAGCCCCTGAACTATTGCCAGTTAACGATACTAAGCCACCACCTGAAAAATGGGTAATATCAGAAAGAACTAGAGTCAGATTGTCTGTCAAAACACCACTAGTAGATGCAGCACTAGCAGTTAAATTAATTTGTCCGGCCGTACCTAAATTTTGCGTCACTCCAACATTGAACGCCCCAGAAGTGCCCGCTGTACCGCTTGGAAGGGTTAGATTGTTGCCCGCAATAATATTTATCGTACCGCCAGTTCCTCCACTTATAGCAGTAAACTGAAGTCCAGTGCTGCCACTGCCAATCGTAATATCACCTGTGGCTGTTCCAGAAAGTGTCGTCAGAGATATAGTCCCACCATGTGCTGTACTTGCTCCACTGCTATTTGCCGTAAACGACTGCAAGCCACCACCCGGAGTGCTGATCCCAGAACCAGTCACTATTATAGTGCTACCAGTGAGGCTAGGTGTATTAGCACTCAGCGTCGCTGCTCCAGCAAAAGTCACCAACCCTGGTGTTGAACCACCAGCATTGACTGTAATCGTGCTGCCAATACCGCTGCCTGCAGCGTTAGCTGTAAGATTAACTCCAGATGCTAGCGTTATGCCACCATTACTACCGCCTGCTCCAGTATTAGTAATCGTAATCGTACCAGCGTTGCCTGATGTTGCACCGCTATTAGCAGATATACTGGCATTTACCAACATCGTACCGCTGCTGTTCTGCGTCAACGTAAATGTGCCACCTGCTCCTGTGCCGGATCCATTTACTGTAATCGTCGCCGGCGAAAGCGTTAATACTCCACCTGTCGCCACGCTACTTGCCGTTAAATTAACTATTCCGCCTGTGCCATTTGTTCCTAATGGGCTGACATTTATTGCCCCATTGACTGGCACCGTCAGATTACGCCCAGCAGATATATTTACTGTCCCACCATTTCCACTGGCTGAGAATAATGCTCCTCCTGTTGCCAGGAACTGCAAGCCACTTACTTCATTTACCCCTACCGTTATATCTCCGGTCGATGTTGCTGACAGGGTAGTTAAGGAGACCGTGCCACCATTGCCTGTCCCTGCTCCACTTGCATCTAAGGTCTGCTTCCCTCCTCCCGTTAAACTCACTCCTGAACCTGTTACACTCACCGTCCCACCATTGCCACTCACTCGAGCATGCGCAGTCACTGTCTCACTGCCGGCAAATGTCAATAACCCAGGCGTGCCTCCTCCTGCATTGACTGTTATTGTTCCTCCTCCTGTTACTCCATCTGCATTCAACGTAACCCCGGACGCAAAGCTTACCCCTCCACTGCTACCACCAGCCCCGGTGTTCGTGATTGTTATCGTTCCACCTACACCTGTGTTTATCCCGCCGGCCACATTGATGCTGCTATTCACCAGCATTGTCCCTGAGCTGTTGTCAGTCAAGGTTACCGTGCCTCCTGTACTGCCAGGCGCCCCTGTGTCTGTAATAACCATATTCTCTGTCAAGACACCACTTGTTGCTGCAGTACTGGCTGTTAAATTGATAGTGCCACCTGTGCCTGTGCTCCCTAACGCATTAGCATTAATCGCTGCATTAGCTGGAATAGTCAGATTGCGCCCGGCTGATATCGTTATCGTTCCACCATTACCGCCTGCCGATAACAACGACCCACCTGTTGCACTAAATTGCAAGCCAGTGACGCCAGTACCTATAGTTATATCTCCTGTTACCGAACCTGCTGCCGGTGTGGTTAGCGATATCGTTCCACCAGCCCCTGTGCCTGAGGCATTGGCACTGAATAACTGCAAGCCGCCTCCTGGCGTACTGATGCTGGATTCACTTATTGTTATCATGCCGCCATTCTTGGCACCACTGCCACCAGCGTTAGCATTCACAGTAGCTGCTCCACTGAATGTCAATAACCCTGGCGTTGAGCCTCCTGCATTTATCGTTATGCTGGCACCATTACCACTTGTGGCATTCCCGGTAAGGCTAATACCAGAAACAAGGGTTATGCCGCCATTGCTGCCGCCAAAAACCAGTATTTGTCAGGGTTATCATTCCGCCATTACCAGTTGCTGCTGGGTTTACATTAAGAAGCGTCAAGTTGTCCGTCAACACACCTGTTCCTGATGCTGTTCCTGCCGTTAAATTGATCGTGCCACCATTGCCAACACTGCCTAATGGACTGACGTTAATTACCGCAGTTGATGCCACCGTCAAAGACTGCCCGGCAGATACTGTCACTATTCCACCAGCACCTGCACCCGATGCCGCTGACCCTCCTGTTGCCGTCAAGGAAGCAATATTACCTGCTGCTGTACCCAATGTCAGATTGCCGGAGGAGCCCAATGTCGTCACTGATACTGTTCCACCATTACCTGTACCTGAGGCATTGGCAGATAGTGAAAGAGTACCGCTGCTAACTGTCAGCGTTGATCCACTTATGGAAACCGTACCACCATTATTAGCTCCACTGCCGGCAGCATTGGCGCTTAGAGTGGTTCCCGCAACCGCACCACCGATGGTTACTACTCCTGGTGTTGAGCCGCCAGCATTTATGGTTATGCTGCCACCACTGCCAACTGTTTCACTAGCAATTAAGCTGACACCTGAGGCTATTGTAATGCCACCATTGCTGCCTCCTGCTCCTGTGTTCCTTATAGTTATTGTGCCACCTTGACCAGATGTCCCACCACCATTCGCTGTTATATTGGCATTCACTGTTAACAGAGCACTGCTGTTCTGCGTCAGGGTTATTGTGCCACCATTGCCAGTACCTATGCCGCTAACATTGAAGCTTGGTGTTACACTCAAAACTCCATTTGTTGCCGCTGTACTAGCTGTTAAATTAATCGTGCCACCATTAGCATTACCAGTACCGCTACCTACATTAATTCCAGCTCCCAAAGGTACTGTTAAATTCCTTCCCGCTGATATGGTAACGCTGCCCCCCTTACCGCCACTGCCTGACCCACTTGCTGCAAATTGTAAGCCTGCAGCACCTGTGCCTATTGTGATATCTCCAGTTCCAGTACCAGACAGTGTCGTCAATGTAATCGCTCCGCCACTGCCAACAGTAGACACTGTATTGAAAAATTGTTCCCCTCCTCCAGGCGTGCTCACACCTGAGCCAGTAATAGTAATTACCCCAGGTTGGAAAGCCCCACTGCTGTTACCTAAGTTAGCAGTAAGCGTCGCTGCACCACTAAAAGTAATTAACCCTGGTGTTGCTCCCCCAGCATTAATGATAATCGTATTAGCAAATGACGTAGCACCAAATGGATTACTTGCAAATGTCGTCAGAGCCACTCCTGACCCAAAGGTTATACCTCCATTGCTTCCGCCTGCTCCTAAATTTGTAATTGTGAGAACAGCTCCATGACCTTGATTATTACTATTTCCAGAGATGTTAGCATTAACTGTCAACGTACCACTACTATTGTCTGTCAATGTCACCCCTCCAGCACTGACGTTTCCCACCCCACTAACGTCTAATGCCAGGTTGTCCGTCAAGGCACCATTAGTTGAGCCAGTACTGGCTGTGAGATTAATATTGCCTCCATTACCATTCGTTACGCCAACATTGATCGTAGCGCTGGCACCAATAGTCAAATTACCCCCTGCCGATATGTTCATCGTGCCACCATCACCACTGGATGATCCTCCAGTAGCTGTTAACGAGGATATATTACCGGCAATTGTACCAAGGGTAATATCACCTGTTCCTATTGATCCAAGAGTAGTAACAGACAACGTACCACCATTACCTGTACCAGAAGCATTTGCTGAGAGAGATAAAGTGCCCGCACTTATTGTGAGCGATGAACCCGTTATCGTTATGTTGCCGCCATTCTTGGTGCCACTGCCACCTGCATTAACACTGAAAGTCGTGCCACCGGACGCTCCACCAATTGTTATCTGCCCTGGAGTGGCACCGCCAGCATTGATTGTTATGATCCCGCCATTACCGCTGGTTGCAGCAGAGGTCAATGTCACCCCTGGCGCCAGGCTGATGCCGCCATTGCTGCCGCCAAAACCTGTATTAGTCAATACTACCGTGCCGCCATTGCCGGTTGCTGCTGGGCTTACATTAGGCGTCAGGTTGAGCGTCAACACACCTGCTCCTGATGCTGTTCCTGCCGTCAAGTTGATCGTCCCACCATTGCCTGTGCTCCCCAATGGACTGACGTTAATTACCGCAGTCGATGCTACCGTCAAGGACTGCCCCGCAGAGACTGTCACCGTCCCACCATTGCCGGCACCCGATGCCGCTGACCCTCCTGTGGCTGTTAGCGATGAAATACTGCCGCCGCCTGTGCCAAGCATTATGTTCCCTTGCGTTCCTGTCCCTAGCGAGGTCACCGACACACTCCCACCATTACCTGTGCCACTAGCATTAGCGCTAAAGCTCTCTAAGCCACTCGGTATATATATGTTTAGTCCTGTAACTGTTATCGTGCCACCATTATTTGCTCCAGCACCGCCAGAATTCGCATTCATTACTGTCGCCGGCGTGCCGCCTCCTAAGGTCACCACCCCTGCATTTGCTCCACCTGAATTTACCGTAATCGTACCGCCTCTACCACTGGTCGCATTCGCCGTCAGGTTAGCCTGCGAAGCAATTAGTACACCTCCATTTAAACTATTGGCTCCCGTATTAGTAATACTAATCGTGCCGGCATTCCCTGAGGTGCCTCCTCCATTGACGCTGATTGGATCATAAACAACTATGCTGCCACTGCTATTGTCAGCTAGTGTCACCGTACCACCTGTCCCTGTACCTGCAGCGCTGGCATTTATGGTGGGAATCACTGTCAGATTGCCATCCGTTGAAGCAGTGTTGGCTGTCAAGCTAACGCTGCCTCCATTGCCACTCACTGGCGCTACATTTATTGTGCCATCAAGAGCAACCGCTACGCTGTGCCCTGAACTTATCGTCACCGAGCCACCATTGCCGGATATCGTTCCGCCTGTGGAAGTCAGCGTTACACCTAACATGCTGACGTTAACATCACCCACTGGTCCGGCGCTGGTCGTAGTTATCGATATGCTGCCACCATTGCCTGTGGTTGAACCGGCACTTGTATTTAGTGTCACCACTCCAGGACTTGGAGTAGCACCTAACGCCAAACTGCTTAGCGTTATGCTCCCACCATTGAAGGCACCTGTACCACTCGATTGCGCTGATAGCGTCGCTCCAGAATTTAAATTGATGGTTCCAGTGTTGCTGGTGATGCTGATACTTCCAGCACTGCTGCCGGTCGTATTCGCTAATACAGACCCGCCAATATTCACCCCTGCATCCGTTGCTGTAATTGTTACGCCTGTAGTGCTCGATACAGTAGATCCAAACGGTATCACTACTTGCGAACTAGTGCCATTAGCAGTAAGAGTTACTGATCCAGTTGTGGCAGTAACGTTGCCAGCGGTCAGTGTCTCACTTACTGCCTGCGGATTGATTGTGACGCTTGTGCCTGTCCCATTAACTGTTCCTGTAAGACTCCCAGCACCAGTCACACTTATTGCCCGCCCAGTCGCTGGATTAAAGTTAATAGTCCCCAGAGTTGTGGTTCCACCGGCAGCCGATATATTGCCGGTCAAGGTAACATTTAAAGTACCAGCACCCGTATCAGCTATCGTTACCGTGCCGCCGGTTGTGCCACTGTTACCCGCATTAGCTGTGATATTGCCATTGACGAAACTATTTGCCCCACTGGCACCAACT
>Ga0207122_1185_pt1 | contig 10344 bp, 9 predicted proteins | sample Alteio_BWMinHeat_38_FD_153504 | JGI IMG/M metagenome (GOLD analysis project Ga0207122, IMG submission 153504) | Enriched cells from forest soil in Barre Woods Harvard Forest LTER site, Petersham, Massachusetts, United States -... | ecosystem: Environmental > Terrestrial > Soil > Temperate forest >... | reverse complement strand
GAGTTATAGCTATGATGATGCTCGCCGCCTGACTCAAATTCAGGATGCCTCAGGCAATCTTCTGAGAATGGCCTACGATAACGCCAGCCGCCTGATCGCGATGGATCGGGTGAATGCTCAAAGCGAGGTTGTCTGGCGTCGCGAGTGGGCATACGACTCTTACGACAATATCACCCAGGTTCGTAATGTACGTGGCGCAGCGCCTACTATTGCTTTGAATCAATGGAACCCTGTTGTGCAGTCCCGTGCTAAAACAGAATCTTGGGCAGAGAGTTTAATACGATTGAGAGAAGCCTCGCCAATCGCTTCCCTCTTGCCCAACATGGAGTTGATTCAAACAACTCAGGCGCTGCTGAAGGGAGAACGCTCATGAGATCCCCTCTGCGTTACCTCGGCCTGTTAGCTTTGATTGCCAACATCTACACACCAGCGTACGCGCTTGATCCCATCAGCCCCAACTACACCGATGATAGCCAAGTGGATATCACGCGTTACGATTATGTTGCTCCAGGTATTGTGCTCCATGCGTCATATCCCAATGGCAGAGGGGAAGGGTACTCGGACTTCACTCTATCGGGGCAAGCCAAGTTAATACTTCAATCGAATGCGCCCTCTCCGAGAGATCGCTATATCTATTTTGCCTATGATAATGATGGCCATCTCACCACCTTTCTACCTCCGGATAGCAACCTTGATGCGTCTGGCAGAGTAGCGGGCAGTGTTACGCAGTATCGCTACAACGCATTTGGAGAGCGTATTGCTGAAATCGCACCTGAAATTGGTACGATTAACATTGCCCGAGATGTTCAGGGTAATCCCATAACAATTCAGGATAGCAAAGGTACAAAGATTCAGATTGCGTACGACCTGCTGAATCGCCCAACCCAAAAAACTATCACGGCAGCTAATGGTACGGTTAAAACGGTTAATTATGCTTATGATGCTACAAAGGGCTATCCCAGCAGTGTGATGAATAACACGGCCACTCTGGCTTGGACATGGGCAGCTACAGGCGAAATGACCAGTCTGACTCAGACGGTGGATGCTCTGCCCATCAAAACCACATGGGCGTACGACACCTTAGGACGTGTAGTTCAACAGACCTTACCCAGCGGCAATCTTGTAAATACAACCTACAACACAAGCACAGGACTTCTGGATACACTAACGGTTCAAAATCCAAACGAAGCCGCCAGCAAAACGATTATTCAATCGCCACGCTACGCCCCTTTTGGCGGCATGCAAGGCTGGACATGGGGCAATGGTAAAACCCACCTTGAACAACTAAACATGCAAGGCCAAGCGGTTCAGGTCTTAGATCGCTATGCAGAACAGCTACAGTACGGCCCCATGGGGCAAATTACTCAGCGCTCCGATCTCAACCCCTCAAGCCAATTATCCCCAATAGGTTCAGGCAATCAATACGCCTACAGCTATGATGCACAAAACCGACTGATGCAATTCAGCCTGAACACAGGTTCAAACACCACGACACAAAGCATAGAGTGGGATGTAGACGATAATCGCCATGATGACAATACAACGTTTTATCCTAAAAACGGCTTTATCACGCAGCAGTGGCTAAGCCAGAATAACCAACCCGCGACCTATGATGCCACGGGAAATTTGATCCAATTAGGCACACGCCGGTACAGCTACAATGCACAGAATCAATTGACCGATGCTAGCGATAATGGGTCTCTCTTAGGCCAATACAGTTATGGCTCAAATGGCTTTCGAGTAAAAAAAGTAGCCAGTGGTAAAACAAGCTACTTCTTGTATTTACCGTCAGGTGAACTTTTAGGCGAGTATGAAACGGCAACGGGTGGCTACCATGTGGATGCAGAGCATGTGTATCTGCGAGGAATGCCGATTGCTACCTTAACAGGAGGAGTTGGTTCAGATGTAATGCCTACAACAGGCACGACTTCATCTGCAAATGCGCAAAAAATTGCCCAACTTCAAAGCAAGCTAGCAACCGTTCAGGCCCAGGCCGCGCTTAAAGAAGCACAACTTCAACAGCAACTGACTGATGAAATAGCTCAATCTGCACAAAAGAAAAGTGATCTTCAGCAACAGTTGGATACGCTACTTGCAGATGTAGCCGCACAACAAGCCAGCGTTCAGAATGATATTAATACCTTGCTGGCAGATACGGCAGCTCAAGTCGCTGATCTTCAAAATCAAATAAACACCTTACTCGCCGATGCAGCCACTCAAACAGCAACCCTTCAAGCTGCCTTGGCCAGTGCTGCTACGCCTAAAGAGGCCACAAAGATTCAGAAGCAACTGGATAATCTGGCCACTAAAACAGCGAATCAGGAAGCGAATCTGAGGGATAAATTGGCTCAAGTTCAGGATAAGTCAGCTACAAAAGAAGCGAGTTTGAGAGATAAACTGGCTGCGGTTGCAGAGAAAAAATGCTACTCAAGAAGCTAATCTGAGGGATAAGATTGCTCAGGCTGACACGAATGCAGCGCAGAAAGAACAGAAACTTCAGGCTAGTCTGGCGAAGGTAGATGCGAATGAGGCCAGGCGGGTATTGGCGATTAGCGATAGGATTGCCAGGTTGCAGGCTCAGAGTGGTGGTTCTTCAGTGGCTGCGATGGATTTGGGATTTGTGCATACGGACTCTATTGGGACGCCGAGGAAGATTACAAAGGCCAGTGATAATAGCCTGCTCTGGAACCTAAGTCCAGATGATCCGTGGGGTGGGAGTTTGCCGGATGCTTCGAGTACGATTACTTATAATTTGAGGTTTGCGGGGCAGTATTATGACTCGGAGACCGGATTACACAACAATGGCTTCAGAGTTTATTGCCCTAGTTGTGGTGGTCGTTACTTGCAACCAGATCCACTGGGTTTAGCAGGAGGGATACATCGGTATAATTACACGCCAGGTGACCCTATTAACAAGACTGATTCGCTCGGGCTGTTGCCTGACCCTATTAGTCTGGCTAGTACAGCAGCAGATGTAGCTGCAATAGGTGCTGACTTAGCAGCAGGTGAATATGGAGCAGCAACGGTTGACGTAGGCGTTGCAGGAGTCGATGCGTTATTAACTGCGTACTCTCCGGTTCCAGGATCTTCGCAAGCCGGTAATTTATTGCGTTCCTATCGGCTACTCAAGAAACTTAGTAATGCTAAAAAGACGGCTCAAGCATGTGAAACCGCTGTAAAAGAAACTAAATGGGTATTAGGATCATTTAAATCTGAAACAAAGTGGACTAATCAATTACAAAAGCGTGGATGGACAAAGGATCAAATTACAGAAGCAATTGAAAGGGGTGAACAGTTCGCTACAGAAAATTTGGTTAACAAAGGCAATGCTGCTACGCGCTATGTAAATCCTACAACTGGGCAGTCAGTAGTGATAGATAACGTAACAAATGAAGTACTTCACGTTGGTGGTCCAGATTTTAAATATTGAGGTCATTCATGAATATTATTTATGTACGGCTACTAGATGAGGGAGTAAATGTTTATCGGCCTGTGCAGGCTGTGGCAATTACCTCTTTAGTCTATGAAATAAAAGCTGATGACTCTTATGATCCAGAAGATGAGCATTGGGAATTTCCGCCTGGAAGTAAAGTGATAGTAGAAGAAAAAATTCTTGAAAAAAAAACTGTTCTAGTAGCCACTGCAGGTGTTTAAGTTTTTACCAAGGGAAAGGGTGTGTAGCGTACCACTAGGCCCTACTGAAAGGAGAGCGCTCATTAGATTCCCATCTGCGTTACCTCATCAAATTAGATCGCTATGCCGAGCAGTTGCAGTACGGGCAAATCATCCAACATTCAGATCTCAACCCCTCAAACCAGCTCTCGCCCATAGGCTCAGGCAATCAATACGCCTACAGCTATGATGCACAAAACCGACTAATGCAATTCAGTCTGAACACAGGTTCAAACACCACCACGCAGAGCATAGAGTGGGATGTTGACGATAATCGCCATGATGACAATACAACGTTTTATCCTAAAAACGGCTTTATCACGCAGCAGTGGCTAAGCCAGAATAATCAGGCAGCGACGTACGATGCCACGGGAAACCTCATCCAATTAGGCATACGCCGGTACAGCTACAATGCGCAGAATCAGCTTACAGATGCCAGCGATAATGGAGCTCTCTTAGGCCAATACAGTTATGGGCCGAATGGCTTTCGGGTAAAAAAGGTGGCTGGAGGAAAAATAGCCTACTTCCTATATTTACCTTCAGGAGAACTCTTAGGCGAGTATGAAACAGCAACGGGTGGCTACCACGTAGATGCAGAACATGTGTATCTGCGAGGAATGCCAATTGCCACCTTAACAGGAGGAGTTGGTTCAGATGTGATGCCTACAACAGGCACAACCTCATCTGCGAATGCGCAAAAAATTGCCCAACTTCAAAGCAAGCTAGCAACCGTTCAGGCCCAGGCCGCGCTTAAAGAAGCACAACTTCAACAGCAACTCACGGATGAAATTGCTCAAGCTGCGCAGAAGAAAAATGATCTTCAGCAACAGTTGGATACGCTTCTTGCTGATGCAGCCGCACAACAGGCCAGCATTCAAAGTGATATTAATACCCTGTTAGCAGATACGGCAGCTCAAGTCGCTGATCTCCAAAATCAGATAAATACCGTACTCGCCGATGCAGCGACTCAAACGGCGGTCCTTCAAGCCGCTTTAGCCACCGCCACACCGAAAGAGGCCACTAAGATTCAGAAGCAACTGGACAATCTGGCCACGAAGACAGCGAACCAGGAAGGCAATCTAAGGGATAAACTGGCTCAAGTTCAAGATAAATCAGCCACAAAAGAAGCAAATTTGAGAGATAAACTGGCTGCGGTAACAGAGAAAAAGGCTATTCAAGAGGCTAATCTGAGGGATAAGATCGCTCAGGCTGAAACGAATTCTGCGCAAAAAGAACAGAAACTTCAAGCAAGTCTGGCGAAGGTGGATGCGAATGAGGCCCGGCGGGTGCTAGCGATTAGCGATAGGATTGCGAGGTTGCAGGCTCAAGGAGGTAGTGGTTCTTCAGTGGCTGCGATGGATTTGGGATTTGTGCATACGGATGCTATTGGGACGCCGAGGAAGATTACGAGAGCCAGTGATAATAGCTTGCTCTGGAGCCTAAGTCCTGATGATGCTTGGGGTGGGAATTTACCGGATGCTTCGAGTACGATTACTTATAATTTGAGGTATGCGGGGCAATTTTATGACTCGGAGACGGGGTTACACAACAATGGCTATAGAGCTTATTGCCCCGCTTGTGGTCGCTATTTGCAGCCTGATCCTGTTGGTTTAATCGGAGGGATGCATCGTTACAACTACGCCAATGGTGACCCATTAAATAATGTCGATCCTCTCGGATTATGGGTATGGGGTGACCCAATAGACCAGCGTATTGTAGATGCAAGTGCTGGATTGGGAGATGGAGTCTCCCTTGGTGTAACGGCATTAATCCGTCAAGCACTAGGAACAAACAGTGCTGTAGATTTCAGCTCTGGGTACTACTGGGGGGCTTATGGCGCTGGCTTCGCAGTAAGCCTAATCGGAGCAAATCTTGGGGCAGAATTAAAAATTGGTAATAACATAAGAATTGCTCCTTGGGGAAATAGAACTGGAAATCCTAATAGTGAACTGCCGCATTATCATCGACGTGGTCAGCCTGATGCCTGTGGCAAAACTCCGCCTGGTCAAGGAATCGGACGTCACCGCCCTTGGGAACGCAAATCAACAGATGATAGCTTCTTCGACAGGTTTTAAAATGAAAATGCCCATTATTATTAATGAAAATGGTGATGTTAATATTTACTGGTCATTAGCAGACGCTGAAACTCAGATAGAAGCAATTGACATCAAAAATGCTGAGTATATTGCTTATGATGGACTGGGGCGTCTACTATCACTTGAGGTAATAACCCCTCAAGTGATAAGAATTAAGCTTGATGAATACGAACCAACTCATGTTGATGAAGCAGTAGATTCATTACGAAATTTTGTAGGGATCCGATTTAAAAAAGATGCTGATATAAACACCTTATCTCTAACGGATCTATTAGCATTAATAGTTAATAATGATATTAAAAATTAATCTATCGCTAAATATAGCATCAAAGGAGACAAACCACGGTTAATTTCGATAGGGCTTACGCAAATGCAAATCCTGCTGAAAGGAGAACGCTCATGAACTCCCCTCTGCGTTACCTCAGCCTGTTAGCATTGATTGCCAACATCTACACCCCAGCGTACGCGCTTGATCCAATCAGCTCCAGCTACACCGATGATAGCCAAGTGGATATCACCCGTTACGATTATGTGGCTCCGGGTATTGTGCTTCATACGACGTATCCTAACGGCAAAGGAGAAGGCTACTCAGACTTCACCTTATCGGGGCAAGCCAAATTAATGCTTCAATCGAATGCGCCCTCTCCGAGAGATCGCTATATCTATTTTGCCTATGATAATGATGGCCATCTCACCACCTTTCTGCCTCCGGACAGCAACCTTGATGCGTCTGGCAGAGTAGCGGGCAGTGTTACGCAGTATCGCTACAACGCATTTGGAGAGCGTATTGCCGAAAGCGCGCCTGAAATTGGGACGATTAACATTGCCCGAGATGTTCAGGGTAATCCCAAAGGAATACCGTTCAGGCTAGCGTGTCGAGAATGTGGTTGAATCCAGCCAGAGGATCCTCTGACGGGCCCAGAGCCCAGTCAATAAAACTGGCACCTTCCAAGGTGCCCAACAGCATCAGAGCATAGTCTTTGGCAGGTCTGGAAAGCTTCCAGCCATGCGTCTGTGTAGCCTGCACGATGGTCTTTTCGATCCAGTCGAGCTGCTTGCCTAATAGGCCGCGACCAAGATTTTGTAGCGATTCGGGAAGCGCAGCCATTTCGGCTGCCAATGCGCCGCACAGAGGCAGCAGTTTCTCATTGCCACTCGCTTGGAACAGGCGGGAAAATTCGCGCAGTCTCTCGATAGGGTCAGCTTGCCCTTTTTCAATGGACTTCAATTTCTCACTGAAGTGATCGATGTATTCCGTTATCAATGTTTCACCGAGATTTTCCTTGGTTGGAAAATGATGATGAATACTGGCTTTGCGTATCCCGATCTCTGCCGCCAAATCCGCATAGCTGAAGGCCGCATAGCCTTTAGACCTCATTTGAATTTCTGCGCTTTTCAAAAGCGCTTCACGCGTACTGACTGACATTGTAAAGCTCCTACACCGACATTTAGAATTTAGCCTCCTTTACAGCCAGACCAGAAATATTACTGCTGAGCAATAATACATCGACAGCCGCTAGGCTAATTTCCGAGAGGACACTGGTTGGTAATTATGCCGTAAGAACTTCTAGCTTAGGCACCATTCAGATTGCTTTGGAAAATTTTGCACAGAGTTACGAATCGCTTGTGAAACTACCTACCAGTAGGTAGAATAAATGCATTCGTTGCGATCGTCGCTCGAATGTTCAGCCCAACTAACTCATAGGTGACACATGAATACTTTGCTTAACGGAATCGACCTTGCAGCCCTCGCGCAGTTTGAGGAAGGCATCAGCCATAACCCCACAAATGCGAAAGCGAAGTTCGGCGTACAGACCCGTTGGGAAGGTCAAACGCGCACCGTGGCCACCCTGAAGTCCTATGATCTGTGCGGAAAGACCTACGAGCGCGACTTCAAGATCGAGGCCGACGAACCGAACGAACTGCTTGGCCGCAACACTGCTCCCAACCCTCAGGAGCTTCTGATGGCTGCGCTCAATGCATGCATGTCCGTCGGCTATGTCGTGACAGCTGCGACAAAGGGGGTAACCGTTCGCTCCTTGGAGATTGAAACGATGGGCGAACTTGACCTGCGTGGCTTGCTGGGGCTGGATGAGAATGTTAACCCCGGCTACGACGAAGTCCACTACACCGTCCGTATCGACGCAGACGGCACGCCGGAACAGATGGAAGAAATCCATCAGACGGTCATTCGCACTTCGCCGAACTTCTCGAGCTTTTCCAAAGCCATTCGCATGGTTCCAACGCTCGTGGTAGTCGGCAAATAAGCGCACCGACCCAGATTTTGAACTCCAGCTGCAGTGGCTTGAAAAGATCATTAATGCTGGAGTTGCCAAAAGGGAGCTTGCCTTGGGCGGTGATACCGTGCAAAAGGCATATCAGATTTGGCTGAAGCTTTAAAATTTGCCTTGGCTCAATCTGGATTCAAGATGCATTTTGAGATTTGAGGGGAGTGGTATTGATTTAGCTGTAGCGATAGAAATCCATACCAACGTTGATGATCCTTCTGCGTACATAAGATCGTTTCCACGTAAACGGAGTTCATAGGTCGTTGAAAAACTGGAGCGTCCGACGTTCTCGATATACATCTGCACTTCTACACTTCCCGGATACACCAGAGGTACTTTAAAGGTGCAGTTTGCGGTGACTACGACAATGCCTTCTTTCTGAGTTAAGTCCACGGTATAACCCATTTCCTCAAGCCATTCTACGCGTGTCTGCTCCATATACCGGAAGTATTCCGTATTGTTAATATGGCCTAAGGCATCCATGTCGCCCCATCGAATGGGTATGATGGTGGTATGTAGGTATTTTTTCTTTAGCTCACTCATGATGCATACCTTATCATAATTAAGCGATAGGATACTTTTTTACACTTCCTACAGTCTAGCGACAAAAAAGCCCGCATCTACCCATGGCCGACGGACTTCTGCCAGCCAGGATCGGGTGACGGTTTCAAGGGAGCATTGTGTCCACTCAGCGATATCCACGAGAGCAAGATCAATGCTCCCTAAACGCTGCATTGCCGCAAGAAAACGGTGGTGCAAAGGGCTGATCGGATACGTTGTGGTTTGGTAGTCGCGGCGCAGGATAGCAACGTGTAGCGCTGATCGTAAAGGAAGCTGGGATTCTTGCCTGCACGTACTTCGTGGTAGTACCAGGCCACTGGGTAACGGTACTGTGCTAATACCAGAGCAGGCTGCAAGATCAGTGTGCTATCGTCAATGTTGCTATTAGGCCAGGGCTGTCCTTCATGGCCTGGAGCATCAAAGAGGTGGAAGAGTTCGCGTTCATAGTGGGCCAAATCAACCATGAAATCAATCCAGTCTTCGCGCTCGGGCAAATCACGGTCGGGCCGTGTTTGTTCCAGCCAGAGCGGGAAGCGCCGACCTAGTTCATAAAGCGTGTAGCTATCTGATGGACAAGAGCGCAGGTAATCATCGGCAAAGTCGTTAAATAGCGCATCACCCAAGGCGTAACATGTGGCTGGAAACTGCTCCACCAAGCATTGGCGCAAGCGCAGGATGTAGCTGCGCTGATAGATGGCGAGGCAGCCAGCCGCATCAAGCATCGCCCCCGGCAATAGCGTTTCGGCGAGCGACTCCTGGCCAACGTTGCCAGGCTTGACCAGTGCATTCAACATCCAGTGTTGCATTGCACTCAGTTTTGAGGGTTCCGCATTCATGCCATGTGTACTCTGCTATGGCTCATCACATCCGGCACCATGAAACCCAGTGGCGTTGAGTATGCGTCTCGCGTTGTCACCGTAACGGGCTGAGAAACTACTGGCGCAATGCCATCAATGTAAGCTCGGGCACGCAATACTTCTGCATGCACCCGCTCGAAGGCGGGTACATCACCATCCCACTCAAGCAGGGTAGCCGCTCCATTGCTTCGCTGCCAGGCACTGCGAAACAACTCCCACACTGCATTGCACACGGGTTGATCGTGTGTATCGATAATGTGCGTGCCGCAGTGCTGGTGACCAGCAAGATGAAGTTGCACGACGCGCTCGAACGGAAAGGCATCGAGATAATCGCGTGGGTCGGTACCTGCATTAAAGCAACTGACGTAAACGTTGTTCACATCAAGCAGCAACCTGCAATCCGTCGCATCGCACAGCGCCTGCAGAAATTCCGGCTCAGTGAGGGTCGAGTCACGGAAGCGTACGTAACTGCTTGGGTTTTCGAGCACCAATGGGCGCTCCAGAATGTCCTGTACCTGCCGCACGCGAGAGATCACATACTCCAGTACATCTTCATTAAGCACTAATGGCAACAGATCATGACTGTTGATGCCAAGTACGCCCGTCCAGCACAAGTGATCGCTGACCCAACGTGCGCCAACTTCATTAGCTAGGCGACGCAGACGTGCCAGGTAGTCCAGATCCAGCGCATCGGTACTGCCAATAGACATAGACACGCCATGCAGCACCACCGGGTAACGCTCAGCGATCTGTCGCAACACCCAGCGCGGACGCCCCCCAGAGTCCATAAAATTTTCCGAGATGGCCTCAAACCAGTCGACCTCGGGCTGTTTGTTCAGAATGTGGTCAAAATGCACGTTGCGCAGCCCA
>Ga0207122_1183_pt1 | contig 10454 bp, 8 predicted proteins | sample Alteio_BWMinHeat_38_FD_153504 | JGI IMG/M metagenome (GOLD analysis project Ga0207122, IMG submission 153504) | Enriched cells from forest soil in Barre Woods Harvard Forest LTER site, Petersham, Massachusetts, United States -... | ecosystem: Environmental > Terrestrial > Soil > Temperate forest >... | reverse complement strand
TTTCCATTGCAGGGCGACGACTTGGATGGTGATGGGCTTTTTATCTGATGCGATAGGCTTGTAAGGGTCTAATTCGTACGTTTTGACCCATGTGATCACGGCGACGATCAGAGTCAGGATGCATGGAATCCCCCACCAGATGTACTCTGCGAGGCGGTTGTCGACGAGGTCGGGATCATAGTTTTCTTTGGGGTGATTGGCGCGATATCTCCACGAGAAGATAAACGTGAGGACATAGACGGGGATGATGACAAGGAGCATGATGCCTTGGATGATGAGAAGGAGGTTGCGTTCTTCGAGGGCGATGATCCCTTTGGGGAAGAGGACGGAGATATGTTCGCGGAAGTGAAAGACGGATAGAGGCTGCATAATCAAGAAGAGGAACAAGACGATAGCGGCTAATATCAGCATCAAAGGGACAAATCTTTTCGTCGTCTTCATTCTCTATCTCTCAATATAGAAAGCACAGTGATAGCAAAAAAGAATTGATATTGCAAGGCTTCAAAGAAAAAGGACAATTTACAGGACATGCAGGATCGCTAGCGGTAAACACTCGCAATACAACAACAATTTACAGGATATGCAGGATCGCAAGCGGCAGGATAAGCAGGATAGTCTAGGGACAATCTCAATCATTTTAGCAAGATGGGAAAATAATAACATCGTTCATTTCATGCTAAAAAGTTTGTTTGAGGTTGTCCCGAGACTATCCTGCATATCCTGCCGCTTGCGATCCTGCATATCCTGTAAATTGTTCTTGATTTGCGAGTGTTTGTCGCTTTGTGATCTTGTGTTAACAATTTTTGAAAGTGAGGGTGTACTCTTGCCCTTCCTGCATTGTCAGGGAAAGGGTTTCGTTGGAAGGGACACGCACGACATACTCTCCTGTGCGGCAAGGGCGTAATCGCGCTTCAGTCAATTTTCCATTTTCCCAGGAGGCATCCACCTCCACGCCGCCGCGTGCACGCAATCCTTTGAAACTTCCCTTAGACCACGCTTTGGGCAAAGCTGGCAGCAGTGAGATGGCGCCTTCATGACTTTGAAGCAGCATCTCGGCGATCCCTGCAGTGCCTCCGAAGTTGCCATCGATTTGGAACAAGGGCCTTGTATACGGAAGGAATGGAGGATGCGTATCAAAAAGGTTGGTATGTGTCGAGTTAGCCAGCAGGTCATATAAATGTTCATGAGCCTTCTCAGCATCGCGCAGACGCGCCCAAAAGTTGATGATCCACGCTTGGCTCCATCCTGTGTGCCCTCCACCATGTTGCAGCCGCATCTCGAGGCTTTTGCGAGCTGCTTGAGCCAAGCCCGGTGTCTTGGCGATGGAAATTTGATGCCCGGGATACAGAGCAAAAAGATGGGACATATGCCGATGGCCCGGTTCGGGTTCGTCAAAATCTTCCAGCCATTCCTGCAGTTGCCCATGTTTGCCTATTTGCGGAGGAGCCAGCTTCAGCTTGGCGGCATCGAGTTCAGCGGCGAAGTCTGAGTCAATTTGCAGAATATTGGCTGCGGAGCTCGTATGCTCAAACAGATCCCAGATGATCTGCCGATCCATGCTGGGTCCCATGCAGATGCTGTAGGGATGGCCATCCGGAGCATAAAACTGATTTTCAGGTGAGCTGGAGGGCGATGTCACAAGCCAATGGCGGCTGGGTTCTTCGATAAGGAAATCTAAATAGAATTGAGCCGACTCCTTCATGATAGGATAGGCCCATGCAAGGAAGGTCTGGTCTTGTCCAAAGGCATAATGTTCCCAGAGGTGTTGACATAGCCAGCCGCTTGCTGCAGGAAATAGGCCCCATCGCGCATCTTCACAGGGGGAGGTAAACCCCCACACGTTAGTGATATGATGCATCACCCACCCTCTGGCTCCATAGTGGATGTGTGCCGTGCGTCTGCCGGGGACCCTCAACGTATCGATGAATCGCAAAAGGGGTTCGTGGCAGTCTGCCAGGTTAGCTGTCTCGGCGGCCCAGTAATTCATCTGTAAGTTGATGTTGGTGTGATAATCGCAGTTCCAAGGTGTTTGGATGAGGTGGGCCCACTTGCCTTGAAGGTTCGCCGGGAGGCAGCCCGGCCTCGAGCTGCTGATCAGAAGATAGCGTCCGAACTGAAAATATTGTGCGATAAGCTGAGGGTCGAAGAAGCCGTCCTGGATAGCCTTTAGACGCTGATCTGTGGGAAATTCATCTAGGTTAGGTCCGCTTAGATCGAGATCGGCTCTTTGAAAGTAGGATTGATAGTCGTGAATGTGCGCTCGACGTAATTGAAGAAATGTTTTCTGTGATGCTGCGTTGATTTGCTCAGCAATGATGTCTTCATGGGGTTTGTGCTTGAAATCTGTTGCAGCGGCAAGCAAAAGGACAACGCTGTCAGCCTGATGCACTGTCAGGGTGTTATCAGCTGTGGACACAATGCCGTTATGTGCGATGGCATGCAGCTTGGCAGCGAATTTCATCCCTTTGCCGAGCTGTCCTTCCATGATGAGGGTATCAGCGGTGTCGGGTCGGACTTCCGCGCACTCTTGGCGTCCCAGAAGGCCAGTGAAACTGATTTTTCCAGGTTTATCGCACGTCAGGTGAATCACGATCACTTGATCAGGCGCACTGACAAAGTATTCGCGTGTATAGTGGGCATCCCCGATGGAGTAAGTGACCCGCGTGATGGCGTTATTGAGGTCGAGCTCCCTGCGGTAGTGTTGGACAGCACCTTGCTCGGGAAAGGTGAGGGACAGATCTCCAAAAGACTGGTAGCATCCGAAGTCTCCTTTGGCTGCTTTGCCTTGGCACGACCCGGGACCTTTGCACAGCAGGTGTTTGTAAGTTTGCTTTTGTGCCTCTTGATAATTGCCTTCTAAAAGCAGATTGCGCACGAAAGGGAGTGCCTTCAAAGCATCAGGAGAATCGGCATCTTGGGGCGCTCCCGACCAGAGGCTTTCTTCATTGAACTGGATCCGCTCTTCGTTGGTTTGGCCATAGACCATGGCAGCCAGACGTCCGTTGCCGATGGGCAAGGCTTCATCCCATTCTTCAGCAGGCTGAGAATACCATATTGGCGATATGGCATAGGCTGAGGTTGACCACAGAAGCCAAAGGCAAAGGTTAATCCAGTACAAGGTCAAGCTCTGTTTTGATGTCTGCAATATCGGCTCTCAGAGAATCGATCTTCGAGGTTAGCTGATGGTGGGATTTGAGCACTTCATCGAGCTTTAAGATGATATCTTCGAGGCTTTGCATGTCGGGGTTGACAAGGACGCCAAAGGCTTCCTCGTTAGTTTCCAGGTTGACGATTTGGAAAGGAAATTCATAACCGCCGGTACGATTGATGGAGACCCTATCGCCGATCATCCAGTGGATTGCTGGGTTGCCATAGATATCAGTGCCGAACCAGCTTGTGGCTTTTTGAACGACCCCTTTTTGCAGCATAAATCGGGCCCCGTTATCCAGTTCCAGGTAGAAAGCGCCTTTGTATGTGTAATTTTCATTGATCTTTGATGCCATCGGCGCCGGTGCAGCAGCAGGATAGTCGGCCATCACAATGGGACACATAGTCAGCATGAGGAACAACAACATCTTAGACATAGAACCCCCAAAATAAAAAGATAAAAGCTAAAAGATTGAAGTTATCGCGGTCTCTCATCTTTTAGCTTTTTTATCTTAGCTTTTATCTCTTATCTCTGTCAATAGGCGCGGATGAGGCCAACAAGGACGCCGTGGATCTGGATGTCTTCATGCCGTACGATGACAGAATGGTAGTCGGAATTTTTCCCTTCCAAACGGACCTGTTTCCCATCAGGATAGTACCTCAAAATCACCGTGTTGGTCTCGTTGATCGTTGCCAAAATCGTTTCACCCGACTGCGCTTCGGTGCGCGCTTCCACCAGGATGATATCGCCATCGACGAAGTATTCTTCATTTAAGGAGTCGCCTTGGATCCTCAGGGCATAGGTGTGTTCGGGATGGGTGACTAGGAACGCCGGGATGGGGATCGATTGGCTTTGAGGTAGGATCTCAATGGGATTTCCTGCTTCGATATGGCCGATGAAAGGGATCTCCAAATCTGTTGTAAAGGTGGTCTTTTGTGTAGCAGGGGTGGTCTTGAGCTTCAACGATCTGCCGCATCCTTTTTCTGCTTCCAGAGCTTTCTTCCGCTTGAGGATTTGGATATATTTGTAGACCGTTCCAGGAGAGCTTAAGGAAAAATGGGACATGATCTCCCTATAGCTGGGAGAATACCCTTTCTCCTCGACATACTTTTCGATGAAGGTCAGGATAGAGAGTTGTTTTTGTGTCAGTCCGCTCATTCGCGATAGATCCAGGCAGTCAATATCACGGCAGTGTACCACATGATCAGCGCTGACGCCAACGCATCAGAAAAAAAATGCCCTCCCTGGGCGATGCGGACGACGCTGAGCAGAATCCCTAATCCCAAAGCCAGAGCCATCCCTCCATAGTATAGGGATCGACACTGGTGTCGCCGGGCGACGAGGGCCAAAGCAAAGAAGAAAAAACCCATGCTGCAATGGCCGCAAGGGAACGACTTGGACGGTTCAGGCTGATGGAAGAAATTGGGTTCGTAGAAAGGGCGGAAAGCCTGTTTGCCTCCAAATTCCACCACCTGCATTGGCCGAGGGCGTCCCCAGTGGTCTTTGAGGATGACATTGACAATCAGCCCGGACCCTATTGCCAGGGTCAACACCAGGACGTAAGCGGCTTTGCGCCATTTTTTCCATAGGATTACAGAGATGAAGACAGCAGCCCAAGCTGGTAAAATGCCGTAATCGAACATAAAACTAAGAAAAGCGTTCGACTGGAAATGTCCATGGAAAAAATACCCCGATATCGCCATGTCAAGCCATGGTGTAAACGGAGCGATCAACAGAAAAATGATGAGTGGTGAGAGATGAGAGATGAGAGATTTTGGTTGATTAGTCATCTTTCATCTCTCATCGCTTTCCAGGCATGTGCGATCATGGTTTCTAAATCTGGATATTGCGGTGTCCATCCCAGCTCGTCGTGTGCTTTGTGTGCATCTGCCACCAAGATGGGAGGATCTCCCGGGCGTCTGCCGCCTTCTACAGTACGTACCTTCAGCCCTGTGGCTTCTTCGGCAGCGGCGATCACCTGACGGATGGTAAAACCGTGGCCATTGCCAAGATTATAACACATTGACGGACCTCCTGCCAAAAGCTTTTTCATGGCGTCGATATGAGCTTGGCCGAGGTCGTGCACGTGAACATAGTCTCGGATGCATGTGCCGTCGGAGGTGTCATAATCTGTTCCGAAGATGGTAATGGAACCAGACTTCTTTTGTAGACTTCGTAAAATCAATGGAATGAGGTTATGCTCTTTCGTTCGGGTGTTTGTGATCATCCCTTCCGGATCGCCTCCCGCCGCATTGAAATAACGGAGGCAGCACGACCGCAGCCCATACGCCTTGTCGCAGTCGTGTAGGATTTTTTCTACCATCCACTTTGTTTCCCCATAGGGATTGATCGGGTTGCAAGGATGCTGTTCATCAATCTTCAGCTTGAGGGGATACCCGTAGACAGCTGCGGATGAGGAAAACACCAAGATCTTCACATCGTGGCGGACCATTGCTTCCAGCAGATTAAGGGTTCCTCCGACATTATTTTGGTAATATTTAAGCGGATGTTGGCACGATTCTCCGACATCGATATAGGCGGCAAAATGCATGACAGCATCGATTTTATGAGAGGAGAAGACCTTATCGAGATCTTTGGGGTTAGAGATGTCGCCTTCGACGAAAGAACCCTGGATCACAGCAGAGCGGCTGCCGCGGCTGAGGTTATCGAAAACGAGAGTTTTATAACCCGCTCGGCAGAGCATGAGGTTGACCTGGGAGCCGATGAAACCGGCACCTCCCACGATAAGTATCGTTTTTGATGGCATTGTCTATTCCTTTTGCTCTAGGAAACAACATACACGAAAAGAGTTGAAAGTTGAAAGTTGAAAGTTGAAAGTTCCGTATTGATGACAATTTCAACTCGGAACTAACTTTCAACTTTCAACTTTCAACTTTCAACTTTCAACTTTCAACTTTCAACTTTCAACTTTCAACTTTCAACTTTCAACTTTCAACTTTCAACTTTCCACTTTCAACTTTCCACTTTCAACTTTCAACTTTCAACTTTCAACTTTCAACTTCGTTTTCGTCCTTTAGGTCCTTTCTGTCCTTTTAATCCGCGCTGTGGTATGGTAAACTTAGACGCACAGGAGTCATCGTATTGATGCGCGACCGATCCACTGATTTACAGAATGATAATGAGCTCAAGTTTTCCCGTGAACAGGGATTCTTTGATAAGAGCCGCTTAGTGCGATTTTTTGTTGGTCTTAGCTTTGCGCTCTGTCTTTTTAGCCTTGTGCATTTTCGTGAAGTCCGCGTCGAAACCCTAGAGCTTAACAACGTATCGCCAACCTTCATCGTCGCTCAGATCGATTTCGATTTCTACGATGAAGAAGCGACCATCATTTTGAAACAAGAAGCCGTTCGCGATATCGGCAAAATCTATCTCATCAGCGAAAAGCAGGTCCATCAGCGCCTCGTGGATTTTGATAATGCGTTGTTGGCAGACCAAAAGTGGCGCGAGGAGCTTCAAGGGGTTTCTTTTGATGAGATGTATGGAGCTTCCAAAGAGGTGGAGAAAGTGCTCCTGCAGCTGCGGTTCACAGATCCTAGGACTCTATATAGGATGAACGAAGAAGGGCTTCCGACAGGCAATTATCAGCTCTATTCGCCTCTTTCGGGTGTGCAGGAAGATTTTTTTCCTAAGCAGATCTGGCAAAATATCCGGAATCAGTATTTTTCCTCGAAATCATACACTCCCAGTGTCCTGGATTTTGTCTTTCGCTTTTTTGAATCCAAGATGTGGAAGATCGATGAGGATATCCCTGCCCAGCGTAACCTGAGGCGCATTGTCCAAAGCAAAGTGCCTGACAAGATCACCCACGTCAGCGCAGGTAATCGCATCATTGACAAGGGTGAAAAAGTCACAGCACGCCATATCGCCATGCTGCAAGCCATGAAGACATCTATTGGAGAAAGTCGCAATTTGTGGAGTCCGCTCACTCTGCTCGGAAGCGCTCTGTTAACTTCCCTTCTGTTGGCTATCGGCTATTTTTATTTTCGCACAAACCATCCTCAGGTGCTTACTTCGAACCGAAAACTGTGCCTTCTGTTGGCAGTCATCGTCCTGACCTTCAGCTTGGCTAAAATTTCGGAAGCCTTCCTTTTGACCGCTAAAGGACATGTTACCGAAGCGATCCGCTATCCCATTATCGTTCCTATTGCTGCCATCATCCTTTGCAATTTGATGAACCCCGGCATCGCCACCTTTGCTAGCGGCTTATTAACGATCATCCTTTGGATCACTCTCGCGGTCGACCGTCAGGGCTTCATCTTGATCAACCTTGCTGCCGCTTTTGTCGCTATTCTAAGCACACGCACCCTCCGCCGCCGTAAAGAGATCTTTGTCGTGTGCTTTAAAGCCTGGCTGGCGGCCCTTGCAGTGATTTTTTCGCTTCAATTCTATGCGGGCGTTTTGTGGAGCCCTACCGTCTTGATTGACGTGATCAGCTCTGCTGCTTTCATGATTGCTACAGCCGTCTTGGTCGTCGGACTGCTGCCTTTGTTGGAATCGGGTTTCCGTATTATGACCGACGTCACCCTGATGGAATATATGGATCCGAACAACGATCTCCTCAGGCGGCTGACGATAGAAGCGCCTGGCACCTATCAACACTCTGTCCTTGTTGGCAACCTAGCCGAAGCCGCTGCGTTGGCTATAGGGGCAAACGGCCTTTTTTGCCGTGTTTCGTCGCTCTACCATGACATCGGGAAGATGACGACATCGCAATACTTCACAGAAAATCAGTTAGGCGAGATGAATATCCACCAACTGCTCACGCCGCAGGAGTCCGCTCAGGTCATCATGGCTCACGTCACAGAGGGCGTCGTACTAGCCCGCGAAGCGGGGTTGCCTGAACCGATTATCGATATCATCAAGGAGCATCACGGGACAACGCTCGTTTACTACTTCTATCGGAAACAGGTCGAAAAGATGGGCGGCAACAAGGGCTTGGTGGATGAGGCGGAGTTCCGCTATGCGGGGCCCAAACCCCGAAGCAAGGAGTCGGCCATCATCATGATCGCAGATTCATTTGAAGCGGCCTCGCGGTCGCTGGAAAGGCTAGATGAGAAGTCTCTCACAGAACTTGTAGAGAGATTGGTCAGGGAGAAAGTGGAGGATGGTCAGTTTGACCAGTGCCTATTGACGTTTGAGGAGTTGGCAACGGTGAAGAAGACACTTGTGAAGACGCTGCTGGCAGCGGGGCATTCCCGCGTGAAATATCCCTCGCGCGAACCCTCAATGAGCGACGAATGAATGAAAATATAAAAGCTAAAAGCTAAAAGCTAAAAGTATATCTTTTAGCTCTTAGCTTTTAGCTTTTCTTTAATCTTTGGTGTATGATGTTTCGATTAGCGTTGGTGACAGGGGCCACATCGGGAATAGGGGAGGCCCTATGCCTTCTATTGGCTGAGAAGGGGATTGGCATCATCGCTACAGGGCGGGACCCCGACAAACTTAACGCATTAAATCGTGTCTGCATCAAAACCCTTGCGGCCGACTTGAAAAACAGGAAAGAGCGACAAATGGTCATTAAACTGATCCAAGAGATGACTCCAGACCTTGTCATCAATAGTGCAGGCTTTGGGCTTTATGGCGATGCACTGACATATCCAACAGAGGAACAGATGGATATTCTGGAAGTCAACGGCACTGCGATGCTCGAGGTCACCCTCGAGGCTGCCAGAGCTATGGTAACAAAAGGGATCCAGGGCATCATCATCAACATCTCCTCCGCCGCCGCTTTCCCCCTGTTTCCGGGCTGTGCCGTCTATTCTGCCGCCAAAGCTTTTGTCAACCACTTCTCCCAATCGTTCGATCTCGAGATGCAGCCCCATGGCGTCCGTGTCCTCGCAGTCTGTCCAGGCATGGTGGCGACACAATTCCGTCAGCGTGCCGGCGGCGGCGGCGATCTACCGCGAAGCCTGATCAAGCCCATGTCTGCCCAGTCTGTCGCCAAAGAGATATGGCAGCAGATACTCTCCGGGAAGGCATTGAAGATTATCGATTGGAAATACCGCGCATTGACGTGGGTGATGCAATATTTTATTCCAAAAAAATGGGTTGCCAATATTCTCAAGGCCGAAATGGCCAAGCGCGCCCCCAACCATATCTTAATCAAAGACAACACAGATGAATGAAGAAACTCCCCTAGCAGCCTTTGAACACTATAATCTCGATCCAACGATCTTGCATGCGCTGGAGAAGATGGGTTTTAAACAACCCTCGGACATCCAAGCGCGGGCCATCCCGTTGATTCAGGAAAAACAAGATTTGATCGCCCTGGCCCAGACAGGGTCAGGCAAGACCGCTGCCTGCGCCATCCCTGTCTGCAACCGCGTTGACACCAAGCGACCGCAGATTCAGGCATTGATCATCGTGCCTACACGGGAGCTGGCCCTCCAGTATGCTACAGAAGCGCAGAAGATAGGCGTATACAAAGGTGTCAAAGCCTTCGCCATCTATGGCGGGGAGAATGCCTCATTGCAGCAAGCCAAGTTGAAGCATGGGGTCCAAGTCCTTGTAGCTACTCCGGGAAGGCTTATCGACTTCATCTATTCGCGGCTCATCGACCTGTCACACGTCGAGACGTTGATCCTCGATGAGGCCGACGAGATGCTGAGCATGGGATTTTTCGACGATTTGGAGTTCATCATCCAATGCCTTGTGCATGAGCACCAGACATTGCTGTTTTCAGCCACGATGCCGGAAGCCATCCGCAAGATAGCCAAAGCCTATATGAAACATCCCAAAGAAGTGGTGTTGACATCGAAGCAGGCAAGCCCCGAGTCGATTGAACATCAGTTCCTTTTTTGCCAGGGACACGATCGGGATAAAAATCTTATCGACCTCATGGCTAAGATGGCTCCGGAACAATGCATCGTCTTTTGCCATTCCCGGTTCCAGGTCGAGAAGGTGTGCCACCTTCTGCAGAAGAATTTTGATCGGGTCGACTTCCTTCACGCTGGCCTGAACCAGGACGTCAGGACCATCGTCACGAACAAATTCCGTTCAGGGAAGATCCGCTACCTTGTCGCCACCGACGTGGTGGCGCGTGGGCTGGACTTCTCTAAAGTCAGCCATGTGTTCATCTATCAGCTGTCCCTCGATCCCGACATCTATGTCCATCGGTCGGGCCGCACAGGCCGCTTCGACCGCTCCGGCATCGTCGTGTCGTTGGTGACACCGCGCGACCTATCGCTCCTCGACAAGATCCTGGAACAGATCGACAGGAAGGCAGTGTGGATCGGCCCGCAGCCCCCACAGCGAAAAGCGAAAAGCTAAAAGATCATTTTCCAGGATA
>Ga0207122_1182_pt1 | contig 10521 bp, 10 predicted proteins | sample Alteio_BWMinHeat_38_FD_153504 | JGI IMG/M metagenome (GOLD analysis project Ga0207122, IMG submission 153504) | Enriched cells from forest soil in Barre Woods Harvard Forest LTER site, Petersham, Massachusetts, United States -... | ecosystem: Environmental > Terrestrial > Soil > Temperate forest >... | reverse complement strand
CAATGCCGAACGCAGTGCTCCCAGTTTTCAAGCCATTGCTCAACGCTACAAAAATTCACCGACCGCCCGTGATGTACTCATTCAAAAACTACGTAGTGGAACAGCAGGAGCCTGGGGCACTCTGCCCATGCCACCACAAGTGATGGTTCCCGATGAAAAACGTGCAGTACTCATTGATTGGATATTGACTCAATCCATGTCTCAAAACCATACTTCCCCTACTCCTCGCACGAGCGGATACTCAAAGTGACTACCCCTCTTTTAGACGTACGCCATCTTTTTCTGCAAGACCGCGCAACAGGTCGCACACTACTTCATCCACTGAGCTTTCATATTAATCCTGGTGAACGTGTTGCTTTAGTAGGCGAATCAGGTTCTGGAAAATCTTTAACTGCTCTTAGTATTCCAGGTCTGCTCCCTTCCAATATTTCTATTGGCACTCAAAGTGAGTTGATATGGCAAGGTTCAACCCTCTTACACACACTGCCAGAACGAGAGCGACGGCGTTATCGAGGGCGTGATATCGGTGTTATTTTTCAAGACCCTCTCCATGCCCTAAACCCCGTTATGACTGTAGGAGCTCAACTTATTGAGGTTCTACAACGACACCTTACTTTAGATGCCTCTCAATACCGAAAAGAGGCCATAAACCGCTTAAGTGAAGTTGAATTGCCTACACCTGATCGCCTTCTTGATGTTTATCCCTGTCACCTCTCAGGAGGGCAACAGCAACGTATCATGATCGCTATGGCCATGGCTGCCCGGCCAGCATTACTTATTGCCGATGAACCCACGACGGCCCTTGATCCACTCACTCAACAACACCTGCTAACACTACTCGAACACGTTCGAACACAACATCACACAGGGCTACTCTTTATCAGTCACGATTTAAGGCTAGTTGAACGGTGGGCAGACCGTGTATTAGTACTCGAACAGGGTTATCTGCGTGAAAATGGCAGTACCCGCGACATCTTTAATTCACCTAAACATCCCTACACCCGCCGACTAATGGAAGCGTGTCCACACCGCCAGAGCGTTTTACAACATCGATCTTTTTCCAACACACCCACGCCGACCACCCCTGCCATTTTAGCGTTAGACCAAATTACTGTACGGGTTGATTCAGGCCATACCTCCAACGGGCGTGCTGCTTTCCGCTTAGCGCCCATCAGCTTAAATATACGAGAAGGACATAGCATCGGCCTTATAGGTGGATCTGGCTCAGGAAAAACCACGTTAGCACGACTCATTATGGGATTATTACCCTCCCAATCAGGCATATTGTCGTATCGAGGAACGCCTGTCCGCCAACTTACTCCAGCACAACAACAAGCACGTCGCCGTGATGTACAGATGATTTTCCAAAACCCTTATGCTTCGCTTAACCCCGCGTGGACAATTGAAGCTATTCTAAGGGAGCCTCTAGAGCTTATGGGGTTGAATCAATCACGATCAGCGGATCGCGATAAGCTATGTGAAATGCTCAGGCACGTTGAATTAGATAGCCATGACACTATACTTCGCCGCCATCCATCTGACTTTTCGGGAGGACAACGTCAACGCCTGGCACTTGCCCGCGCTTTATTATTAGAACCTAAACTACTGGTCTGTGACGAAGCCACCTCAGCCTTAGATGTATCCATTCAAGCTGATATCGTTAAGCTACTTAAACGTCTTCAAAACGAACGTCATTTAGGACTTGTTATTATCGCTCACGATCTAGCGATGATAGCTGCCCTGGCAGATGAGGTTATCGTTATGCATCATGGAGAAATTGTTGAACAAGGCGATGTACAAAAGGTATTAAACCATCCCACACACTCTGTTACACAACAACTATGCGCCGCAAGTGATGGCGGTTTAGTAAAAGAACTGTATTAAATCATTTTTTATCAGGCATATACATTTACACTGTGGCCCACTGCACCTGGCTCTGGAGATTCCGTTGGACCGCTTGCAGCAACTGACTGCACTAGATCTTGAACAGTCTGCTTATCCTGCTCCTGACTACGCTTGAGCACAGATGCACTTACAAGCTGTTGCAGCGGATCACTACTATTTACACCTTGATACATCGACGCACTAGCAGAAGAACTACACGAAGATACTGCCATCGACTCTCTCCTTTGATGCGGGTAAATCTCCCCTACATGTATAGGGGTTCTTACTTACTTATGACAAATATACTCAGCAAGTCAAGACTTCTTTGATGTATAACTATTACCTTCGTCATAGTTCATGTCGCTCCGCTTTCTTAATGCTTCCTCTCAAAAAGTCTTACTTAGTCAAATTTCGCAGCAAAAATATCTAAACCTCGCTCAAAACCACCCGCACCCGTTGAGTAACGATAAGGTAGCATCAAATAAAAATTTCCTTTTGGATCAAAGGTCTTAGCCTCCACATTAATTCCGCCCTCTTTTAAACCTATTCCAACTAACTCGGCCTTTTGGCCATAGGGTAGAAATAAAAGTACGGCTGACGTTGCGCTATAAAACTCTCTAGCATCCCACACAAATTGGAGAAACCCGCTTTTTTTACTCGATTTTGCTGAAGGCTCCCCATGCAACGCATTAATCACGGGGGTTACCGGACCACTTGAAATACGAACTTTATTAATATATAGCCCATATCCCTTAATAGGCTTGGGTAAATCAAAAAGACTTGTCACACCCACTAATGTTTTTTTATCGCTCGACATAAACAATTCTATAATGCGTGTCATCATCAAAGCGCCATCTCCACCCTCAATGACTATCGCATGAGGACTCTTTACTTTGGTATTCGTCAATCGCTTCAACTCGCCTTCATTTGCCCATACTGGCTGAGGCACAGTATCGTATTGATGCCGAATTAATGCTCGTCGCAGTGACTCAAAATCAATCTGGACTCTTATTACAGGGCCTAAAGCCAAACCATTCGTTCTATAATAATCTTTTATAGTTTGACTAGGATGGTTCACTAAAGGTTGGCTAGGCGTAGGCTCGAGCAAATTTTTTAGCACCTTTCCATAATAATAAGGATGTGGAAAATGTGCTGCTTTACAAGTACTCATTAAATCCGTTTCATTAGGCGTACCAAGCTTAATGCGATCTTTATCTCCCCACTCCATCGTCCAATAACGCCGCTCACGTCGATATTCCTCCATAAACTCAACCGTAAACTCCCCATCATCCTGTACCACCATACCTTTAAGTGCTTCAGCTACTGTCTCTGGCCTTGACGCTACTGCTTTTTTATCTTTAGCTGAAAGAACACATTCTGCTGACATGCCAATACCCAAGGCATGACCAAATTGACGCGCTAGTTGAAGCTCCCACTCTTTATCAGAAACTATAATGGATTGCATAGAGTGAGCTGATCCTGGTGGAATCGGTAAAAATAAAATTTGTATATCTTCCGACTGCGTATAGGTACGCGTCAGGTTAAATTGTTTAACTGTATCTTGTAGTAATGAAACATATTTTGAGCTTAAATACTCAGACTCATCTACTTTAGCAGCTTCAGCTGCCAACGTAGGCAACTCCTTAATATCTAACGGTGATTGTACAATCAGTGGCCGAGGCGCCATTTCTATATTTAACTCACCAACAGGCCAATATTTCCTCAACACTGCAATAATCCGTTCCTTAGACGGCAATTGTGCATGCTTATCTTTAATAACGCCTTCATATAAGCGAATGGATAGCGGTTGACTCTGTGGTGTTACTGTAAAACTATCTTCCTGTTTATCTGCTAATAACCCTGAATCGGGTTTAGGTAATGGTTCTAGTACAACTTTATACTCACCAGGCTTTATATGTTCTGCTGGAATCTTAAAAAGATAGGCTTGAGTAAAGGGTGTTAGAGTATAGTCTACAGACTGATTACTATTCTCAGGCAACCCAGGCAATCCACCTGTGGCAGGTAGCCGCTCCATGAATTTAATGCCCCCAGGCCCGGTAATCGTAATGCGCATATCTGGTGCTAATATATTGCTAATATTTGCATGCGCATGTGCACGAATCATCAGATCCCGTCCTTCTGCCAAGACAAAACTAGGATCATTCTTTTGTAATATATAATTTTGAATATACTCTACTTTATCAATAGTTAGCTTAGATAACCGCTGCGCAGGCTTTCCTGCTACATTCATCAACGATGTTTTTCCAGAATCTACAAACTTGGTTCCGATATAACCTGGCTTATACTGAAACTCCAAGGTCTGCAGACCATCTCGGATCCCTAGTACAGAATCAAACTCACCCTTGGTCTCTGTTTGGTTGCCACCATCAGAACAACCCAATAAAAGTACAGCTAGAAGGATAGCCCTGTATTGCCAAAGACTACGACGGAACATGATAGGTTACTCACCACTAATACTAAGATGTTTGATACCCGATAGAATATCTCTATCCTGACTATGCTTGCTATGCAGTTTTATTTGAAGGCGTAAATCATTCACAGAGTCTGCATTTCTCAATGCATCTTCATAATTGATTTTCTCTAACTCATACAAATCAAAAAGCGCCTGATCAAAGGTTTGCATGCCGATTTCGCGTGACTTTCTCATAATCTCTTTAATTTCGTGCACTTCGCCCTTGAAAATCATCTCTGCGATCAATGGCGAATTTAACATCACCTCTACCGCAGGTACACGTCCTTTACCCGATTTACTCGGCACTAATCGCTGCGAAATAAATGCTTTAATATTCAGTGAAAGATCCATCAAAAGCTGAGCACGGCGCTCTTCTGGAAAAAGATTAATAATACGGTCGATGGCCTGATTTGCATTATTTGCATGCAGTGTTGCAATACATAAATGCCCCGTTTCAGCAAATGCTACCGCATGATCCATTGTTTCACGGTCACGAACTTCCCCAATCAATATAACATCAGGTGCCTGACGCAATGTATTTTTAAGTGCAATATGCCAAGATTCTGTATCAACACCCACCTCGCGATGCGTCACAATACAATTTTGATGATGGTGTACAAATTCTACCGGATCTTCAATGGTAATAATATGCCCACGGGTATTTTTATTGCGATAGTCAATCAATGAGGCCATAGACGTTGACTTACCTGAGCCGGTTGCTCCCACAAACAGAACCAATCCGCGCTTGGACATAATCACATCTCGCAAGACCGGCGGCAACCCTAGTGACTCAAAGGTTGGAATATTATCTGCAATAACACGCAAGACCATGCCCACCTGTGCTTGCTGCATAAATGCATTGACCCGAAAACGCCCAATTCCTGGCGGGCTAATAGCGAAATTCAGTTCTTTATGACTTTCAAACTCTCCAGCTTGCTTATCATTCATCACTGATCGCGCTAACGCCATGGTATGCGCAGGTGATAAGGTCTGCCTGGAAACCGGAGTAATTTGTCCATCCACCTTAATTGCAGGGGGAAAATCTACGGTAATAAATAGATCTGACGCTTTTTGCTCAATCATTAAGTTTAAAAGATCATGCATAAACTGCGAGGCCTGTTCGCGCTCCATTGCGTATACTCCTTATTCTCGTAGTTATCCTATACCCCGCCTAGGGCAGGCTTATAACAAAATTACCCACCCGGGAAAAGATCTTTGTTTACTGCGCGAAACCGTGCTTCAGAAGCTTGAATTTGATTACGACGCACTAAATCCAACAAGCATTGATCTAGCGTTTGCATACCTACCGCCTGACTTGTTTGAATGGTGGAATACATTTGTGCAATTTTATTCTCACGAATCAAATTACGAATTGCAGGCGTTCCAATCATAATTTCATGCGCCGCCATACGCCCTTGACCATCTTTGGTTTTCAGCAATGTTTGCGAAATTACAGCTTGAAGCGATTCTGAAAGCATGGCGCGCACCATATCTTTTTCAGCGGCAGGAAACACATCAATAATCCGGTCAATCGTTTTTGCAGCAGAGCTTGTATGTAATGTACCAAATACCAAATGCCCCGTTTCAGCCGCTGTAAGCGCCAATCGAATGGTTTCCAAATCACGCATTTCCCCAACAAGTACTGCATCAGGATCTTCGCGTAAAGCAGCTTTTAGCGCATTTGCAAACGATTTTGTATGCTGATGCAACTCCCGCTGATTAACCAAGCATCGCTTACTTTCATGAACAAACTCAATAGGGTCCTCCACCGTTAAAATATGACCGTATTCTGTTTCATTCAGATGGTTAACCATCCCTGCCAGGGTTGTTGATTTTCCTGAGCCTGTTGGCCCCGTCACTAAAACCATACCTCGTGGTTTTAGCGCCAACTCCTGAAACACTTTCGGTGCATTCAATTGTTCAAGCGTCAACACAGTTGAGGGAATAGTTCGAAAAACTGCTGCAGCTCCACGATGCTGAACAAATGCATTCACGCGAAAACGCGCCACATTCGGTAAAGCAAACGCAAAATCACATTCAAAGGTATCTTCATACTGCTTGCGCTGACCATCATTCATGATGTCGTACACCATGGAATGAACTTCCTTATGGTCCATCGAAGGCAGATTGATCTTACGCACATCCCCATGCACCCGAATCATCGGTGGTAATCCCGATGAGAGATGAAGATCTGAAGCCCTATTTTTCACTGCAAATGCCAACAATTCGGCAATATCCATGGGATCTGCTCCTGGTAAAACGCCAAAAAGAAGCAAACTGTATCAAATCGTTACATGTTGCTTTTGAATCGCTCACGCCAAAACAAAACGTTGTATAAAAATGACAGGCTCTAGAGCCTTGCTCACAAACAAAATACACAACCCATTCAAAAACAGAATAAGATACGTCTTCTTCGCAACAAGAGTATCGGCGCAATCATGCAGACTCTGGAGCAGCGTTGGAATTCCCTCTGGCAACGTATCAACCATGCGGCCCAACTCGCGGAGCGAGACTCGTGTTCGCTCACTCTCCTTGCGGTTACAAAAACGGTTCCTCCCGAAAAGATCGAAGTTGCCTATCGTCTTGGACAGCGCCATTTCGCAGAAAATTATGTGCAAGAAGCTTTAGACAAACAAGCTATTTTGCAAACCCGGTGCCCAGATATCGTATGGCACTTCATTGGTAGCATCCAAAGACGCAAAACAACGCTCCTCGCACAGTATTTCGACTGGATACATAGCGTTGATCGAATTGAAATTGCGGAACGGCTCCATGCCGCTCGTTCCGATGCGTTATCCCCCCTCAATATTTGCATCCAAATCAACATCAGTGGCGAAAACAGTAAACAAGGTTTAGTACCCGATCTTGAACTACTGACTCAGCTACTCACTATGCTTGCGCCTTTACATCGTTTACGCCCACGAGGACTCATGGGAATGGCTGCACCCAACCTTACCGAAGACCAGCTACATGAGCAATTCGGCGCATTAAGACAATTACACGAGCAACTACGACCCTCTATGGGTGCTGACTGGAACGTTTTATCTATGGGCATGTCTAGTGATTTAGAAACGGCTGTTGCTGAAGGCTCAACACACCTCCGGATTGGCAGTGCTTTATTCGGGGAACGCCCTCCAAAGCTTGCATAAGGGGCTTGACGAGCACAGCCTGAATGCTTAGAATGCCTATATTCATGCGGGAATAGCTCAGTTGGTAGAGCACAACCTTGCCAAGGTTGGGGTCGCGAGTTCGAGTCTCGTTTCCCGCTCCAGATTTTACGGTTTGATGCAAAGGGAAAGCGGCAAGCTTTCCCTTTTTGTTCTAAGGCGGGATAGCAAAATGGTTACGCAGCGGCCTGCAAAGCCGTCTACGCCGGTTCGATTCCGGCTCCCGCCTCCAACTACCAGCCCGGGTGGTGAAATTGGTAGACACAACGGACTTAAAATCCGTCGCTTTCCTGCATAAGGGGCGTACCGGTTCGATTCCGGTTCCGGGCACCACTTAAATAGCTAACGATACCCAGTAATGCCAAAAAAACCATAATAATCAAGGCGTTTGTTGAAAATAATGCCCGTCTATGACCAAAGAAATATATTGATTTTGAACGAGCTGAGTGGCGCATACCTGTCGAAATCATGAAGATGAAAATCGCGCAGCATATTGTTCCATTGTCCCGACAGGCTATTGGCATACTTCAAGAGATTCACCCTCTCACTGACAATGGAAAACACGAAATAAGTTTAGATATGATGATGAATACTGTGGGCATAAAGCCTTACAAGTCAATTTCGTATAGTATAAAAATTGACAGCAATTCCCGGTCTAAATGGATTGTATTGTTCTTGATACAAAAAGTGGGAAAGCCTCGCTGCATAGGGGCTTCTGGGTAAAAAAACTTGCAACAAAAACAGATTTTAGACCATAAATTTTTGCGAAGAGATTAATTTTAACGCATCGATATTAAATTTAAATTTCGCTGGCCGGGAATTGCTGAAAAATTGATGAGAGCTATTAACCCGGCGTACAACTAGGTTAAGATATTTTTATTAAATTCATTGAGTTATAAGCTTTTTTGAAAAGCTATTTGCCCGCCGGAGTAATATATTGCTTATCTTGAGCAATTGACTGAAGAAAATATCGAAAGTCAATCAAATTTAGGTGTGAATTTAAAAGGAAATAGTGAAATGGAAAAAGTTGATTTTGGTTATTATCTTGATCACAATGAATATACAAACGTTGTTGATCAAATGGAGAATCTTAAGGGCACTGGTATTGAAGTGCGTCCAACTATGTTTAGTCCTTGTAAAACAGAAATTTATTTAGGATCATACCGAGCAACTGTTAAAACAACAGATATATCTGAGTTATATTCAATATTTGTTAAGATACCTAAATTGTATGAGCAGCAGTTAGAGTCTGGTATGTGCATGGATATTAACAAGCTCTATTGGCTTGAAAAGGATTATTACACTGTAGGAAATTTGTTATATGATAAAGATGTTTTATCTGATGAGCAGAAATGTTTTTATGATATTAAAGATATAACAAAGCGAATTATGCTACACGAGAAAGAACCTCAGAATCAAGAATGATCTTGTAGATGTACACTTAACAGCCTATGCAACTATGAAAGAATTGTGACCATAGAACGAAAAAGTTGTGTCGAAATGCGATAACAACATCAATGTGATGTACAATGCCCACAGATATTGTGGGCTTTTTTACCTATAAATTTAAAAAGGAATATTATGATAGTTTTTACCATATTATAGATATGGTATTAGTTTACTTAATGTATAAAAAACCTCAGAAAACGAAGGTTTTATTAATCAATAATTAATTACTTTGAGCTTATCTATAAATAAAGATCTCTCTGCTATTGCAGCTGGTGCTGTAGTATATAATGCTTGCATTATTATGAAAAAATTTAATAGGATTTTATGAGAAATAAATTTTATTGTTTATTTATATTGCTAATTATTCCATGTATTGCTATAGCAGAATTAAAAGATGGATTTCGCGATCTGAAATGGGGCGATGCTCCAATTATAGGTGAAATGAAAAAAATTTATGATAACGAAAAAACCTCCCTTTACGTACGAGAAAGCGATAAGCTTTTTATAGAAAATATTCCATTAAATTCAATAGCATATATATTTTACGAAAATCATTTTTCCTATGTCGACGTACGTGCAAATAAAAAATACTATGGCGAGTTAGTATCTATTTTAAAAAAAGAGTGGGGAAATGATTTTGAATTTAATGGAGGTAAATATATATGGATTGATAAAAAATTTAATACTATGTCTGAAATTAATATTGATGATAAAACTGAAGAGGTTGTTACTAGGGTTTTTAGTCAAAAAAATGGCCAATTAATAGCAAAAGAGTTTAATGAAAAAACTAAAGATGACTGTGAGGCTATAAATAAAAATATATTCGAAAAATGGAATGATAATTTAACTTCAACATACAAGGAGTTTAATAAAAGAAGAGAGGATGATGGGAATGTAAAATCTATTATCTCATTTAATGATAAAAAAGCACTTGCATTTTTACTTAGAGATGCTTGCAAAAGAGAAAGATTTTTTTATTCAAATATTTATTCCATGGATTTCGTTTCGGCTATACACAGCAAAAATATTAATAGTGCAGTGTATATAAAGAATTACATCTTATTGAAAGATGGAGAAGAACCTTTGTTTATTCTTAATCCAATATATGAGAGCTATGTTAATTGGATGAATATTCATAAATTGTCTATAATAGTGGATGGGAAAATTTTATTGGAAAACAACTTAATCCCTAGCAAGGTAACACATGAAAAAAATGGTATTGCATTTGTAGAAAAGTATTTGATAATTTGTGATGAAAACTGCCTTTCCAAGCTAAGAAAAATATCAAATAAATCAAATTTAGCAATAAAAATATATGGTAATAAAATACACTATGTGGTTGATAAGAAAAATATTGAATATTTTAAAAAAGAGATACTTAACTCTTTAGCAGTATTTGATATTATAAATAAGGCAGTTGAAAGTCATGCTACTGGTCTGTAAAATAAAAGTTCAGTGACTTTATTAAGCGATTAGAATTGAGCTAGTAAGCAGGAACTAGACACTCTCCCACAGTAATTCTGGCTTTTCACCATTCTGGACTTTAGC
>Ga0207122_1180_pt1 | contig 10682 bp, 5 predicted proteins | sample Alteio_BWMinHeat_38_FD_153504 | JGI IMG/M metagenome (GOLD analysis project Ga0207122, IMG submission 153504) | Enriched cells from forest soil in Barre Woods Harvard Forest LTER site, Petersham, Massachusetts, United States -... | ecosystem: Environmental > Terrestrial > Soil > Temperate forest >... | reverse complement strand
AGCACGATCCTGGCATAACATATATTCCATTTAGTGCGCCAGCGCCGATGCGGACGATAGGAATGGTGTTTCGGAAAAGTAGTGCGAAGAAGGTGTGTATTGAGGTGCTTACTGGGTTGGTTAACGTTACATGCCTTGGCGGCGTGCCCAAAGTGTCCATGTTCTGCTAAAGCGACCAGATAATGTAAATCTCGTAAATTCATGATGGGGTAATCAATAAGTGATATCTATTGATGTAATCATATCATTCGATTTCACTTATGGTAAGGAAACCGCTAAGATTCAAAGTGTATCCCAAGTAGTCACCTGCAATAGTCAGTCTGATATTGTATCTTTTCTCAATCCGTATAAGGAGTAGCGAAATGTTAGGCGTAGGCGATAAATTTCCCGAATTTAATGTTAAAGCAACAGCAGAGCTGCCACTCAAAGATATCAACATCCATAACGTGTTTATTGATGTAACGGATAAAAGCTATCCTGGAAAATGGTTAGTCGTGTTCTTCTATCCAAAAGACTTTACCTTTGTTTGCCCAACTGAGATTGCTGCATTTGGCGATTTGAACACCGAGTTTGCGGATCGTGATACGCAAGTGTTGGGGGGCAGTACCGATAGCGAATTCGTTCATTGGGCATGGAGAAAGTATCAGGAAGAATTGCATGATCTTCCATTCCCGTTGTTGGCTGATGTGAAGCGTGAATTAACAGGCGCATTGGGCATTTTGGATAAGCACGAAGGTGTTGCTCAACGCGCAACCTTTATTGTTGATCCTGATGGCATTATCCGCTTTGCAATGGTTACAGACCTGAATGTGGGGCGTAATCCTAAAGAAGTATTGCGTGTGCTCGACGCACTTCAAACCGATGAGTTGTGCCCATGCAATTGGAAAAAAGGCGATGAGACGATTGATTTAGATAAAGTAACCGCCTAATTAATCAGTAGTCGCATCAAAGCTTGGCGGGGGAGGTAACTCCTCCCGTCAATAGATAGAAGGAGAATCATCATGAGCGTACAGGAACTTAAGTCGCAGCTGGGTGACTATGCAAAAGATACAAAGCTGAATCTTGGGAGCGTGCTCACGGAAGAGGGTGCTCAGGATCTTAGCCAAAACCAGATTTATGGTATTGCGCTGGCGTCTTCCTATGCTACAAAAAATGGTGGAGTGATCGTAGCGATTAAAGAAGAGGTTGCTGCCACGCTGTCGGATGCAGAGCTTAACGCAGCTAAAGCAGCGGCTACTATTATGGCGATGAATAATGTTTATTACCGCTTTGTGCATCTTGTAAGCGATAAAGATTACGGAAAGTTACCGGCAAAACTGCGCATGAATGTGATTGGTGCTCCAGGTATTCCCAAGGTGGATTTCGAGCTAATGAGCCTGGCAGTTTCAGCGATTAATGGGTGTGGGATGTGTATGGATGCCCACTTGAATGAAGTGATTAAGGCTGGTGTGAGCAAGACGGGTGTGCAATCCGCTATTCGTATTGCAGCAGTGATTAATGCGGCGGCACAGGCTTTAGAAATCGCAGATGTGAATTGATATTTTTGTATGGGAATGCATGATTTAAATCAAAGGGTTGGGCTTTTGTATTGTTACATAAGTCTAACCTTATTGATTATAATATTCCTGAAAGTTATGTTATGGTTTCAGCAACGCTATTGAATTTACTGATTGCACTTGGCCTAGGCGCTGTGATTGGTCTTGAGCGCCGATTAAATGGTCATGCGGCTGGAATTCATACACATTCCATGGTTTCTTTAGGGGCCGCCATGTTTGCCGTAACAGGCACAATGATAAGTGGTAGTACAGAAAGCGCCAGGGTGATCTCGCAAATTGTGACGGGCGTAGGTTTTTTATGTGGTGGCGTTATCATGCGAGATGGTTTTAGAGTCAGAGGTTTGAATACTGCTGCAAGTATTTGGTGTTCTGCCGCAATTGGTTGTCTGGTAGCCATTCATCAAGTTAGTATTGCCGTAGGGGCTGCTGCGCTAGTGCTTATTTCCAATACATTACTTCATATTATAGAGCACAGATTGCCGTGGTTTTCTCGACCACTTGAAGATGAGAAGCAATCGACTACTCCACAGAGCTAAATCTCTAGTCATAGTATTTCCTGCTACGTCGTTGTTTCATATATTGGATTTATTGCGCTATTCATAATGGAGTGCATTGAGTTCGCCGATATATAAAAAATTGCCTGGGAAGTTTAAATAGGCGACCAAAAAACGATTATGGGCTGGAGATGCTGATGAGTAATGACGGCGCGCAAAAACAGAACTCATTTCCAACATTTTTCTCTTTAGATGGAAACCTGACAAGGCGACAGTTTTTGTATGCTGGATCGGCACTGCTTACAAGTCGTTTACTTGTGGGTTGCGGGCCAGAAAAGCAGACTTTTCCACCTGTAAAAGGTACTACCAGTGCTGAACGGGCCGTGAATGCAGCCAAACGATTTGCCGGAATAACGCTTAATGTAGGGTGGGAAACCGGTGATCAGGCGCAAGATCCCTTACGCTTTAGTGGGCCGTTATGGGAGAAGCTGACAGGTATTCGAATTAATGTAGTTGAACTGGGTATTCCAACTGATTTATTTCGGCGTGTCATGGCCGAGCATCAAGCCAATACAAGTACTTTGGATTGCACGATGCTAGCGCCAGCCTGGATGCCAAGTTTATTGGAGGCAGGAGCGCTTGAGCCTCTGGATGAGTATGTAAATCATTACATGGTTCCGAGCGATCTGAACGATTTTTTGCCGTTGTATCAGTCACTCGGAGTCTGGAATGGTCGTCGATATGGTCTTTTTGATGATGGCGATACCTTACTGATTTATTATCGCCGTGATCTTTTTGAAGACCTTGAAAACCAAAAGGATTTTGCGGCTCGATTTGGGCATCCATTAGGTGATCCGCGCAATTATGATTGGAAGCAGTTTATACAGGCTGCTCAATTTTTTACAGATAAGTTTGCACCCAATCTCTATGGTTTAGCGCCTTTTAATAAATGGTTACGCTGGGGGTGGTTTCAATCACTCCTTCGCGTAAACGGCGGCCAGTTTTTTGATGTTGCAACCATGAAGCCCGGTATTAATGCTGAACCAGGGCGGCGAACCATGGCAAATCTCTCAAGCATGGATCGCTTTATGCCCCCTGGTGCGGCAGATGTGCCTGAGCCTTCTTCCTTGTTCGCAGCCTATCTTTCTGGCAAAGCCGCTATGGCAAGTTTCTGGCCTCCGTTGGGGCGTTGGACAGAAGCGTATGGAGAAGCCCATGTGGGAGGAATTCCTAAAAGTCTGGTGACGGGCAAAACGGGGTATGCGCTTCTACCGGGTGGCCATACTCAAATGGCTTTGGGCTGGTTATTGGCTGTGCTTTCACATAGTCGTCAAAAAGAGGCAGCGTATTTGTTTCTTCAGTGGCTCAATAGCCCGGAGATTAGTTTGCAACGCGTGATGTTGCCTTATACCTTGCGTGATCCATATCGTCAGTCACATATTGAATCGCCAGCTTACCGCAAGCTGTGGCCAGCCGCGCCAGCGTATTTGGATACTCTGAAAAATGCAGCAGATAAAGCTTTTCTTGATCTCACGATTCCGGGAGCGCCGGAGTATGAGGAGGCGTTTTATCAGGCAGCAAGCAACATTCGCTTGGGAACTACAGTGGATGCAGCTATGGATCAAATGGCCGCAGCTTGGGAGGCGATTACCGAACGCTATGGTCGAGATCATCAACGGAGTGCGTATGAAGAGTTTTTGAAGCGACAAGGTGCAACACTGCCTCAGAGTAGTTCAGTAACGAACAAACGGTGATTGAATGATGGAACCTTGAGTGATGCCACGTTTTGGTTTACGCGTTAAGCTGTTTATCGCATTTGGCATTGTTCTTTTGCCAGTGTTGGTACTGCTGATCATGGGTTTCCAGGCAAATCTTGCGTGGAGAGAGTCGCTTATTCTGGATGATCAACGGCTAACGGCAGAGGCTGTGGCCGTACAGGTGGATGGGGCTTTTGATGCTTCCATTGGCATGGGCTGGGCAGTAGCGAACGATCCTTTAACCCAAACCTTTGATTCAAAGTTGCTGGACTCACATTTAAAGCAACTGATGGCTCGTTATCCGTTTTATCACGCCATTCATGTTTTTGATAGCAAAGGAATGAATCACGGTTTTGGGCACTTAACGCTTTCCTCAGAGCCACGCTTTAACATTGCTGATCGATCACATTTTCAAACTGTGATGGCGACCAATACACCTGTGATTTCCCCCGTGCTACAAATTTCACGGCCTATGGGTGTTATTGGGATTGTTGCTGTGGTGCCTATTCGCAATGAAGCAGGACAAGCCATTGGTGTGGTTTCTGTAGTGATGACTGCGGAGCAACTGGCTAAGCGATATGAGGAAACCCGTCTTTTGCCAGGGCAAGCGATTGTACTTGTAGATAGGGATGCGCATATTGCATTCCACTCCTTAAGACGTAACCTGTCCTACACAGCCATTTCTGCCTTTAAAGATCTACCGCCGTTAAGAGCAGCTTTGGCAGGTATTCCAACCACGGTGAACGAGTTTTCTGATCCCGTGACCAAAGATCTGCGTTTAGGGGCATTTGTACCTACTAAGCGTTATCGCTGGGCCGTGGGGGTAACCATGCCACCGTCTGTAGCGCTAGCTCCAGTTTATGGTTTACTTCGCCAGCAATTGGCAGTTTTTGCGGGTATTTTGATTCTAAGTGCGGTTTTAGCTTCAATGCTGGCCCGCTATCTTGTTCAACCTTTTTTGCGATTGAATGCCGCAGCGCGAGCCTTGGGGCGTGGTGATTTGTCGCGGCGTGTTGAGATTCATACGGGCGATGAAATTGAGCATTTAGGAGCTTCATTTAATGAAATGGCTGGTCAGCTTGAAGAAAGGGAGAAAGCGCTGAGAGATCGGGAGGCTCGCATCAGACGATTGGTGGAATCCAATATCATCGGGATTTTTTTCTGGGATTTGGATGGCAGTATCAGTGATGCGAATGATGCGTTTTTAAGGATGGTGGGGTATACGCGTGATGAGTTGTTATTTGAGGGGATGTGTTGGTTAGATATGACACCACAAGAATACCGCGTTGTAGATGAACAGGCGATAGATGATCTACAAAGGGTTGGTAGCTTTAAACCTTATGACAAAGAGTTGATTCGTAAAGATGGTGGGCATATATCGGTTTTACTCGGTGGCGCATTTTTTGAAGGCTCGCGAGAAAACGGGGTTGCATTTGTCCTTGATCTTACGGAGCGCAAACAGGCAGAAATCGAATTAAAACGACATCGTGATCATCTGGATGAGCTTGTAAGAGAGCGTACTGCGGAATTAATTGTGGCTAAAGATGTGGCAGAGGAAGCCACGCGTACGCAGTCTATGTTTCTAGCCAACATGAGCCATGAAATTAGGACCCCAATGAATGCGATTATTGGCTTAAGTCATTTGGCTTTGAAAGCAGTCGTAGATACCAAGCAACATGATTACCTCACCAAAATTCACGGGGCAGGAACGTCTTTACTGAGAATTATTAACGATATTCTCGATTTCTCGAAGATAGAGGCGCACAAGCTGGATATTGAAAATATTCCTTTTAAGCTTCATCAGGTTACTGAAAATGTTGAAACCATGGTGGGGCATGCTGCAACCGAAAAAGGTTTGAAGCTTGTTATTGATATGGATGCGGATGTTCCACAGGCCCTGGTAGGTGATCCGTTGAGGCTTGCTCAAATATTGACTAATCTTGTGAGCAATGCAGTGAAGTTTACTGAGCAGGGTGAAGTTACCGTGCATATTCAGTATATGGAGTGTTCGGCTGAAAGCGTTCAGTTGCAGTTTGATGTGCGCGATACGGGCATTGGTATGACACCCGAGCAACAAAAGCATCTCTTCCAGGCCTTTACTCAGGCAGATGGTTCTACAACACGAAAGTATGGCGGAACAGGTTTGGGGTTGGCTATTTCAAAGCGCTTGGTTGAGTTAATGCACGGAGCCATCAAGGTTCAGAGTAAGCCAGGTTTAGGAAGTACATTTAGCGTTACGATTGATTTTGATCGTGTCCAAAGCATGCCAGATATACTTGAGTACAAACAATCGGATGCTCAGTATTCGTTGGAAAAACTTCAGGGTCTGAAGGTTTTATTAGCCGAAGATAATTCTATTAATCAGCAAATTGCTGTGGAATTAATGAGTGGAGTTGGAGTTGTTGTAGATGTGGCTGACAATGGCCGAATTGCGGTTGAGAAACTGACATCGGGCAAAGTGTACGATATCGTTTTAATGGATCTTCACATGCCTGAGATGGATGGTTATGCAGCAACGATTACCATCCGCGCTCATGATAACTTTAAAACACTCCCTATTATTGCATTAACAGCACATGCCATGATCGAACAACGACAACGCTGTTTGGATATTGGTATGAATGATCATGTGGCTAAACCCATTGATCCCATTATTTTGTTTGAAGCGCTGGCGCGTTGGAGTCCCATTGAAGTATCGGGTACACGAAAAGATAATCTATTTGCAGAATCGCCAGTTGCTGATGCCTCTTCACTGTTTTTGATCACTGGTGTGGATACCGCAGGAGCCTTACGGCGAGTAGGGGGGAATACTGCTCTATATAAAAAATTGCTAAATCAATTTGTTGTGGAGCAGGATGAGGCAGCAGAACAGATTCAACTGTTGCTTGCAGTGGGGGATCGAACATCTGCAAGGCGTGTGGCTCATACGATTAAAGGTGTGGCGAGTAATATGGGGGCAATGGCCTTAGCTGAAGTTGCAGGGCAGTTAGAACGAGCCATTCAGCATTTACACGAAGATAGTGTTTTATTGGAAAGGTTTACCCAAACCTTAGCAGCGACACTTGACGCGATACAACAGGCTTTGCCCAGTGAAGCCACGCCATTACCTACAATGGTGGGTGCATTGAATGCATCAGAAAATCCTACAGAAATTATGCGTCAGCTTGCTCACTATTTATTGGTAATGGATGATCAGGCGCTTGACTACTTTGCTTTACATCATTCGGAATTGACTCAGGTGCTTGGACCACACGCTAAAGCTATTGAACAAGCGATGAACGAGTTTGATCTTAAGAGTGCGTTGGATCGCTTGAAGGAAGCAGCAGAACAGCTTGGTGTGCAATTAAACGTTTAGGTTGTCTCTTTCGGTAATCCGCGCGTTAACCAAACTTGTACTAGTGAGGCAAGTTGCTCGATGTTAACGGGCTTGCTGAGATAATCAGAGGCACCAGCCTCAAGGCACTTTTTGCGATCGCCAGGCATGGCCTTGGCGGTGAGCGCAATGATGGGCAGTTTCTCGAATTCCGGCATTTTGCGAATCTCGCCCATTGTTTCATAGCCATCCATATCAGGCATCATGATATCCATCAGCACGACTTCCACATCGGGGTTGGCCCTAAGCGCATTAATGGCAGCTCGACCGTTCTCTACTGCTGATATGATCATGCCCTTTTGCTCTAGCGCGGCAGAAAGCGCAAAGATGTTTCGTACGTCATCATCGACAATCAATACTTTCTTGCCTGCCAGACTGAAATGCGTGTGATGGGTTTGCTGGAGATATTTGCGTTTCTCCTCTGGCAGATGAGGCACTACACGGTGCAGGAAGAGCGCTGTCTGGTCTAGCAATTTCTCAGGTGATGGGGCGCATTTAACTACGCTGGTGGTGGCAAGGTTTTCCAGCGCGGCGCACTCAGTTTTGGTGAGTATCGTACTGTCGTACACCACTAAAGGTAGGTTTGCCAGCGATTTTTCTTTGCGCAGGGCTGTGACGAAGTCGGCGCTGCTCATATCGGCAAGTTTTGCTTCAATGACCACGCAGTCAAAAGATTTCTTGCGTAGTGCAGCCAGTCCTGCTTTGCCGCTAATGGCCTTTTGAACGCTGATGTCACCCTCTCCAAGAAAATCAACAATTTTCTTTTGTTCATCCTTGTCGGCAACCACCAGTAACAGCTTTTTTATTGGACGGTTGAGGAAGGTTTGAGTCGCTGTCAGTGTCAATCCAAGTTGGTTTCGGGTGATCGGCTTGGTGAGAAACTGAAAGGTGCCGTGAGTGAATCCACGTAATTTATCATCGTCAGCGGTGAGAACATTCACGGGGATGTGGCGTAGATCAGGGTCTTGCTTAAGCATCTCCAAGATGGCCCAACCGTCCATGTCTGGCATGCCGATGTCAAGGGTGATGGCATCTGGGGTGTGGGTGTGCGCTAATTCTAAGGCCTGCGTGCCGCGCATCGCGACGATGCCTTTGAACCCCATTTCTCGTGCCAGCTCGAGAATGATTTTGGCGAAAACTGAGTCGTCCTCGATAATCAGTAATACACGATCGCCTTCCTGAATAGTTGCGGAATCGTCCTGCACATCAGGCTCGCGCTTTGTACGCAGCGGTACTCGATCCCGAAAACTATTATCCTGTTTATTATTGTGTTCCGTGGGCAACGTTTGTCTGCTCTCCAATGCGGGTAATGGGATGCCGCCGCAGCTATTACCACTGCTGCTGTTCTGAGGGATATAGAGCACAAATACGCTGCCTTGCCCTGGTACACTGCTAGCCAGTTTGAGCTCGCCGCATAGCAGTCGTGCGATTTCTCTGCTGATGGATAACCCTAAGCCAGTGCCGCCATATTTGCGCGCGGTTCCACCATCAACCTGTTGAAAGGCTTCAAAGATAATACGTTGCTTATCATTTTGGATACCGATTCCTGTGTCCTCAACAGTAAAGGCGAATACTTCGCACGCTGTGTTGAGGTTCATGTTATCCGGGTTCCATCCCTTGCTGACGAGATCTATGCGCACCGTTATGCTTCCTGTTTCGGTAAATTTGAAGGCGTTGGAAAGCAAATTCTTTAATACTTGCAGCAATCGCTTTTCATCGGTTACCAGGGTCTGCGGTAGCTCTTTTGCAAGGCGGATATCGAAAGCGAGTCCTTTGTTCTGAGCAACATGGCGGAACGTGCGATCAACTTGGTCACGCACGGTCATAAACCTCACTTCTGAAAGATCCAGTGATACTGTACCCGATTCGATCTTTGACAAATCCAGTATCTCGTTAATCAATGATAAGAGATCATTGCCGGCGCTGTGGATGGTGCTAGCAAACTCTACTTCGCGCGTATCGAGGTGGTTTTTGGGGTTATCAGCAAGCTGTTGAGCAAGGATTAACAGACTGTTGAGCGGTGTGCGTAGCTCGTGCGACATGTTAGAAAGAAATTCGGATTTGTATTTTGAGGTCAGCGCCAGTTGCACAGCTTTTTCTTCGACGGCAGCTTTGGCGCGTTCTACTTCACGATTCTTGATTTCTACCTCTGATTTTTGCTCTTCCAGCATGCGCGCCTTATTTTCCAGTTCATCGTTGGTCTGGCGCAGTTCTTCCTGCTGGCTTTGCAGTTCATTGGTAAGGGACTGCGATTGCGCGAGTAACTCTTCGGTGCGCATATTGGCTTCAATGGTGTTCACCACGATGCCGATTGATTCGGAAAGCTGATCGAGAAGCGCTAAATGTGTGACTGAGTAGCGCTCGAACGATGCCAGCTCGATAATTGCCTTAACCTTGTCGGCGACGATGATGGGTAGCACCACGATACTGAGAGGCTTGGCTTCGCCTAGCCCGGAAGTGATTTGCACATAATCATCAGGCATGTTGGTGAGTAGAATACGCTGCTTCTCGTAGGCACACTGTCCAACCATACCCTCACCAATTTTCCATTCCTGGGCAAGATTTTTGCGTTCCTTATAAGCGTAAGCAGAAAGTAGCTTGAGTCGAGCCTCGCCGACTGAGGGTTTGTCCATAATATAGAACACGCCATGCTGAGCAGCAACCAGAGGGGCGAGCTCAGAAAGCACGGTCTTTGATACCGTGAGGAGGTCGCGCTGGCCTTGCAAAGCTCGGCTGAATTTGGCCAGATTGGTCTTGAGCCAATCCTGTTCCGAGTTTTGGTTAGTGGTCTCGCGCAGGTTGCGAATCATCTCGTTAACTTTGTTCTTAAGTTCCGCCACTTCGCCCATAGCATCTACCGTTATCGAACGGGTGAGATCGCCTTTGGTCACCGCAGTAGCAACATCAGAGATGGCTCGCACCTGACTCGTAAGGTTAGCCGCCAGACCGTTAACATTGTCGGTGAGGTTTTTCCAGGTACCTGCGGCGCCTGGCACCATGGCTTGGCCACCAAGCCGACCTTCAGTACCCACTTCGCGCGCCACTCGTGTGACCTCCGAAGCGAACAAACTCAATTGATCCACCATGGTATTGATGGTGTCCTTGATTTCAAGAAGCTCACCTTTTACATCCATCGTGATTTTTTGGCTCAGATCGCCTTTGGCAATGGCTGTGGCTATTTTCGATACGTCACGCAATTGCACCGTTAGGTTGCCAGCCATCGCATTGACGTTATCGGTGAGGTCTTGCCAGATGCCTGCTACTCCTGTTACCTCGGCCTGGCCGCCCAACATGCCTTCGGTACCCACTTCACGCGCTACCCGAGTGACCTCTGAGGCAAAACTGCCTAACTGATCTACTGTCTTGTTGATGGTGTCCTTGATTTCGAGAAGCTCGCCCTTCACATTTGCCGTAATTTTCTGGCGCAGATCGCCATTGGCAATGGCGGTAGCTACTTTCGATACGTCGCGCAATTGCACGGTCAGATTGCTGGACATCGCAT
>Ga0207122_1179_pt1 | contig 10751 bp, 12 predicted proteins | sample Alteio_BWMinHeat_38_FD_153504 | JGI IMG/M metagenome (GOLD analysis project Ga0207122, IMG submission 153504) | Enriched cells from forest soil in Barre Woods Harvard Forest LTER site, Petersham, Massachusetts, United States -... | ecosystem: Environmental > Terrestrial > Soil > Temperate forest >... | reverse complement strand
TTCTCAATTCATCTTTTTTAGCTTGGAGGGTGGAGAAAAATCGCGCTCCCTTCAGGTACGCAGGTGAGGATGGCTGTCGAAAATCATATCATAGGCATTAACCTCAAAGGGTTTAGAGCTTTGTACATACTGAAAAGAAATGTTGTTATGTAAGGTGGCCAAGCTGGCGGCTATGCTGGTGGTTTTCTGCCCGCCGGTAGTGTCGATGATGATATCGTGATCGCTGTAGCTCCATTGTTTTCGGGCTTCATTGGCGCACTGGCTTATTTTTTCGTACATGGTTTCGATGTCTTCAAAATTAATGCCACTGAGAGATTCATGGATAGTTATTCCGGGTTTCAGGTAATGGGTAATGAGCTGTTTGATGAGCGCCAAGTGGGGTTGTGAACCTGTTTCTTTGTCGTGTTCATCTACAGCGGTGGAGCCGATGAGCCAGATATGTTCGGCAGTGTGGAGGTGAGGTTTAAGCGCCCGCAAAATGGGTTGCGTGTTGTGTCTCCCTGGAAAGAGAAGAATGTCTTCTTCCAGCCGTCCAGTAAGAGGGATCAGCAGGGTAGCGCCTGTTGCATCGGCCTCAAATTCGAGTTCGTTATTTGAGGTGATGCGAAAACCTCTATTGGGCGTGGAAATTGGCAGAATGAGAACCCGGTGCCCTTTAAAGATATTACAAAACAATGTCTTGCAAGTGATAGGGTTGGACACTATGACCGGATGTAAACGGGATTGAGACATTCAGCCGACAGATTATCAGCAAGGATTATTCCGTTGGACACTATGACCGGATGTAAACGGGATTGAGACACCCTAGCTAGGGTTTCCCGATGAAAAATTATCTGTTGGACACTATGACCGGATGTAAACGGGATTGAGACGTAAATTTCTAAAATCTTTATATGCTGGATTATTGTTGGACACTATGACCGGATGTAAACGGGATTGAGACTTGGCACTTGTTCCTCATTTATAGGAGTTATTAAAGTTGGACACTATGACCGGATGTAAACGGGATTGAGACACTCCAGCAGAGTTATCTGTTGCATCCGTATATGTTGGACACTATGACCGGATGTAAACGGGATTGAGACAGTGCTGAACAAATTTGCGCGCCCAGCATCTGGTTGGACACTATGACCGGATGTGAACGGGATTGAGACTCCAACGAATCGAGCATGGACCGTCCATACTTGGGTTGGACACTATGACCGGACAAAACGGGATTAATCATGGAAACAGCAATTGAACCCTCTACCTCTTCTCAACAAGAAGCCCAAAACCTCACTGGCCATATTGAATCTTTAGATGCAGAAGAAGGCACGCCACCGTTACTGCGTACACTCTATGTACTTGAACACGGCCTGAACGTCTTTCGAAAAGGCGAACGCCTTGTAGTCTCTTTCACGCGAAACATCCCACCGATTCACGATATTCCTATCCATAAACTGGATCAGATTGTGCTCCAGGCCAACGCTTGCATTACAACCGGGGCTTTAAGTTTATGCGCCGAACATGAGGTATCCATCTGTTTTGCGGATCACGGCGGCCACTGCTATGCCATGCTCGATACCTTAGCCGCCTCCGCCGTTGAGCTGCGACGCGATCAATTTTTGAATCATCTCGACGATACGCGGCGGCTTACACTGGCTAGAGCGTTTGTGGTGGGGAAAATTGCCAATGCACGCCGTTTGATTACACGTTATGGCCGAAACCATACGCTTCCCAAACTCGATGCACAGACGCTCGAACTGGCCACTATGGAACAACACGCCGAGCAAAGCACGCATACCGAACACCTCCAAGGCTGCGAAGGCAACGCCGCACGCATTTATTTTGGAGCACTGGCCGATATGCTGCCTGCTGAATGGGCATTTGATGGCCGCACCCGGCAACCACCTGCCGACCCGTTCAACGCAATGCTCTCCTACGGTTACGCCATGCTCTTCAGCACAGTCAGCCACTTGATACGCCAGCGCGGACTTGATCCTCATATCGGCTATCTGCATGCCCTGCGAGATCGGCACGCTGCTCTAGCTTCTGATCTGATGGAAGAATTCCGCGCCTTGATTGTAGACACCACGGTGCTTCAACTTGTCTTTTCCAACCACGTTAAACCGGCTGATTTTACACAGGAAGAAACCGGATTCTGCCGAATGAATAATGAAACGCGCAAACGGCTTATTCATGCCTTAGAACGTCGGCTTAACACAGAGATCACGCACCCCATCGCCCATCTTAAAATGGATTACCGTCGCGCTATTCGCTACCAGGTGCATCATCTGGCGCAGGTTATCCAAGATCGTTCCGTTTACCAACCTTTCGTATTGCCCTAAGCGAGATCATTCGTGAGCCGCCTATGGATGATTTGTTATGACATTGATGACGACAGCACCCGCCGCCGCGCCGAAAAATTACTGCTCAACCATACGCGCCGTGTGCAGGAAAGTGTGTTTGAAGGTTACTTCACCTCGCTGCAATTGCAGCACCTGCGAAACGCATTAACCCAGGAGATTGATAACACAACCGATAGCCTCCGCTTTTACCCACTCTGCTCCTGGTGTTCCAAAACAATGCACTGGCAAGGCACTGGGATGAGAACAGAAGACGCGGCCTACTATGTGGTGTAATCCATGCTAAGAATTATCGCGTACGACATTGCAAATAACCGGCGACGGACTCAGGTAGTACGAACCTTAGAAGGTTACGGGCATCGCGTACAAGAAAGCGTTTTTGAATGCCATCTGGATACGCCCACATACAACCGCTTGCAACAGGAAATTGCCCAACACATTAACCTGGAGGATGATCTGGTGAGGTACTATTCTCTTTGCCCAAAAGATGTAGCAGATATTCAAACCGCAGGCTGTGGAGCAATCACCACTGATACCCAATTCTATTGGATATAAATTATGCTTTCTCCACCCCTACCCGAAAAAATGGCTTTTTTAAACCTTATAAGCAAAATCAAAAGCTTATTGAATTTCACGGCAATTAGGGTGGAGAGTATTGATTCTAAAAGGAAAAACAACAAGCAGGAGGTAGAAAAGAGATGAAACGAAAAAGTTATCCACAGAAGGTGGAAAAAGTGGCCTTAAACGGCTATTTAAAACATAAACTTATAGGGGATAGGGTTGAGTGGTATGACCGGATTGAACGGGATTGAGGCTTCCAGTTTTAAACATTTTCAGCATCCTTAAAAAGTGTTGAGTGGTATGACCGGATTGAACGGGATTGAGGCTAAACAATGCCGGACGCGGATCAGGCGTCCTAACGTTGAGTGGTATGACCGGATTGAACGGGATTGAGGCATCCACATGAAAAAACTGAGAAGGCAACTTTTTAGTTGGCTGGAGGTGTAATTTAAAGTTGTGCGAAAAACGTAAATCAAACAAGGCGCTAAACTCCCTCGCCCCTCGTGGGAGAGGGTTGGGGAGAGGGGGCTGCGTAAGCAGTATCTGTTCATAGGAAAAAGAATAGATGAGTAGTCGATTATTATTTTCCAAGCAGTTGCGAAGTAATATGACTGATGCGGAACAAGCGCTTTGGTATTACCTTCGTGCTCATCGTCTACAGGGTGCGAAATTTAAAAGGCAACAGCCGATTGGGAATTACATTGTTGACTTTGCTTGTTTCGAGGCCAATTTAATTGTCGAGGTAGATGGTGGGCAACATGCGGACAGTGAAACAGATTGGGAAAGAGAGACTTGGTTGAATAGCCAAGGATTTAGAGTATTACGCTTTTGGAATCATGAGGTTTTGCAGCAAACGGAAAGCGTGCTGAACATCATTTTGCAGGCACTGCTTACGCAGCCCCCTCTCCCTAACCCTCTCCCACGAGGGGCGAGGGAAAAAACAGATCCCGAACACAACTTTGAATCACACCCTTTGGCTGGTATGACCGAATGTAAACGGGATTGAGACCCTTTCGATGAACCATGCAGCATTTTCACTACTGTTGAGTGGCATGACCGGATTTGAACGGGATTGAGACGTAAATTGAAGGATTAACGTGTCTTGAGTTTTCATGTTAAGTGGTATGACGTGAACGACACTCCCCAATCGTCATACCGGCGAAAGCCGGTATCTAGGAAGAGGGAGTAACCAGTTATTTGGACGTCATCACGATTCTGGATACCGGCTTTCGCCGGTATGACAACCCTCCCGCCAACCCTTCATAGCTGGAAAAATCAAGACACACACGCATTATTAATAAGGACTTAATATAATGGATTACTTAACCGTACTCCGGTGCCGCTGGCACATAATAGCAACTGATAGCACATGGCCTCGGTACAAAGGTTTTGGAATTCACTCAGCATTGGGGCCAGCCCTGCGCAATTGCAGCCCAGAGGCGTATGCATGCCTATATGGCGACTCAACAGCCAACACCAATATAGACATTAAGCCCTATCGCCTGCTGCCTCCACTAAACCAGGAGCAGGATGTTAAAGAAGGCGACCTTATGCACATTGATCTTGCCTTATTCGGCCCCGCTTCGCGCTGGCTGTTTGCCTGCATGAGTGCCCTTGAAACAGTAGGAAAAATGGGCATAGAACGTGGCCAAGGGCGCTTTGAAATCCAAAGCGTTGAAGCATGGTCAGGCTCAACGGCCTGGCACAGCTTTTATCAAACACGGGAAGGTGTAGCGGAATGGCCGCGTGTACTTTCAGTAAAAACGATCCTTGAAGAACATTCTCCTCAGCCCGCCACAACGCTGGACATCACCCTCGATACCCCATTGCGATTAAAGCAAGAAAACCGACTGCAACGCAGCGCCCCCTCCTTCTCAGATTTGATGCGCCATCTGGCGACACGCGTTAAGCTTCTTTCAGAAAGCGCCGGTCTGCCACCCCTTATTTCATCTGAGGAAAAAACCACCTTGTTATCCCTCGCTGACTCTATTGAACCCGCCAACCATGAGGTGAACTGGACTGATCTTTCACGCTACTCGTTTCGCCAGAAAGCAAACATGCAGTTTGGCGGCATTATGGGTACATTACGCTACTCAGGAGAACATTTAGGCGCATTCCGCCCATGGCTGGCCCTGGCAGAATGTGTGCATCTAGGTGGAAAAACGACCTTTGGACTGGGGCATATTAACCCGCATTTCAAATCCTAAAGAGGCTCTTCTTAGCAGAGCACGGATACCCCATTCTGTTGAGTATAAATTGAATACACAGTATGCTTTCTCCACCCCTAAACAAAAAAATGGCTTTTAAAAACTTTAGCAGCAAAATCAAAATCTTATTGGATTTCACGGCAATTAGGGTGGAGAGTATTGATTCTAAATGTAAAAATAACGAAAAGGAGGTAGAAAAGAGATGAAGCGAAGAAGTTATCCACAAGGGGTGGAAAAAGTGGCCTTTAAATATATTACAAAACAATATCTTGCTACCGATAGGGTTGGACACTATGACCGGATGTAAACGGGATTGAGACGCTATTGCGCGTTGTCGGGGTTATATTGTGTTCATGTTGGACACTATGACCGGATGTAAACGGGATTGAGACCGTTTCTAGAAAATGGCGGGCAAAAGGGGATGCGTTGGACACTATGACCGGATGTAAACGGGATTGAGACACCTTAGAAGCATCTGCAAAATTTCCTTTGATGCGTTGGACACTATGACCGGATGTAAACGGGATTGAGACTAAGCAAAAGAGGGCTTAACATAAGAATCCTTTGGTTGGACACTATGACCGGATGTAAACGGGATTGAGACTACCGCAAGAGGTTCATAAAACAATTTTTAAAGAGTTGGACACTATGACCGGATGTAAACGGGATTGAGACGTATAAGCATTATCTACTTCATCCCAAATGTTAGGTTGGACACTATGACCGGATGTAAACGGGATTGAGACCTTTCCTCAGGTATCCCGACCTGGGCAGCGACGTCGTTGGACACTATGACCGGATGTAAACGGGATTGAGACGAAACAACTTTATGAACATGCGATGTCTTCATAATTTGTTGGACACTATGACCGGATGTAAACGGGATTGAGACTCCAAATCGTACCGCGACCCGCTGCGATACTCTGTTGGACACTATGACGGATGAACGAAATTGCGGCTTGTGAGTAAGTGACTCTAGCCTTTTCCTCAACTAAAGGCGCTTCGCCATTATTTTGTCCACGAACTAAGATCCTGCGCCACCATTTGCGCCTCAGCCCCCATAATTCGTCCGCTAACTGCTTAAGTTGCTTCCTTATTATTGGTCTCCTGCAACTTAAGCCTTCTTGTGTTGGCAATGTGTGATGCTCTAACGCTTACTGCCAAACAAAGCCGTTAGCCGATAGTTTCTGCAAGCCTGAAACCCATGGCGTAAATGGGACTGTCGTAATGACCATGCCTGCGCCTGCATCGTGCTAAATCGCCATAACGGCTAAAGCTGCCCCCTCGGGCAACTTGATATGGCCCATAACGGACATATAAATCGTCAGCAACCTCTGTACCTCCGGGGTATGCAGAGTACGTTGAGGCTGTAAACTCCTCTACATTACCTGCCATATCGTAAAGCCCCGATTCGGTACGTCCGAGAGCATAGATGCCTACGGGTGTTGTGCAATGCGGGCCACCTTCTAGGGTGTTCGCACGTGTGGGGTCAAAATCATTACCCCATGGATACTCGTGACGCTGAAGACCTGCTGCGGCAAACTCCCATTCTGCTTCTGTGGGCAATCTGAACTCTCTTCCTGTCTTACGATTCAGCCAAGATGCATAGCCTTCTGCTGCGGCAGGTGAAACAGTCCACACAGGATGGTTTGAAAGATGGGTGGGATACGTTCCAAGCAGCCAAGAAGAGGGAATCCAGTCACTGCTGCATTCTTCTTCAACAAGAAATTGTCGAAATTCTATATTGGTTACGGGATAAATTGAGAGGGCAAAAGGTTGTAGTTCAATGGTGTACGTGGGGCATTCTTTGGCGATCCAATCTTCTTCAACCCCCACATGGCGCCATTGTTTAACAACGCTGGAAACTTCACTGTAAGGAGTGCCAAGTGTTACAGAAGTCTTTTTGAACTTAACCATTGTGGGGTTAAGTGTGTCGATTCGAGGATCTCCAATCAGCCCAAGTAGTGTGCCAGCCCTATGGCGCCGGGAAAACACGGCTGTTGTTGACTGCGCAATTTCAAGCAGCTCAAGAGCATCCATTGATAAAAGATCGCTATGATGCGTGTTAAAAGATACATCAACCGATCGGTCTACATAGTGAGGTGGAAGCCCCATGGCTGCACGAGGAGAAACAAGATTTGGATTCATAGAGGTCATCAAATAAATTTCATGAACTTAGTTTATTGGGTAAACATGCCCATCATAAGACGAAGCAATGAACATACTTCGACCACGGTCAAAATAAAGCGACGAAATACCACTTGTAGTCGGTCGCAGATGTTCTTTCCAGGATTTTGACTCTACGTCATAAATCGCAATAGTGCCAGAGTAAGAGCCTGTGGCTACCCGTTTGCCGCACGATGAACTTGCGATACATTTTATAGATCTGATGTGCGGGGTATCAATCACCTCGCATTCTGTGGGTTGATGCCATATTCTCATCTTTAAATCGCGCCCCACACTTACAAAGTGTCCTTTACCCAATGAAGCACACCCATTGGCAATGCGATCGTGTGCACCATCGACACGCCCAACTTCAGAAAGCATTGGAATGGAGAACCAGGACACAGCAGTATCGGCGCACACCGAAAAAATCAGGCTCTCATCAGCAGCAACGGATTTAACCGCATTGTTATGGAGCTTAAGTGCTTGCTCCATTTTGATAGGGCCACCGTCGGGTACTGAAAAAACGATCCCTTCTCCGGTATAGGCCCCCACGATAAGATGATCAATACCATTCCTTGTGAAAGCAACGCCACAATTCAAAGGGGAGTGATGTTGATAAATAAGCTCGCCGGAGGATGCATCCATCAAAGCGCCCATCTGACCACCTGTGAAAACGCGCTTACCGACTGCGGTCAGAAAATTACACAAACTACCCAGCTCTTGATGAGCGGTACCATTTCGATGAACGATACCGGCATCTCCAACCGTCCATTCACTGTCCAGATGAACAGTAACTGCATTAACACCAGGCGTGGCCCCCACCCGTGATAAGTCCCAAAGCCCCTGCTCAGCATCTAAAATTGCATAACTTGATCCGAATGTAGCAAATACGATCGTCTGAGCATTCAGAAAAGCACAAGATCGTGCCCAGATTTGAGCGGGTAGATCAGCAGAACGTAACAGTGAAAGAACGCCATGGTGTGTGGACCAAATATGAGCCTTGCGATCATAGCTGATACTGATTAATCGACCGCTTTCTTCGTGAAGAACCAGTCGCTTTATGCCTGCAGAATGAGCAGAATGGCGAAGTATGGCTCCGTGCTTAAGCACAATAATTTCACCTGCATCATTGCCAGCATAAATAATGCCTGATGCACTGATGGCGATGGTGTCGGTTTCGATGCCTTCAAAATCAATCGTCTCAATCAATGCACCAGAGTGAATTGACCATCTTTTAATGGTTCCATCATCACTGGATGAAAGAATCTCGTTACCCTGATGATTCCAGGCAACTGAAATCACATCTGCCGTATGGCCTTTAAAGGTATGTATGAGTCGGCCTGCGAAATCGAAGACCCTGATGTAATGATCGCGAGAAGCTGTTGCTACCAGGTGTTTACTAGGGTGGAATATGGCCATCTCAACATCATCGTTATGCTCTGCAAAGACTGCTTTGAGCTTTAAATCGGGAACAGACCAAAGCCTGGCAGTGTGATCGCTGGATGAGGTTAATAAAAAATGACCATCGGCACTAAACGCAACCTGATTGACCAGATGATCATGGTAAGCACGGGCAACGGCACAGTTGCTACTAACATCCCAAAGTATTAACTGGTTATCGTAACCTGCTGTGGCCACCCAGCTTTTATGTGCTGCAATCCCGCTAATCGGAGACTTATGCTTAATCATTTTCTACGTGTTCCTCATTTAATGTAACTGCCCAGGTTCCTTCCCCCTGCAAAGGGGGAAGGCTAGGATGGGGGTATTATGGTGACGATACACAAACGTGCGTAACACCAAACTATCCACCCTCACCCTGGCCCTCCCTCTTTGCAGGGGGAGGGAATTAAGAACTACCTGAGCAGTGACCATTTAATCTGATTATCAGAATGAAATAGAGTGATGTTGGTATTCAGAAGAATTAAGCCGGTACAGTTACCCCATTAGCCAAACACCATTGGTAATCATTTTTTTCTGATGCCTTATTGCTCAAGTACTGCACAATCTCTATTTCATAGCCATCAGGATCGCGGGTATAAACACGCGCTCGGTGTGGATGTTTGCTCTGAATGACTTCGCTGCCGATATGCTTAAGCCTGGAGATCACCGCTTCAATATCTTCAACGACGATGCCCATGTGGTTAGAGACTCGTTCAGCACGGGCTTGTTCTTCTGTTTGCCCTTCATAGCTAGTGCGAAAAGATAAGTAGGTATCTTGATCTCCAACATGTATCCACGCGTATTTTTTACTGCCACCGACCTCACGTCCACGCCCTCTTACAGACCAATCAGGAAATACCGTTGTGTAGAATTTCTCTGTGATCGCAAGATCTGAAACCAGCAACTGCATGTGTTCAACGTATGTAGCCATCTTTAACCCCTCAGATAAATTTCAAACAGACTTGCGACAGACAAAAACCGTTTTGTCCTCGCTCTTGAATGAATCGAACTCCAGGCCGGCATCGCTAAGAATGGAGCTGAGTTCGGCATCAGTTTCCAGATAGCTTCCTTTCGCCTTGATGTACATCTTTAAGGAAAATAGGGCGAGCGCTTCGCTCTTTGAGTCGCACTCCGCGCTTAATTTGGTCAGAATCATGACCCCGTTTTTATCCAGGTGGCGTATGGCGTTGGCTATAACACGTTTCTTGTCAGCATAATCAAACAGCTCGGTGACTTCTGTAAGTATGACAAGATCAAAAACCCTGTTTAGCTCAAGCCCGGTGATGTCTTGCGTGATCATTTTCAGCCGCCCGGAGTCTACGTGGCCATGAAACATCTCGGCGCATTTCTGATTGGCTTCTTCTAAATCAACAATGGTGATCGTAGGGTTTGAAGTCCGGCTTAAAATGGCATCGGCGATATAGCCATCGGCACCCGCAAGATCCAGGATGTCATGCGCGTTTTCAAAATAAGGTAATAGCCGATCAATAATGGGATTGGCCTGTAGCCGGTTGTAGGCTTGCAGCGCTAAATATTTATGGCATTGACCTTTAAACAAACTGTGTCTGTATTCTTCTGATGCAATTTTGTTACCCAGCAACAGTTCGGGGAGATCAAGCCATTCGCGAACGGCTAAATCAGCGGATTGCAATTCACTATTCAAACTCACCGGGCTGCCCTCGGTTAGAACATCTGCCCATTTATCTTCAAGCGCAATAAACTCGCCGACCTTTTTAGTAAATCCTAGGCTCTCCAGGCACTCGATAAGGAGTTGAAGACCTTTCTCATCCACCTTGAGTTCTTTGGAAAGAACGTCAACCGATGCTGGGCCTAGGGTGCTAATCCGTCGAAACAACCCAATTTTTTCGGCGGCAATCATGATACATGTTCGCCTGTAACTAATGGTGCAGGAGGCAAACTCCATCCATTTGGCTACAAATAGGGCATCTTTATCCAGTGTGAACTTCACGTGTATCTCCGAATCTATAACTTATGGACGCAAATGGGCAAAGAACGTTATTTTTTCCTTAAA
>Ga0207122_1177_pt1 | contig 10828 bp, 14 predicted proteins | sample Alteio_BWMinHeat_38_FD_153504 | JGI IMG/M metagenome (GOLD analysis project Ga0207122, IMG submission 153504) | Enriched cells from forest soil in Barre Woods Harvard Forest LTER site, Petersham, Massachusetts, United States -... | ecosystem: Environmental > Terrestrial > Soil > Temperate forest >... | reverse complement strand
ACCATAGCTTGTCTTGACGGTGCACGCGCAGGACAATGATGCCAGGAAATTCTTTTGGTGGATAAGCACGAATATCGGCAAAATCCAAATCGAGAGTGACCAAAACACGGTTTTCTTTCTTGCAAACGTTCATAATGCGGTGATCGTTTGCCCCGTGCAATCTTTCGTCGATAACAGTTAAGGCATCATGGCCGGCCGAGTTTAGAATCTCGGCAAACTCTTTGGGAAGATTCTCGTCAATTTTAAATTTCACGCGGATCGGCGTGGTGTTGGCATTATTCGCTCACGCGCCAGTTCAGCTGCGTAAGATATGGCGGCCTGGATATCATGAGCCGCGAGCGATGGGTAACTTTTCAATATTTCTTGCTCGGTTGTTCCAGTCGCTAAATTGTCAAGGATAACCGATACCATGACACGCGTTCCCTTGATGCATGCTTTCCCATGGCATATCTTTGGATCCACGCTTATTCTTTTTCGCCAGTCCATTGTTTGATATCATTTTCTTCGTGTACAAAGTAATTTCCCTCTAGCCGTATACGCGAACTCTCTAGATCCAATTTAACAGTGGTTCCATTTTGAAATGCCAATCTTTCGTGTTAGGCCATGTACTGGCATGTCCTTGCCGCCAATTGAGGAGGTCCGCAAGAAAGGTGTCGACTCGTTCCAGAATACCGAAATCCAAATTCTTTGCAAAAATCGCTTTGAAAGCCAAAAGATAGCACGCAGATAATTCTAGAAAGAAGTTGATGAAGATAGTTCCCCTTTTTAGATCCCATTGGCATCCCATTATATGTTGTGTTTTGCCTCCCTCTACAAGGTCCACTCGGAACGCGGTTGCGCTTACGTCCCCATGCAGAATTCCTGACAAGATTCCGCCATAAAACAATTGGTAAAGCCCTGGAGCTGTTTCATCAAAAATGCTTTTTAAACTCTTCTTTCTGTTTTTTCCTGACCAAATCTGAAGAGTTTCGCTCTTGTGCGAAGCCAGGTATTTAATCTTTACAAGTACTTCCAATAAGTTTCTAATGATATAGCCTCCTTCACGATAATGTCCCTTTTCCCACAGCAAAACAAATGCTCTAGCCGAGTAAGGAACAAGACCGAACTGATGCGAGCAATAGGAATGGTATTCCCCCTCTGATGTTTCAATCTCAGGACAGTTCCCTGTATGATAAAGACATATTGTCAAGAACAGATCAATTAGGTCCGGAAGAAACTCAACGGTTCCCGGAAGTACGCTTCTCGTTTGCTGCATCGCTGTTTGTTCTGACGCAATCAAGTCATGGTATCCAAAAAGTCGCTTCTGACTGCTATTCATGGTCCAACTCCATTTGATATGAGTATTTTTCTGATACTTCTACATTCCCGCATGCAAATATGTGCGACTCAATTCAATTCGACCTCCCTTTCCAGATTTAACAGATTCATAATTTAATAATAAAAAAATGGGAATCTCCAATCAATGCAAATTATGCAGGCATTGTTTCCAGATTGTTAATTTTTGGACATGTTTGGGTCAAAACTTGGTGCGACTCTCATGAGCAAGTTGAGAAAACAAAAAGCTCGAGCGGGACGAATCCCGATCGAGCTTCAAAAACTGAAGAGTGAAACCTGGCAACGTACTACTTTCCCTCGAACCTGCGCTCTTAGTATCATCGTCCCTGGTGGGCTTAACGGCCGTGTTCGGAATGGGAACGGGTGTTGCCCCACCGGTATGGTCACCAGATAGTCGTACTCTTCAAAGTGAATGAAAAGTGGCAGCCAAGAAATCCACTTTTTTGCCAAGAAGACTATTAACGCGCTCAATATCAAGCTTAAGCAGATCAAATAGTTCGCTGATCGCCATATTGCTATTGAGTGCCTTCAATCATGTGTCTGATGCTGTTTTCTTCAACTCTTCCCATAGGGAAAAAGAGTGAAGTGGTCAAGCCCTCGACCTATTCGTACCGGTTCGCTCAAACGATTACTCGCCTTTCACATCCGGCCGATCAACCTGGTGGTCTACCAGGGGTCTTACCCGGTTACCCGGTGGGAAACCTAATCTTAGAGCGGGTTTCTTGCTTAGATGCCTTCAGCAATTATCCCATCCGGACACAGCTACCCAGCTTTGCTCCTGGCGGAACAACTGGTTCACTGGAGGTCCGTTCATCCCGATCCTCTCGTACAAGGGACAACACTCTTCAAGTTTCCTACGCCCACAATGGATAGGGACCGAACTGTCTCACGACGTTCTGAACCCAGCTCACGTACCGCTTTAACTGGCGAACAGCCAGACCCTTGGGACCTACTACAGCCCCAGGATGCGACGAGCCGACATCGAGGTGCCGATCCTCCCTGTCGATATGGACTCTTGAGGGAGACTAGCCTGTTATCCCCGGGGTAGCTTTTATCCGATAAGCGACGATCCTTCCATTCGGAATCGCCGGATCACTTGGTCCGTCTTTCGACTCTGCTCGACTTGTGGGTCTCGCAGTCAAGCACCCTTGTGCCCATGCACTCAGCGGCTGATTCCCGACCAGCCTGAGGGTACCTTTGAACGCCTCCGTTACTCTTTGGGAGGCAACCGCCCCAGTCAAACTGCCTGCCTGACCTTGTCTCGAAGCCCGATGTAGGGTCTCCGGTTAGAACTCCAGTATTTCCATTGTGGTATCCCACCTTGCGACTCCGGCACACCTAGCGGCATGCCATCGAAGTCTCCCACATATCCTGTAAAAGAAGTGCCAAAATTCAGGGCCAGGGTACAGTAAAGCTCCACGGGGTCTTTCCGTCCTATTGCGGGTACCAAGCATCTTCACTTGGATTGCAATTTCGCCGAGCCCTCTCTTGAGACAGCGGACAAGTCGTTACGCCATTCATGCAGGTCGGAATTTACCCGACAAGGAATTTCGCTCTAAATTGTTACTATTCCATCGATCTTCTTGATGGAACGAGTCGGACATTTCTGCCGACTTCCTCATGTCGCCATGAGGTACGGACTATATCTTCACCGTTTCCGGTGTCCGGCATATAGTCTCTGAGGATTCTCAAAGATTTCTCTTCGAGTCTTTCCTGCTGATTGTCTGCACCCATCATATTTTCACGATTTCTCGTAATGTGGGATACTCAGATTTTCCAGCATTTAGCCAGATTTTACTAAAGCGACTTTGATTCACCTTAGGACCGTTTATTTGTGTTAGCTTCATGTTGCCATGAAGATCGGACTATATCTTAATCGCTTCGTCAGCGATTTCTGACGTATAGTCTCTGGGGATTAACTGCTGGCTAAACCGAGACAGAATTTCTTTGTCCTGGTATCGCCTTTTACCGCCGTCGTTCATGTCAGCTCGAATCAACAAGATTTTTTTGATTCCGTCCTGAGTCAGATGCTCATTCTCTTTAATCATCTTTGCCATCAGAACGAACTTTGCGAAATCACGTTTTTTCTTTGCTGAGAGAAAGTCGAATCGCATGAAGAATGGGATTACGTTTGACCATATTGCATTGAAGTTATTCACTTCGTAATACCAGACTCCATCAGGCCTTGATCTCAGTGTTCCACATCCGATGTATCGTTTCAACAGAGCCAAAATGACCTTGTCTTTTTGCGATACATTGAAACAGAGTGAGACTTTCCAAGGGTTGCGATAGTCGTTTCTCGGTCTGAAGGAAACGTTGAAGCTTCCTTCCCCATCTACAAACCCTGCGATGTACCAACCGATACGGCTTGGGACATCACTCAGATTGTGAGCGATGGCTTCATCCATTACAGTTCCTTTCCTGCTGATTGTCCGCACTCATCACATTGTCACTCAATCGCTTATAGCGATCCGAGTAGTGTGAGATCCACCGGAGTTTCCAGCATATAGTCAGATTTTGGTTTCGTAACTACAACGTTTCTACTTGATTGCTCAAGTGGTCCAGTTTTTATAGTTACGGCCGCCGTTTACTGGGGCTTCGATTAGCAGCTTTGCCTTGCGGCTGACCACACCTCTTAACCTTCCAGCACCGGGCAGGCGTCAGCCCCTATACGTCGTCTTACGACTTTGCAGAGACCTGTGTTTTTGATAAACAGTCGCTTGTCCCAGTTGACTGCAACCTCTTCGGGCTCTGAACGCGAGGTTCTTTACCCTACAGAGGCACTCCTTATCCCGAAGTTACGGAGTCAAGTTGCCGAGTTCCTTAAGAGAGGTTCTCTCGCCGCCTGAGTATTCTCTACCCACCTACCTGAGTCGGTTTGCAGTACGGGTACCATTTCATCTCACGATTCGAGGCTTTTCTAGGCAGTTTAGGGTCAGTCACTTCGCGGCATACGCCACTCGCTCCAGGCCTCAGTTTAACGCCCGCCGGATTTTCCAAACGGACAAACCTTTACCTTGAGCCCCGGTATCTCCGACACCGAGTAGACTTACCTTCCTGCGTCCCCCCACGCTGTTAACGATGAGTGGTAGGGCCGGAATTTGAACCGGCTGTGCATCGCTTACGCCATTCGGCCTCAGCTTAGCTCCCGCCTAACCCTGGGAGGACGAACCTTCCCCAGGAAACCTTAGGTTTTCGGCGGAACAGATTCTCACTGTTCTTCAACGCTACTTATGCCTGCATTCTCACTTCTGCTTCGTCGACGTGTTCTCTCGATCACGCTTCACACTATAACAGAACGCTCCCTTACCGATCTCTACTTGCGTAGAGATCCCGTAGCTTCGGTACATGGCTTGAGCCCCGATACATTTTCGGCGCCACTCTACTCGACCAGTGAGCTGTTACGCACTCTTTAAAGGATGGCTGCTTCTAAGCCAACCTCCTGGCTGTCCAAGCGGAATGACCTCCTTTTCCACTTAGCCATGATTTGGGGACCTTAGCTGACGATCTGGGTTGTATCCCTCTCGACTACGGACCTTATCGCTCGCAGTCTCACTGCTGTACTGGTTAAACGGCATTCGGAGTTTGAAAGGGTTCAGTAATCTGGTAAGACCCCTAGCCCGATCAGTGCTCTACCTCCGTTTATCATCGTACAACGCTGAACCTAGATCCATTTCAGGGAGAACCAGCAATAACGAAGTTCGATTGGCATTTCACCACTATCCACAGCTCATCCGAGATTTTTTCAACAATCACCTGGTTCGGACCTCCACGCAAGTTTAATCGCGTTTCATCCTGGCCATGGATAGATCACTTCGCTTCGGGTCTACCACTGCAAACTAATCGCCCTATTCAGACTCGGTTTCCCTACGGCTCCGGATTTTAACCCTTAACCTTGCTTGCAACGGTAACTCGCAGGCTCATTACACAAAAGGCACGCGATCAACCATTCTCACCAGTTGCCCAATGAGCATAGGTTTTTCACGGATTGTAAACGCGTGGTTTCAGGTACTATTTCACTCCCCTTCCGGGGTACTTTTCACCTTTCCCTCACGGTACTAGTTCACTATCGGTCGCTAGAATGTATTTAGCCTTGGAGGATGGGCCCCCCAGATTCCCACAGGATTACACGTGTCCCATGGTACTTAGGTACGCTGTCAAAGGATTTTCTGCTTTTCGTCTACGGGACTATCACCCACTTTGGTTGGCCTTCCCATGCCATTCGACTAAGCATCAGGACCGGGATTAACGGTCCTCCCTCGAGTCATCTCCACAGCGCCCTGCAACCCCCAGGAAACCGAAGTTTCTTGGGTTTAGGCTGTTCCCGGTTCGCTCGCCACTACTACGGGAATCTCGGTTGATTTATTTTCCTCGAGCTACTGAGATGTTTCACTTCGCTCACTTACCTTCGCATCACTATGTATTCATGATACGATTATTCCGCTTCACGGAATAGGATTGCTCCATTCGGGAATCTTCGGATCAAAGGTCTTTGGCACCTACCCGAAGCTTATCGCAGCCAAATACGCCCTTCATCGGCTTCTAGCGCCAGGGCATTCACCACGCGCTCTTTGTAGCTTGACCTACCTTCAGATCTCTTTCCCTTTGAAAAGAGAAAGAAACTTAAGTTGGTATTTCTTATTACTACTCAGACACACGATTGTATAGCGCTGGCAGCGCCATACAGTTTAATTGCCTTCTGTTTTGATCGATTCCAAATTGCAAATCAATCAAAACCTTCACGTCATGACAGAGTCGCAAAAATCTGTCACAACATTGCTTGGCACTCATTCAGTTTTCAATGATCATGGCTTCTTTTGGCCATTTTACTCTTGGTTACCAGACGTCAGATTTCCACAATCCGACACCTGACTCCTGATAACCTAGACTGGATCCGGGACCACTAGAGTTCCCGTTGTCGAAACATATTCCTTCTGGATATCTTGTGGATTACTTACAAGATCCTGGACAACTCAATCATGCGCTGATTCGCCTGCGTATGGGGGCAAAACGTTTCCTTATTTTTCTTCTCGTGAATTGTGCGGGAAGCTTGCGAGTGTCCGTCTGCTTAAAGACTGAAATTCTCGATTAACTTTCCCAAACCTTCTATTCCGAAAAAGATTTTAAGCGACTTTCAGATCTTTCAGGGCGCGCTCGCGGTAGAGCTGATCAAATAGCTTAAAGACCGCTTCGGCAATAAGCTTGCGCGACTTCGGATCGGGAGAGTTAGGAAAGAGCTTTGAATATTGAAGAATGATCAATCCAACGAGCTGCTTGGTTTTCGGATTAACACGAAGCGTGAAGTTAAAATCGAGATCGTAATTATCGGTCGGATATGGTTTGCCGAGGAAAATATCAACAATATCGCCTTCGATGTCGTTATGAATATCCAATTTCATTTTGTTTGCCATTCGACGACCCCATCTTGCTGAATACCCAGGACACGAAACGCTGTAGCAACATAGTTATAATTAGCGTCTGATTTCACAACCACCTTTAGAAAGTAAATTCCGTTTCGATCTGAAATCTCCCTATAAAACAGTCGAGTTTCCCAATTCGTAATGATTAGATCAGGCTGGACAATAGTTTCCCCGACATCCTCAATCATGAAAACCATGTCCGGATGCCTTTTAAGAATGTGTCCGTACCCAAGGGGGTCGAACCATTGTCCGATAATTTTTTCGTTGCTCACTCATTGAGAATACACGAACGAGAACAAATTTTTGTCAAAAATGAAATTCCCTGGGACTCATAATCCTTCTTGGTCATCGCCGGATGGGCGGAATCCGTCGCTAAATCAGGGGGGAGGGGGTGCGCCTGTAGTTCCGCCGCCGCCACTTCCATAGTTACAATATGAGTTCGAGAAAAGATAGATTGATACCCATTGGTACGCAACAGGGTCCCATTTATAGCAGCTTCCGCTAGGTTGAACGCCTAGTCCATGCGAATGTACCATCTGGAGCACTGGCCACGAACCCATGTCAGCATTTATAAAAGATCCCAAGACCCCGTTAGGCCCTGGTGACGGCTGCGGTGGTGCTCCTGATACTGTCCAAGCAGCGGTGTAAACATCAACCTGAGTCCCGGCCGGTACATCTGGGGGAAGTGTTTCATTGATTGTCCATCCATTCGGGTTTATTTCTTTCCCCGCGCCCGGAAGCTCGACATCACTACCCAAGTCACTCCCTAGTGATGCCCAAATCGCGGAATATAGCGTTCCCGTTGAATCAACCAGCGAACCTAATTGCGGTTGGTAAGCCAAACCATTCAGATGGGTTACTCCAGTGAGAAGATCACCGTAGACCTCTGGCTGACCACTATTCCACTGATCTATGACGATGCCAGCCGGCGGGGCTTCGTACCGGATGCCAACACCGCAATCCAGATTAGGTCCAGCCCCTGGATATGAGTTTGGCAGATTGGGATCGCCATTATTGTCTGGGGGATTGGCATTGCCATTATTATCGAGCCATACACAGCCTTGATCATGATATAGATCGACATCGACGTCCACCCAAGGCATCCCAGGACCGGTGTAGAATGCGGGGAATACGCCGGTCGGGGTATAACTGGTGCCACCGGAACTTTGTGCAACCAGGTTTAACTTTTTCGACTCTTGTTGCGCGAAAGGTAAATATGGATCACTGAAACTTCTAGACCAGTCAAAAAGTGGCGGGATTGCGGCCTCATGAAGCGAATAGAAGCGCCGGTTACGGCGGTCTTTGTAATTTATCCGAGGTACTATCGCAAGATGGTGTTGACGAGCAGCAACCCCTACAGGCTTAAAGATATCTATGAAATCCAAACCGAAGACCATTCCGTCAATGACCCACATCGTACCGATCTGACATACATGTAGACTGATCACTTTTGCCTCATAATACGTACAGGCAGCAAGGACGGGCACCAATGAGGCCGCCAGGGCGAAAAAAACTTCGAAGTGGCAAGCCGCCCTTGAGCCGCACCCACTGCAGCAATTGCTGCAGCCGCGTCTTTTTTTGCCTTATTCCCCTGAGATTGGGCATTAAACGTCAAGAGGATCATATTAGCTTTGCCGATAGGGAAAGGGCCTTGAGCTCCTACAGCTCCTAGCCCACCACCCGGGACCTGAGCAGCGGCGGTCCGAAATTGATCAAAATAGTCATGCTGAGAGCCTTTATAAAATGGTGGAAACGGTGGAAGACCGTCGATTTCTACCTGGGCCTGCTGAACATCCATCAGAGCGCCCTTCAATAATCCTATAACGACACTTTGTAGGCCGGGTTGAGGTGGCGTAAGGCTTGAAATACCGTTTTTCTCTATCTCGCAAGCTGCGTATAACGCCGCACCAACTTCGGGCGTAGCTTTAAGCGCTGTACAAATTGCCTCCATCGCAGCTGGAAGTGCTGCGATTGCTGCGGAAATTGCCGCAGTTGCGGCGCCATAAGCTTTCTCTTCCAGCCCTCTGACCATTCCACAGCAGTCGGGCCACCCAGCCATCGGGTTCGGGTTATTTCCACCTTGGGCACTGACTTCAGAGTTAAAATTAGTTGCTAAAAATAGCACGAGTAGAAGTGCAGAAAGAATCCTGCGAAAATAGAAGCGTTCAACCACCACTCCATACCCCCCTTAAAATTCTCCCTATCTAGAATACACGAAATGGGCTTTTATGTCTATTCAAATCTTGCCATGAATATGAACAAAATGTTAACGTTGTGTTAACATTTTGTTAACTGGGCATTAATTGAAGCGGAATTCTCCTATTTCCCTTAGATCGTTAATTTCCAAATCGTCTGCAACGTGAGGTCATGAATCCAGCTCGATTTCAGTACGCGACTGGTTTCGTTTAAGTTTTTTTATTTCTTCTCGAATTCTTCTTGGATTAAGATCGATCTGCAAATTAGTTAAAACATTCCCTGACATCCCGAACTGACTAAGTTCCGCCATGGCTAACAATAGATGTTCCGATCCAATAAATCTATCCTCAGTATTATTAGCTTCAAGCGCTGCTCGATCTAAAAGCCGTTTTGCTCGATCGGTTAATTTAGACACACCCAGCAATGCGGAATGTGAATGCGCTGTTTCTCCTCCAAATATGATCACTGGACTCCCCGGAGTAACGTAATAAGACTCATAAATTCCTAGCATTTGATTTGCCCCTTAATGCAAATTGTCTTATGGATTGACAATTTAACAATGCTTGGCAATACTTTCCAGAAATAAAAAAAGATCCTAGACAACTCAATCATGCGCTGGTTCGCCTGCGTGTAAAACACGCGAACCGATAATGCTCAATGGTGTTGCCACCAACGAACATCAGGTAAGGGTAATCGACCTGGAAGATACGCGCGAACCGAAGTTCACGCAGTTTCTCCGTAGAAAGGAGGTGATCCAGCCGCACCTTCCGATACGGCTACCTTGTTACGACTTCGCCCCAGTCACCGGTTTGACCCTTGGCAGCTGCCCCCTTGCGGTTGGCGCACTGACTTCAGGTCCCGCCGGCTTCCATGGCGTGACGGGCGGTGTGTACAAGGCCCGGGAACGTATTCACCGCAGCAATGCTGATCTGCGGTTACTAGCGATTCCGACTTCACGTAGGCGGGTTGCAGCCTACGATCTGAACTGAGGATGGTTTTGTGGGATTCGCTCCAGATTGCTCCTTCGCTTCCCGTTGTACCACCCATTGTAGCACGTGTGTAGCCCCGGACGTAAGGGCCATGCTGATTTGACGTCATCCCCACCTTCCTCCGACTTATCATCGACAGTTTCATTAGAGAGCCCGGCATAACCCGCTGGCAACTAATGATGAGGGTTGCGCTCGTTGCAGGACTTAACCTAACACCTCACGGCACGAGCTGACGACAACCATGCAGCACCTGTCCAAAGGCCGAGTTGCCCCGGCGACTACGTTTCTGCAGTCTTCCTCTGGATGTCAAGCCCGGGTAAGGTTTTTCGCGTTGCGTCGAATTGAACCACATGCTCCACCGCTTGTGCGGGCCCCCGTCAATTCCTTTGAGTTTTAGCCTTGCGGCCGTACTCCCCAGGCGGATCACTTAATGGGTTACCTTCGGCACAGAGGGAGTCGATACCCCCCACACCTAGTGATCATCGTTTACAGCTGGGACTACCGGGGTATCTAATCCCGTTTGCTCCCCCAGCTTTCGCTTCTCAGTGTCAGATGCCGACCAGAAAGCCGCCTTCGCCACTGGTGTTCCTCCCGATATCTACGCATTTCACCGCTACACCGGGAATTCCACTTTCCTCTTCGGATCTCAAGGTTGGCAGTTTCCGAAAGGGGTACAGAGTTGAGCTCTGTATTTTACTCCCGGACATACCAATCCACCTACAAGCGCTTTACGCCCAGTAATTCCGGACAACGCTAGCACCCTACGTTTTACCGCGGCTGCTGGCACGTAGTTAGCCGATGCTTATTCACAGAGTACCGTCATTATCGTCTTCTGTAAAAGAGGTTTACAACCCGAAGGCCTTCATCCCTCACGCGGCGTCGCTCCAT
>Ga0207122_1176_pt1 | contig 10855 bp, 9 predicted proteins | sample Alteio_BWMinHeat_38_FD_153504 | JGI IMG/M metagenome (GOLD analysis project Ga0207122, IMG submission 153504) | Enriched cells from forest soil in Barre Woods Harvard Forest LTER site, Petersham, Massachusetts, United States -... | ecosystem: Environmental > Terrestrial > Soil > Temperate forest >... | reverse complement strand
GGCGTGATCGCCCCAATTGGCCCCAAGAGTAGCTGGCATATTGATCACATCCGAGGAGCGGTATCCATCCGTCGGTGCCTGAAAGTCGAGATCGTCAGTCGACTGCACAAGACCGCCATTGGGAACACTGATTTTGCATTTCCAATCATACTTTTGCCCTGATAGCTTGCCCTGATCGCCCGTCTGACACTCGACTCGCAGGTCTCCCTGACCGAAAGGCAGAGCATCGCCTGTCATAAGTGAGACTTCAACAGCAGTGCCATCCCTGGCGATTCTATAGCCCTTTGGCCCTCCCATAGGCGCATGTATATGAATCAATAAGTCAGCCATTCCTTTCTTTTTCAGTCGGAAGAGGATTGGATGGGCTGCGTCAGGAACAAAATTTTGGTTTTGGCCGGCATAGTAAAATGAAGCGCCAAACGGCTTATAAGCGTAATAACCTTCTTTATCTACTTTAACGCTCAATAGATTTCCATTGATGCCCCGAATGGAGAATAGCCCGTTTCCATCGCTCTTGGTGTGGTAAAAAGAGGTTCCAGTTGAAGACAGATCATTACAATCAAAGTCAACTTGTGCGCCCTCCACCGGATTTGCATTTTCATCAATCACCTTACCGTAAAATTCAATCGGCGTCCGCCATTCGTTTAAGCCCTTTTGCCGATCCTCTTCCATTTGTTTAAGCCGTTGATCAATCCAAGCAGCGGGATTGCCTTCGGGAGTTGGCTTGGATGTGGCAGCAGGCCCGGCGGTTGTTTGCCCATCTTGATTCGGCGTTGACACACCGGATGCCTGACCCGATTCAACCGTTGCTAGTCTAGCAGCCGTTCGATTTGATAACCTGCGGGCGCAATACCAAATAATAGTGCATACAATGACAAGGAATAGTCCGAAAAAGAAGGCCTTTCTCCTGTTCATGGCAGGATATGGAAGCTGGTTAGCATTTGCTGATAATAAGGCACCGAGATTTGAATTGGCCTGGTAAACTGCGCGCTATGATCATCGCGAGTTTGCCCGAACCCGAAGCGGCTGGCATATGGCCCGCGCCCCGCTATGGTTGGCTTGCGGGTTCACTTCAGTGTAAGATCATGCCGCTCGGAGCGGGTGAACAGCAGCCTTGATCTTGGATCCGATGGTGTTGATCGCTTCGCGAAGATCGTAGGCAAGTTGCACGCGCAGCCAATAACCGGGTGTTTGGCCAAAATAAACACAGAGATGAAGGTCTGTCTCCGCAGTGATCCCGCGCTTTTCGTTGACGATTTCATTGACGCGCTGTTGTGGAAGCTTCGCATCTTTCGCCAACCGGTAGGGCGTGATACCCATCGGTTCAAGGAACTCCTCACGGAGGAGTTCGCCGGGATGAACGTTGATGTGCTTTTTCATAGGTTCAGTGATAATCGGTGATTTCTACGTCGTGGGCGTTTTGTCCGTCCCACCGGAAGCATACGCGATACTGGTCGTTGACACGGATACTGTGTTGGCCGGCTCGGTTGCCTTTGAGCGCTTCAAGCCGGTTGCCCGGTGGGAAACGTAATTCGTTGAGAGTTGAAGAAGCTTCAAGTTGCGTGAGTTTTCTGAGAGCGGTTTTATGGATGGAAGGCGGAAGTTCAGATGGACGGCGACCAAGCCAAAGCGTTTCGGTTGGTTTATCGGCAAAAGATTGGATCACGAGTTGATGCGATTAACGTGCAGCAGGGTGTGATCCTGTCAAGCAGGAATATACACGTTAAACAGGATTACCGTCCCCGTCGCCAACAATCGAAATGAGTTCCAGCTTGCCAACCACCCGGCGGACGAGCTGCATGTCTCCGACATAGGCGATCGTCGAGGTTCTCGATCACGCTGAGCAGGACTTGCGCGCAGGTAAGCGATTTGCGTTCCCAAATCTCAGCTTGCGATTAGATCCCTGATGGCTATCATTCTTTCATGGGCATTGCTGATTTTCCACAGATTCGCGAGTTATCTGTTTCAGAGAAACTTTTGCTGGTCGAAGAGTTATGGAGTGAAATCGCAAGCAAGTCGGAATCGCTTGAAATACCCGATTGGCACAAGCGTGAACTCGACCAAAGCCTTGAAGACTACAAGCGCAGCCCGCAAGAGGGATCTTCGTGGGCAGAGGTAAAGAGCCGGATTCTCTCACGTGGTTGAGCATGGAGTTACTGATCTCATCTCGCGCTGAAGCCGATTTGACTTCAGCTGTCGATTGGTATCAGAAAAAAGGCGCCGATTTAGGCGGAGATTTTGTCCGATGCGTAGATGCGACGATTTCGTTGATCCACCGTTCACCACAAATCTTCCGAAAACGCCATGGACCGGTGCGGATGGCAATGGCATATGGCCCGCGCCCCGCTATGGTTGGCTTGTGGGTTCACTTCAAACCACGAGCACGGCTCAACCTCGAAACTCGACATAGCTTGCTTCGGCTCGATTTTGATCCGTCGGGTTCGCACGCCCACCCTGTCCTTCGTAGCCTTGGCGAAGAAGGAAGCTTAGCGCGAAAATCCGCCCGCCTTCGGCTTTTTTCAACCCGTCCCTATCGGTTTCCCGTATGACGCCATCGACCAGCAGGTTCATTCTTGAATTTATCGCCAATGTGTTTCTAATTTTTGCTTATGGCCGCAAGCACGATCTCCCTGGCACGACTCTCGCGTACCCAAAAGTTCCGGTTGATGGAGCAACTCTGGCAAGAACTGACCAAGGATGAGCCTGCCTTTACTTCTCCGCGTTGGCATGCGCAGGTTCTGGCTGAACGAGTGGCTTTGGTGAACGCCGGTCAGGCGCATTTTGCTCCCTGGCCAGAAGTGAAGAAACGCTTGCGCCGAGCTTTATCGTGATCGTCGAGATTCTCGATCACGCCGAGCAGGATTTGCGCGCGGGTATTCGTTTTTATCAACAACGGGAACGCTGGCTGGGCGAATACTTTTTCGATACGCTGTGCGGCGAAGTTGAAGCCTTGGCCTTGTTGGCAGGTATCCATCACCGCACGGGGCGATATTATCGCAGTTTGTCAAAACGGTTTCCCTTTGCGATTTATTACACGATAACAGACGACAGGGTGAAGGTCTGGGCTGTTCTAGATTGCCGCCGCGACCCGGCGTGGATCAAACAGCAATTGCGCAAACGCAAGTAGCTCTGAGTGCCGTGCCTGCGCCCGACGTCGCCACAGTTCCAAAACAGAGCCAAAGAACTGGGAGCCTTGTTGGAGAACTTGCCAAAGCCGCAACCCTGCTCAATCTCCAATTTGACATAGCTTGAGCGGTCGCATCCCTACTCATTTCGACTCAGAGTTTCACAGATGAAAGAGGCTATGGAACTCTTTGGGGTTGTCCGGGAAAGTGCCACGAGGCGGGCAAGGCATTGGGGTGTTTAGTCAGACGTAGGGCAAGTTTGCTCCCATTTTTCAGGGAGGGTTGTCGCCCGAGACGCTGCTCAGTGACGATTCTTATAAAAGGCCGCGCAGTTGGCATATGGCCCGCGCCCCGCTATGGTTGGCTTGTGGGTTCACTTTGTTGAATCGGTTGGCAAAAGTGGACTGCTGCCACTGCATTCCGCTCACGAGGTTTGCCTGCGGCGTTTCCAGCGCCAGGTGGTAGTGATTTCCCATCACCACGTAGGCATGCAAAAGCCAGTCACTGCGCGCGCAGGCTTCGAACAGGCATTGCTCGAAAGCACGCTTGGCTCCCTCGTCCTTAAAGACCCAGCTGCGATAATTCCCACGGTTGATCACGTGGTAAATCGCCCCGGGGAATTCCAACCTCAGCTTGCGGGCCATGAACCACCACGGCCAGGCCGCCGGGACGGGTCAAGGTAAAAGGTACAGCATGACCCTTTCTGCATTGGCCGAGACATCGTATGCAAAGCCGGTCACACCGCTTGCCTGGGTGATTGAGATTAGTCTATTTGCCGCATCATACGCATAAACCTTCCCATTTCCGTCATTGGTGAGGTTACCATTGGCATCAATGTGTATCCTCGCGGTTTTCGACCCTCCCGGATTCTGCGGCTTTTCATCCACAGTGTCGGAAGCAAATTCATAGGGAAAGGCGACCACGGAACAAAATTATTTGAACGTCTGGTTAGAATAATGAATGTAAAGCAGTATAAATGTAGTTATCCAGCCTATCGTTCCTATGATCACAGTAGTTTTCGATTTGCATGTTCTGTAAAACCAAAGCGTTGAGAAAACTAAAATTGCGATGACGATGAAAACGAGATATGGCAGCACTTTTTCTCCAAAAAGTTTTTCGAATGTTCCCGTAAATTCAAGCAAAGCAGTAATGAAACACATTGCTACCCCATAAGATAGAATAAATCTTCCGGCTGGATATTTTTCCATCATTTGCAACCACATTTCTGATAGTTATCCATGGACGATCGCAAGGATCGCTGCATTTCTTTAATCGTTTGGTAAAGTTGGGCAGATAGAGCATCTCCCGATTCGATATCTACTTCAGCCAATCGTCCCGCTGGGTCAACGATCCGTTGGACTGCGTTGCCAGCCTCTCCAGATATACCTCTTGCTACGTCCGGAGCTACACTCTGAATACCCTCAAGGATCGCGCCAGTATTTCTTCCTACGGTGGCAGCTTGAACCGTTTGAGTGAAAGCTCTAGTACCAATCCCGGCAACTCTGCCACTACTGGTCCAAACTGCGGTGGGAATAGACGTGACCCCTGACCTGACACCTCCGCCTAGGAATCCTGGCGCAGCTTTTGCGGCATTTTCGGTTAACCCTGCTCCTACACTGACTAAAGCGCCAGCCGCAAAGCCAAAGCTTTCTCCAAGAGACCACCAAGCATTGGAATTAGCATTCTTAAAGTACTGATTCAGATCAGAATAATCTCGAAGGGCACTATGTAATGCCCGCTGCTGACTCGCAATGAGCGAGGCCAGACTTTGGCAATCGAGCCCCATTGGATCGACACCATTGATAGGGTTATTCTCCGTGAAGCTGTAGAGATCGGTGCCACCATCTTCGCCGATGGGGTCACGCGAGGTGAAACGGCCAAGCACCGCGTCATAAAAACGAAAGGGAGTAAAATTGAGTCCAGAAGCCGCGTGATAATACATTCCCTGAAAACCAAAGTCGGCATCGAGGTCGCCGGATAGTTTAGTGACGCGACCATAAGGATCGTAATCGAAGCGAGCTCTGATCGCACCGGTGCTATCCGTCATTTCTCTAACTGAACCCAAGTGATCAGTGGTGTAGTAATAATTTGCAGCACCAATCTGCTCGCCCTGATCGTAGAAGCGTTTCGTGACATTGTTGCTGGCATCTCTTTCTTCGCAGGGCTGCGCGCCGCCGCACCAGACCCACTGCTTGATGAGAGCACCGTTCAAAGTTTCCTGCACGCGCTGACCCAGACCGTTGTAAACAAATCCAGTGACTCCGCTACTCTGCGTGATGCTCACCACCCGATTTGCCGCATCAAACGTGTAGCTCTTCCCATTGCCATCATTGGTGAGGTTGCCATTGGCATCGTAGGTCAACGTGCGGTTGACGCCACCGGGCACCGTTATGTTGATCGTCTTCGTGGTGGTCTGCCCGTTCGCATCGGTCGCAACGAGCGGAATGGAATTTGCCCCCGCTTGCACCGGGGCGGTCCCGCGCCAGTTGCCGGAGCCATCCACCGCGGCCGGCTGGCCGGACAGGGTGAGCGCAACGGGGTTGTTGACCGAGCTGACCGTGCCGGAGAAGACCATGCTGCCGCCGGGAGCCTGGGAAAGAAGCTGATTCACGTTGTTGTAGCTTGAGCCGGTCACAGCGGGGTCAATTTGTTCAGTGGTGCGGTTGCCCGCAAGATCGTACTGATATTGGTAATTATTTAACACAGAGGACGCAGAGGGCACGGAGGCGGAGATGAGTTGGTCGACGGCATCGTAGGCGAAATTTGAAGTGAGTGCAGAAGCGGTGTCGATTTGTTTGGCCCAAGTCTGGATTATTCCTTCGGCATCGTAGGTGTAGGTGAAGGAGCTGAGAGTTGAGAGCTGAGAGTTGAGAGGCACCAGATTGGTAATGTTTTGGAGGCGTTGGTCGTCGTTGCCGGGCTGGTTGAGGGGCGGCGTAGCATTAGGATCCGGTTTGTTTGGATAATAGCTGTAGTTGGTGACCTGTCCATTGGGATAGGTCATTTGAGAGACGCGACCGGTCTGATTTACATACGTGTAACCAAAGGCACCAAGGGGGTTGGTGGCTGAGGTGATACGCCCAAGCGCGTCGTAAAACACGCTGGAGGTGTTGGCAGGATCATCGAGGACAGCGCCAATGGACGTGTTCTTCACCCGGCCGAGCTCATCATATTTGTAACTTGCGATTGCGAGTGGGCCGTTCACAGAACGCAATAGGCCAGAGCCCAGAGCTCCAGACACGACCGGATTGTACATGTAATTTGTGGCGCCGGTGCCGTCGGTCATCGAGGCGATCCGGAGATAGTTTGGGTCGTAGGTGTAGCTGACGGCAGGCGTGGCGGGGACGAGCGGGTTACCGCTCGTATCGGTGTAGCTGAGCTGATAGAGGGAGTTATCCAGGTTGTAGGTATAGTGGGTTACCTGGTTCAGGGCATCGGTGACCGATTTGAGCCGGCTGGTGGAGTTCTCGTAGGTGTAGTTCAGGCTCGTGCCATCGGAATATATTTTGCTGGTGACGCGGCTTTGGACGTCGCGGATCCAGGTGGTCGTGTTGCCCGCCGGGTCGGTAATGCCCTCGAGCGCGCCGCAATTGCACCAGTCGTAGGAAGTTTTTCGCTGCAGGGGATCTTCCTGCACAACCAAATGCCGCAGGGCATCATGCAAGAGATGGGTCCAACGGCCGCGGCGATCCTGCGTCCATTCGGCATCGAGGCGGCTGTAGAGGACTTGGTTGAACGTGCCATCGGGATAAGTGACCCTGGTCGGGCGGTCAAAGACGTCGTAGGCGGTTGTGACAGTGTAGCCTTCGGAGTCGATCACGGTTTGCACCCGGCCGAAGCCGTCGTAGGTAAAAGTCGCGTAGGTGAAAGTTGAAAGTTGAGAGTTGAAAGTGCGTTGGATTGCGACAAGGTAGCCGGTTTTGGTCGAATCCGTGGTGTTCGCAGCGCCGGCCGGATCATAATAAAAACTGGTCACTTCGTTTTTGGCATCGGTGATCGTGCTCACCTGCCCGGCGGTGTTGTAGGTATAAGTCGTCTTCTGGCCGGAGGCGTCAGTGGTTGTAAGGGGTAGATGCTGTAAGTTGTAAGTATTGGTGGAGAGGATGTCGTAGCCTCCTACCGCGGCGGGATTCTTCTGTTTGACCTGCAGGAGATCGATCTGGTTCGTGTCATAAACGTAATCGGTCTCGCGCCCCAGCGGATCGATCCCCTGGGTGAGGTTGCCAGAGGCATTGTATTGATAATGATAGTCCTGCTCCGCGCCATCGTCCAAGAAGCGGGTGATTTTAATCGGCTGGTTGCTCGTGCCAACGAAACGGGGATCACCCTGCCAAGGATAGGAATTAAAAACCCAATTCTCGAGCGGCTGTTTCGTGGCTTCAACCACGGACGCGGCCTGACCGCCATCGGACGTGTGCAAGAAATGCGTGATCCGCGCCTTGGTATAATCTCCCGGCGCGTCCGCCATGGCTTTCTTGTCCCAATAGAAAGTGTCGCGAGCCCCATAGGCCCCGCCGATGAAACCGGTGGGGAAAGGAGACGGTGTGCCAGGAATAGGATCGTCGCCCAACCCATTGAACTGGATGCGTTCCCTGGCCCCAACCGGGTCGGATGCTTCCAACCAGCGGTGGTATTGATCCACATCGCCGACCGCGAATCGGGTCGTGCCGTAAGGCGTGGTCAGGCTGGTGATAAAATCCCCTGTGCCGTAAGTAAAGGAAGAGGTGATGCCGAGAATGTCAGTGATACTGGCAAGCTGGCCAGAGCCGTTGTAGGAAAATGTCGCAAAGCGACCGAAGGGATCGGTGACTTTGGTGATATTGTAGAAAGCAGGATTCGTGGGGTCTGTGCTGTTCCCATAAGAAAGAACCGTGGTCTTGTTGAGAGCGTCCGTCACTGTGACCAGACGATAGTTGCTGTCATAGCCATAGGTGACGGCGTTGCCTTGAGGATCGATATACTTCGTGCGGAAAATGTGTGTGCCGTCGGAGACGGTGAACATTTCCTGTGCGCCGTCGGGATGGAAAAGAGTGTAACTGCCGTCCGAGTTTCGGGTCAGGGTATTCTGCGAGAGCAACTGGGGGGCAAAACTGCCGTTCGAGGAATTATATCCGCTGTAAGCCAGCTGGCCTCCACCTGGCCCATAGCTCACGACATTGGCGGTGGATGGGGCTTCGATATAATTCAACCAATCGAAGCTCCATTTGTTGCCGAGATTGCTAATATTGGTCATGTCCGCCGCCTCACGGTGATTGTAACTGGCCATGAAATGAACATTAGGACCGACCGGCGGCGTGTAACCCACCGGCGTATCCGACAACATCAGGCTGACGCTGGCCAGCTCGAGGTCATAGTCGGCCATCGGCGGGTGGCCACCGCTAGAGCATGCCTTACAATTGTTTTTGGATGTAACGCAGTAGCAAGTCGGCGGGGGCGGGCCTCCGGGGCCGGCACTGCCTTTGCCGAAAATCGTTTTGGCTTCGTCAGCATCGACCGCACGCCAGCCGGGAGGCAGCGTGCCCGCCGGCACAAGGAAATAGCCGCTGGCTTCGGCGTCCAGCGCCCCTGAAGAAATCAAAGTATCCGCGGCAAAGGTGGCATCTTGCGAGAGATATTTGTCGCCCACCTTTCTGGTCAGCGCGGCGAAGTGACCGACTTTCCAGTTGATGACACTGGGCACGATCACCGGCGCGCCGGGCGTGCGGAAAGCGGCCTGATAGTCGAGCCCGACTTTGCGAGCGAGCACTTCGAGGGTGGCGAGATTGGTGCCTTGCGCGGTGGATTTGCAGGTTTCGATTTGCGCGGGCACCCTCTGGCCGGGATGCAACAATTGAAAAATCTCACCGAGGGCAAACGGGCCGCAGCGGAAAGCATCACCCGGATCATTTTTCATCAACCACAGGCCGGAGCGCGCCCCATCCAGCCGCATGGTGCCTGCGCCCTGGACGTCGCGGTCCTTCGTTTCCTTGAAGAGGGTTTCGAGGCGGTCCACGTGCCCCAAGCGCGCATGAAGTTGCACCAGTTCGCCCAACACACGATCGGCAATGGCCTTGAGCAGAGGACTGGTCGCACCTTTGCCCAGGGCCCAGGCATCTTCGAAGGTTGCCAAGGCTTTGGACCAGCGGCCCTGATTGCGATAGAGCAGACCGAGGTTGGCCAGCAGCGAGGCCTTCCAGCGCGAATCGGGATGCTGGTCGAGAAACTCCGTAAGCGGAGAAAGGTTTTGCGGATCGTGGCGATAAGTCGTGAGCGCACGCGCCAGGTCTGCATTTTCGCCAGGCAAAGGATCGCCCGAAAGGGGTGCCAACGGTTCCTCAAAGCAGCGCGAGGTGATCAACTCGCGATCGGTGGGATCGGTCGAGAACGCAAAATTGTGGGATGGTGGGTCAAATTTTGGGATGGCCGGGGCATGCGGGACCGCCTGGGGTGGTTGCTGCGCAAAAGCAGACGCGGGAGGTTGGAGCAATGGAAGCTGAGCGTCGAGAGTCGAGAGTTGAGAGCCGCTGAACGACTGAACGGGATGTGCCGGACTGGTCGCGGCGACAACGATGTTCATAGGCACTGCGGCCAGCAGGTTGACCGGGATCAACAAGGCCGCCACGGTACGCATGAACCATGGCATTTTTCCGTTGAAAAATAGCTTACGAGAGGAAGGCATGGTGAATTTAACCGCTGATGAGCGCTAATTTATATTTTTAACCGCGAATGAACCCTACTTCGCTCTCCGAGCTTCGAAGGGCAGGCGCGAATGGGCGCGAATGAGCTATTCTAACCACTGATCGGCACAGATATAGGTGGAGCGTCTTGACCACAAGACGCTCTAAGCGCGTTGAGGTCAACGCGCTCCACCTTATGGGGTTTGATGAAATCATAGCGGGCATCAGTTGAGGGTCGCCTGTGCCGGTGTGAGCAGGGTTACCACGGGCGGGTTGGGGCCGTTCTGGTCGACCGGTGGCGGCGGGCCGTAGCCCGCCGGATACGCGGTCAGGAAGCCGGAATTGTCGGCCAGCGGGTCAAGACCGAGCAAAGCATCTATATTGTAGGTAATGCCGTCGGTGGGATCGATTTGGTTTGGAGACGTAAATGCATTGCCAATGTTGCTATATGCAGAAATCGAGGTGCCACTGACAGCGCGAATGCGATAGGCAACAACATTGTCACCCGTTGGAATGCTTGTATCGGTAAAGAATAACGTGGTGATTGAAGAATTTGTATCATCCACCTCGGCGACCTCCGTGAAAGCCCCCCCCTCCAAGCTTCGTTCAATCAAATAGGATAATCCCGGAACTTGCGTCTCCCATGACAGCGTGACCTGTCCCGAAGAAATTGTTTGCGACGACTGAATCGTTGGAGCAAACAGCGATGTTGGAACAAGACCGTATCTAGATGTAATATACACGCCGACCGCCTCGCGCTCCTGCGATGTCAGCACGTGATCGTAAACGATGACCTCCGCAATGTCGCCGGTGAGGTGACCTCCGGCATTGCCATTGCCAAGAGCCGGCGCGGCCCGGAAGTTGACCGTGTTGCCCAGACGATCAGAGTGAACCAGCCCGTTGAAGCGCTGCGTCCACTCGCCGGGACTGCTGCTGACATTATAGAGATGATATTGGGTGAGATCCTGCGCCGGCTGGCCCAGGTTCCCCCAAGTGGTGGTGCCAAAGTCATCCCAAACGGAGCCGTCCGAATAGGGATGCCAACTCCCATTAGTTCCCCACCACCACAGGCCG
>Ga0207122_1175_pt1 | contig 10901 bp, 8 predicted proteins | sample Alteio_BWMinHeat_38_FD_153504 | JGI IMG/M metagenome (GOLD analysis project Ga0207122, IMG submission 153504) | Enriched cells from forest soil in Barre Woods Harvard Forest LTER site, Petersham, Massachusetts, United States -... | ecosystem: Environmental > Terrestrial > Soil > Temperate forest >... | reverse complement strand
TCCTTGCAGCTCCATGCAAGTTGGGAAATATGCGAATCTCGATTGCGCGAACGCGGCACCCAACGGTTTTGGGCACTCACAACCAAAGGCTGTACATCTCCTCATCGCGTGCATTTTCAAGCAGGAGATGCCTTAATCTTTGGCAGTGAGACGCGTGGATTACCGGCACATGTCCTAGATTGTGTTGCGCCAGAACAACGTCTTCGACTTCCTATGCGTCCAGATCAACGTAGCTTGAATCTTTCTAACGCAGCTGCCGTTGTCATTTACGAAGCTTGGCGACAACTTGACTTTGAGGGCTCATACCCAGTCAAGCTTCTCTAACCTTTATTTCCCTGCTTCGTCATAAAGAAGAGGCCGCCTTATCCCAAATAGTGGTTAGGTTTCACGTGAAACATTTACCTGGAGGGCACACGTATGCAGCGCTTTGCATGCTTAGGATTAGGCTGCTTGGCTTTATTGGCATGGGGTCGTGGAACGATGGCTGTAAGTAATAAAGATGAAGACCCAGGCATTGCACATCTTGAAGGAGGAGCATACGCGTATCAGAAAGGTGCCTACGACATTGCCCTGGATGAACTCAAACCTATAGCAGAACAAGGCAATCCTGCAGCCCAAAATTACCTGGGTTATATGTATGCGCACGGAGAAGGCGTGCGAAAAGATCCCAAAGAAGCAGTAAAATGGTATCTAAAATCAGCCCTGCAAGGACTTTCAAGCGCTCAAACTAATCTTGCCTCTATGTATCAAAATGGTCGAGGCGTTAAGAAAAATCTCAAAGAAGCTCGAAAGTGGTACTTAAAAGCAGCTGCACAAGGAGAGCCTAATGCTCAAAACAGCTTGGGCATCATCTACGAAGCAGGAATAGGTGTGGAACCTAATGATGCCATGGCTATTAAGTGGTACCAAAAGGCCGCTAATCTACGTCACACGGAAGCAGAATTGCACTTAGGCTCGATGTATTACTTGGGAAAAGGTGTCGACCAAAATTATGTACAGGCCTATAAGTGGTTTTACCTTGCCGGTGCTTCTGACCGTCAGGAACCCATTGAAGTTGTCGGGGAAGTCACTAAGGCCAGAGAAATGGTTGTGCAACTTTTAACACCTACTGAACTCACTAAAGCTCAACACTTAGCTTATTCATGGGCTGCTAAACATCCACTCCCTCCTCGCTTAATACCTAAAGGTCGATGGAACACCCTTGGCTCAGTAATAACACCTTAAACAACTCGCCCATTTCTGCTGGTGATACCAGTGTATGAATAGCTTGTGCCTGTCGAGCATAGTGTTCGACAGGCACATCTAAAGCAGAGGGCAAATGGTTGGTAAGGCCAGCCTCTAACAGAAAGGCGGCTTGGGACATATAGCCATCGCACGTCCAGCCCAGTTCCAATGCAGTTTCCGCGATGCCTTCAAAATTCACATGTGCAGTAATATCAACATTTCCCACATCTAACCACCAAGCATCATGACTTTGGTGGCGCTGATGTACGCGTAATGTTCCTTGGGAGCGCTCAGGATGATAGTAGGTTGCTGAGTCAAAACCATAGTCTATCCACAGCATTGCTCCCTGCTTAATGCATTGCCCCAAACTACGCACTAAACCTTCAGCTTCCAGATGAAGCTCTGATGTATAACCTTCGATAGGAGGTATATATCGTTGTGCATGCTTCAAGAGCGTATCATCGTAAATACGTTCACTTTCTGTTAATGGCCGCAAACGCTCCACCCATTTCCCTTGCTGTTCATCACCCTCACGAGCAACACAAACCTCCCAGTATTGTTTGTGTGACCAACAGACCCGATGTACAGGCACGGCATCCAAAACCTCATTGGCAATCACCACACCTGACCAAGTTTCAGGAAGATGATCCCACCACACAACTCGCTCAAACAGCTCTCCAGGCAAAGCAGCTTTTAATGTCGCCTCCTGCTCGGCTCTTCGAGCACCACTCAATTCTAAAATGGCATAGTGCTGAAGCACACGCCCATCTGCACTCAGTTGCTGAACCAAAGATGGCAACAAAGAAGCCGCTAATGCCCCCGTACCAGCCCCCAACTCTAATAGTGCAGTCGCTGTTGCTGGTAACGCCTGTAACCATCGTGCGACAGGCGTAGCAAGTGTTTGCCCAAACAAGTGGGTTAGCACGGGAGCTGTAATAAAATCCCCACCAGCATAAAAAGGACTACGCTCGCCCATGTAGTACCCCAGGCCTGGGGTATACAAGGCAATACGCATAAAATCAGCAAAACTAAGCATCCCTTTGTTTGCGTGCAATGCTTGCATCAAAGGCAACATGACAGCACATGTATGTGTATCGCCAGGGTTCAATTGAGGAAACATCCTCTTGTTGTGATCCGTCATCTTATTATCTGTTCACGTTAATTTTGAACTTGGCCCCAACTATTGAGCACTTCCCGGCATTGATCTAAAGAAGCACCTACAGAAAGCAAACAACATAGCAAAACCCTAGCTTTTCTAGGACATAACCACCCTGCCATCAAGACACCACGCTTCATCAAATCAATCTCTGCACCAATATAGCCATATGTATTAAAAGCCGTAGTCCCTGCCCCTGTGCGGGACCCCACCACCACAGGAATGTGTTGTGCAATATGTCCCAGTCTATCAGCCATTGCAAAAGAAACATGACCCGCACCAAACCCACTGACCACCACGCCCTGATAACCTGCTTGCTGGACCAAATCTATCATTTCCCCACCATCGCCAAGGCAGGCCTCAAGTAAAAATACCTGAGCAAAAATACTTTCTGGTGTTTGCAATACGTTTCGTGCAGGTATCGGACGAACATATTGAACATGACCTTCAATCACAAATCCTGCAGCGCCTACAGCCCATGACTCAAACGCATCTGTTGCAAGTGTATGGCACTTCCTAACCCACCGGGCTTCATGTACCACATCATTCATAACCACTTGAGCCCCACGTCCTCGGCTTGCTGGTGCAACTGCAACCACTACTGCAGCCAACAAGTTCGCAGGACCATCCGCTCCCACTTGGTTAGGTGATCTCATGGCTCCAGTTAAAATGAGTGGCTCCGGCCTATCCCAAAGAAGATCAAAGAAAAAAGCAGCTTCTTCAAGCGTATCTGTACCTTGTGTGAATACAACAGCCTCTGCCCCTTGTTCAACCTGCGCACGTGCCCACGCAAGACACTTTAGAAGATGATCAAACCCCAACGACCCACTTGGCAACTTAAATAGCGCTTCCGCACGAATATCTGCAAGCTCTCCCAAAATAGGGATCGATCTCACTAAATCATCTGCATTCAGACGAGGAAGAATCCCTGAGCTAGACGCATCTGCTGTCATGCTCACCGTTCCCCCCAAAGAACCAATGGCCACTAAAGATTTTTTCATCACTAACCCCTACGCATATCACAACTATTTTAGCTCAGTTAGCGCAGGACTTTATTCATTGTTTGAGGTCATCTCAGAATGCGGTTTGCCCGCGTTGAATGACCTTTTCCATAATTTGGAATATAAAACCCTTTTTTTCTTATTTTAAGTTATAAGGAAGAGATGCTAAATTACATTTATGCATAAACAATAAATAAGGATTCTCTTATGACACTTCATCCTATTCGCAAAAAATGGGCTATTGCTGCCTTAGCACTAGGACTCACAGCAGGCATTGCTTTTGCTGATACTACTTTGCTCAACGTCTCTTATGACCCCACTCGCGAACTTTATCAAGACTTTAACGCAGCGTTTGCAACATACTGGAAAAACAAAACGGGAGAAACCGTCACCATCAAACAATCTCATGGCGGCTCAGGTAAACAAGCTCGCGCTGTTATTGATGGACTAGAAGCAGACGTTGTTACGCTTGCACTTGCTTACGATATTGATGCATTACACGAAAAAGCCAATTTGATTCCTGCCAACTGGCAACAACGGTTACCTCATGCCTCAGCGCCTTATACCTCCACCATTGTATTTTTGGTTCGCAAAGGCAATCCTAAAAACATTAAAGACTGGAATGACTTAACTCGCGCTGGTGTGGATGTCATTTCTGCAAACCCTAAAACTTCAGGAGGTGCACGTTGGAATTATCTGGCTGCCTGGGGATATGCCTTGAAACAGCCAAGAGGCAATGACACCACTGCTCGCGAATTTGTAAAAAAACTTTATGGCAATGTAAAAGTTCTTGATTCCGGTGCCCGAGGCTCCTTAACAACCTTTACAGAGCGAGGAATTGGCGATGTATTAATCACATGGGAGAATGAAGCGTATTTAGCCACAAAAGAACTAGGCCCAGAAAAATTCACAATCGTCACCCCTCCAGTCTCTATTTTGGCAGAACCCCCGGTCAGCATTGTTGATAAGGTTGCAGACAAACATGGCACACGCAAAGTTGCAGAAGCGTACTTAAATTATCTTTATAGCCCTGAAGGTCAAACAATTGCGGCAAAAAACTATTACCGCCCTCAAGACCAAAAAGTTGCAGCCAGCTACTCCAAACAATTTGCCTCCGTACAGCTCTTCACAATAGATCAAGTATTTGGTGGATGGACCAAAGCACAGAAAACTCATTTTGCTGATGGTGGAGTTTTTGATCAAATTTCAGCAACACCTCGCTAAAAAATCACCTTTAAAGCCACTCCTTCTGAAAACAAAGGGAGTGGCTTTAAGTTTTTAATAAAGAAAATATACGTATAACAATTTATCCAACAGGAGTTAAAGTTTTCAATAAAAATAATCGTCTACACACTGTGTACTCATTTTTTTCAAAGCCGCTTTTAAGAGAATCACTTCGATGTTACGCTCAACTTCCCGGGTTTTACCCGGTTTTCCTTTAGCACTAGGCATCACACTAGCCTATCTATCACTGGTTGTACTCCTTCCGTTAACTGCTGTTTTTGCAAAAACAACCGGACTTAGCCTTCAGCAGTTTTGGGACATTGTCAGTTCACCACGTGTTGTTGCTTCATATCGCTTAAGTTTTGGTGCCGCTCTAGGTGCTGCAGCGATCAACGCCTTCTTTGGAATGATGCTAGCCTGGATATTAGTCCGCTATAACTTCCCTGGGAAAAAAATTGTTGATGCTTTAATCGATATCCCTTTCGCCCTCCCAACCGCTGTGGCAGGTATTGCGCTTACGGCGCTGTATGCTCCAAACGGATGGATTGGCAAAATTCTGGAATCTTTTGGCATTCATGTGGCCTTTAAACCATTAGGAGTATGGGTAGCCCTTATTTTTATTGGTTTGCCTTTTGTCGTTCGCACGGTTGAACCCATATTGGAAGATCTTGAAACCGAGTTGGAAGAAGCTGCTGCCAGCTTAGGGGCGCACCGATGGCAAACGTTTAGATTTGTTATTTTTCCTGTTTTATTACCCGCTCTGCTCACAGGATTTGCACTAGCATTTGCGCGCGCCGTTGGCGAATATGGCTCAGTAATTTTTATCGCTGGCAATATACCCATGGTATCGGAAATTACTCCGTTGTTGATTATCACAAAACTAGAGCAATACGATTATGCTGGAGCAACATCCATTGCGGTCGTTATGCTTGTATTTTCCTTTACTCTGTTACTGGCCATTAATGGATTACAGGCCTGGACAGATACGCGTACAGGGAGAAAACGCTAATGGCTGGCCATCCTACAAATACATTGCAGCGTTTGCGCTCTTCGGAAACGATTTATGAAACTAACGCAGCTACACGTGATCCACGATGGATCAAGAGGCTTTTACTCACTTTATCCCTAAGCTTTTTTGTCCTTTTTCTAGTTATGCCCTTAATTGTTGTTTTTACTGAGGCACTAAAAAAAGGCTGGAGTACTTACGCCATAGCTCTCACAGATGCAGATACCTTATCTGCAATACGTCTGACATTACTCGCAGCAGTAATCGCAGTACCCTTAAACGCTGTATTTGGTATCGCCGCAGCGTGGGCAATTGCTAAATTCAACTTTCGAGGCAAACATCTTTTAATCACTTTGATTGATCTTCCATTCTCGGTATCTCCCGTTATTGCAGGGCTTATGTACGTACTCTTGTTCGGCTCAAAAGGATGGTTTGGCTCATGGCTTTCCGAGCATGATGTAAAGATTATTTTTGCCGTACCAGGAATCATATTGGCCACGGTATTTGTCACGTTCCCCTTTGTTGCGCGAGAATTAATACCCTTGATGCAAGCTCAAGGGCGCGAGGAAGAAGAGGCAGCACTTGTGCTAGGTGCTTCAGGATGGCAAACGTTTTGGTACATCACCTTACCCAATATCAAATGGGCGCTTATCTATGGCGTTGTGCTTTCAAACGCACGGGCCATGGGTGAATTTGGAGCAGTCTCTGTTGTATCAGGGCATATCCGTGGAATGACAAACACCCTACCCCTACACATAGAAGTGCTCTACAACGAATATAACTCAGCAGCCGCTTTCGCAGTCGCCTCCATTTTGGCACTACTTGCATTAGTCACACTGGTGATTAAAACCTACATTGAATGGAAAGCGCATCGCGCCTTAGATATGTCCGTACAAACTGAATAGCCTTAGCTATGAACCTAGTCACCACTGTCATTTGGCGAAAGCTGGAATCCAGTAGGGTGCAATAACCGAAGGGCATTGCACCGAATGTGTAATGGTGCAATGCGCGTTGCTTATTGGCACCCTACTAAGGCAAGGTTCATAGACTCTATCCAGACGGATAAGAACACTTGGACTATCCCAATAGCACATCATTAAAAACTCTTTGCCTGCGTGCAAAAATAGATGAAACACAGGAATTAGCATCATGAGTATTCAAGTCAAAAACATTCAAAAACGTTTCGACACATTCACTGCGCTTGATAATGTCTCTCTTGATTTCCCTACAGGAGAACTGGTTGCATTACTAGGGCCTTCTGGTTGCGGAAAAACGACACTCTTACGCATTATTGCGGGTTTGGAAAGCGCAGACCACGGCACCGTACTCCTTGATGGCGAAGATGCCTCGGATACACATGTACGAGAACGACAAGTAGGCTTTGTATTTCAACATTACGCCTTATTCCGACACATGACTGTTTTTGAAAACGTGGCTTTTGGTTTGCGTGTCAAACCCAAGAAACTACGCCCAACAGAAGAAAAAATTCGTGAAAAAGTTCATGAACTGCTTCACTTAGTCCAACTCGATTGGCTAGCCACTCGTTTCCCCGCACAACTCTCTGGAGGACAACGTCAACGCATTGCGCTTGCTCGAGCCTTAGCGGTTGAACCTAGGGTATTACTACTTGACGAACCTTTCGGCGCGCTTGATGCTAAAGTAAGGAAGGAGCTACGTCAGTGGTTACGCCGTTTACATGATGATCTGCACATCACCTCTCTTTTTGTGACTCATGATCAAGAAGAAGCCTTTGAAGTTGCTGATCGCGTAGTCCTGATGAACCATGGCCAAGTAGAGCAGGTAGGCACCCCTCAAGAAGTTTCAGACTATCCTGCCACACAATTTGTACGGAGTTTTTTAGACAAAGAAGGCTAGAATAAAAATGAACTTCCAACAATTACGTATCATTCGAGAAACCGTCAGGCGTCAATTCAATCTTACTGAAGTTGCTAACTCGCTATTCACCTCTCAATCTGGAGTCAGTAAACACATCAAAGACTTGGAAGACGAACTCGGTGTGGAACTATTCGTGCGTAAAGGGAAGCGATTTCTGGGTTTAACAGACCCAGGAAAAGAGCTTCTCGAAATCGTGGAACGCATGTTATTAGATGCCAACAACCTCAAACGCTTAGCTGACCAGTTTAGCCAACGTGATCGAGGACAACTCACGATTGCCACAACCCATACTCAAGCCCGTTACATCCTTCCACCTGTTGTAACAACATTCAAACACGAGTTTCCTAAAGTTCATCTGGAATTGCATCAAGGCAACCCTACCGAAATCGCAGCCTGTTTAGTCCATGGCCACGCCGATATCGGTATTGCAACAGAAAGCCTTTTGGAAATTCCCGAACTGGTTACATTTCCCTATTACCCCTGGCATCACTCAGTGCTTGTCCCCAAAGGTCATCCTTTAGAACAGACTCACCCTCTTACATTGGAGGCTATTGCAGAATTTCCGATTATTACCTACCAATCAGGATTTACAGGGCGTGCTTCTATAGACTCAACATTTGCACGAGCAAAACTCTCGCCCAATATTGTGATCTCTGCTTTAGATGCTGATGTGATTAAAACCTATGTTGAAATCGGGCTGGGTGTCGGTATCGTTGCTTCCATGGCTTTTGATACTGCCCGTGATCAGGCCACATTAAGCCTCTTAGATAGCTCACATCTGTTTGATACGAATACAACCTATATTGCTCTACGACGTGGCCACTATGTGCGCGGCTTCGCCTATCGTTTTATCGAATTATGTTCACCCACACTAAGCAAAAAACACGTCCATGAAGCCTTAAAACCTGCGCTTGACCTTGAATAACTAACACATTTTTCTGAATTCTAAAATAACAATGGGCGCAAAACGCGCCCATTGGTTTGAGTGTAGTGTGATCTACTCTCTGGAATCACCCCCACTCCGATCATGAATAATAGGAATAGGCACAGGCATAGGCGCGCTACTCTCCGTATCATGATCTGGTGGTAGATGATGATTATTATTTGGTCCTAATATTTCGGCTGCACCCTCACCACTTAAATCCTCCTCTACCATTCCCTCTTCGCCTTCATGATCCCCGCCACCTGAATGAGGTGGAAATTCCTGATAATAGTAGTCGCCCGCCTCCACAATACCATCGGGCATTGGATACTCTTTTTCAGGCACACCCTTTAAAGCTTGAGCCATATAACTCATCCAGATAGGCAAGGCGGCAGCACCACCCGTTTCTTTTGGCCCTAAACTGCGCGGCTGATCAAAACCAATCCACGAAATCGCAACAAGCGACCCATTAAAACCACAGAACCACGCATCGTTGCTATCATTCGTCGTTCCTGTTTTCCCTGCCAAATCAGTGCGCCCAAGCTTCATGGCCTTTGCAGCGGTACCTGCCCGAACAACATCCTTCATCATATCCGTCATGATAAAAGCATTCCTGGCATCAATGGCTCGCGGCGCATCTTTTCCTACACTCACATAAGGAGGTTCCCACAATACTTCGCCTCGCTGATCCAGTACCTTAGTAATCAAATGAGGTGTTATCCTAAAGCCCTGATTCGCAAAAACCGCATAAGCATTCGCCATTTGAAGGGGAGTGACCATCCCAGCGCCTAACGCCATCGTAAGATAAGCTGGATGCTTCTTAGGCGAAAACCCAAAATGCTTAATATATTCTTGGGCATATGAAGGCGTAATCGACTGCAGAATGCGAATAGACACCATATTTTTTGACTTCATTAACGCGGTCCGCATTTTCATGGGGCCTTCATAATGACCATCGTAGTTCTTGGGTTCCCAGGCACCATTACTGCCATCATCAATTGATAGCGGAGCATCATTAATAATAGTTGCAGGGCTAAAGCCTTTTTCCAAAGAAGCGGAATAAATAAACGGTTTGAAGCTTGAACCCGGTTGGCGTTCTGCCTGCGTTGCATGATTAAATTTATTGTGACTAAAATCAAAACCCCCTACCAACGCATGGATAGAGCCATCTGCTGGAGAAAGCGATACCAAGGCCGCCTCTACATTAGGCATTTGGCTAATCACCCACGACTCTTTCTCTTTCATCACACGAATCAAAGCACCTCGCCTTAAGCGAATGGTACTTGGGGCAGACGATCCTAACGCTCTTCGCGCAAAGCGCAACCCATTACCTTGAAGCTCAATGGTTTCACCATCGGGCAACATGGCACGAACATGATTGGTATTGGCATTTAATACAATTGCAGGACGCAAATCTTCGTGATCGACCACACTTTTTTCATCGACCTTCCCTGCAAATATTTTTTCAATGGTTGACTCGGTTTCCTCTAAGCCTTCAGGCAGCGTAAAAAAATGCTCGGGACCACGATAGCCGTGCCGATAATCATACTCCATCACCCCACGGCGCACGGCGCTATACGCTGCCTCCTGCTCTGACTTATGGATGGTGGTATAGACTTGATAGCCTTTTTCGTAAGCGGCCTCTCCAAAATTATCAAATAATGCCTGACGCACCATTTCTGAAACATATTCGGAATGCCGGTTAACATCTGCTCCTGCCTGATCGGGCACAGCAGGCTCCTTCGTGGCTGTCTCATATTCATCTTGTGTAATAAAATGCAATTGGAACATTCTTTGCAAAATGTAATTGCGCCGTTCTAAAGCACGCTTTGGATTTGCAATAGGATTATCACGCGAAGGTGCCTTAGGCAGACCTGCCAACATAGCGGCTTCAGCAGGTGTTAAATCTTTCAGTGTTTTTCCAAAGTACGTCTGAGCAGCAGCAGCAAAACCATAGGACCGCTGACCCAAATGAATCTGATTAATATAAAGCTCTAAAATTTGATCTTTTGAAAGAGCTGCTTCAATGCGGTACGCCAAAAGAATTTCATTCACTTTCCGACTGATTTTTTTCTCGCGCGTTAGAAAAAATTCACGGGCCACCTGCATGGTGATTGTACCTGCCCCCTGTTGATGTCCGCGCAAATTGGCCAAAATTGCCCGGCCCACCCCCACGAAATCCACACCCCTATGCTCATAAAACCGCGCATCTTCGGCTGCTAGAATGGCATTCTTCATCAGCTTCGGCACATCTTGGATATGAACTAGCTGACGACGCTCCACACCAAACTCGCCAATAAGCATACCTTCTGCACTAAAAATACGGAGGGGAACTTTGGGTTGATAGTTCGTCACTAGTGATAAACTAGGCAATTGCGTATACGCAATCATCGCCATGAAACCCACAACGGCTGCGCCAACAACACAGCTGCCACCTACCACCCAAGCCAAATAGACCAAGAAGCGTTTCAT
>Ga0207122_1174_pt1 | contig 10967 bp, 11 predicted proteins | sample Alteio_BWMinHeat_38_FD_153504 | JGI IMG/M metagenome (GOLD analysis project Ga0207122, IMG submission 153504) | Enriched cells from forest soil in Barre Woods Harvard Forest LTER site, Petersham, Massachusetts, United States -... | ecosystem: Environmental > Terrestrial > Soil > Temperate forest >... | reverse complement strand
ATTTTGCATAGAAAGCGATGAAAGCATAAATGTCGCTAATAAGAAAAACATGACATCAATCATTGGAATAATCTCAATCCGCCCTCGCTTGGCCTCTCTTGATTTACGCCGCTTCATGAGTCTCACCCTCCTGATCCAAGCGAATGTGATCGATTAACCGCGTTCCAAGTCTTTCCATTTCATCTAAGGTTTGCGCCTGTAATCGAGAAAAATAGTTAAATCCAAACAGCGCAATTAAGGCAATCAATAAACCAATGGCCGTAGCAATTAAGGCTTGAGCCACGCCGCCCGTCACGCCTGTAGGATTAACCAAACCTTTCCCGCCAATGAGTTGAAAGGAATGCATCATGCCTATGATGGTACCCATTAAGCCTAGCAAGGGCGCAGCAGTAACAATCGTTTCCAACACCCATAAACGCCTTGCTAGCGCCGCTTCAATCTTTTGCGCTTCATCTGCTGCACGTGATTCCGTCCACCACACAGGCCTTTGCCGATGTTGCAGCACAACTTCAAAAAATCGTCTGAAATAATGCCGCTGATCCAGTTTATCTAATTTCTTTTCGACCTCTGCCCAATCAAAACCGTAAGTTTCAATTAAACGATACAAATCTTCTGGTAAGGCAGCATATCGGCCATACAGAATGGTTTTTTCAATCATAATTGCTATCGCTAAAATCGCCAATAACGATAATGGAACAATAATCCATCCTGCAACTTTTAATGCAACCCAGGTTTCATAAAGCTCTTGCATGTTAACTCCTATGGGGCGTAAGCCCGAAATTCTATATATCGATCTAAATTTCAGCCCCCTCTCCCGCCTGCGGGAGAAGGAACTCAAAAAACAAATTTTTTAAAAATACTTACTCAACCCCAAATACACACTGCGCCGCTGGCCAAACTGAGGTGCTCCTACCCCAATACCTGAACCATCACGAATTTCATACACTTTATCAAAAAGATTAATCACGCTGAGACGCCCTGTTATTTTCCCAACGGGCGTTGGATCAAAGGTATGAGCAGCCGATACATTCATGGTTGTATAAGCCGGTAAGTGATCAGTATTCGCAAAATCTTTACGTAATCCGCTTCCAAACATCGCATTGGCGCTATACGTTGTACCTTGCCATAAGTAAGATGCCCCCGCAGACGCCGTGACAGCCTGATCATGATCTAAATGCACCCAATTGTTGGCAATATAAGCTGACTCTGTTGAATCAAAAAGATACTGGCTTGAAATGATATTTTTACCCAGCGCCACAGAACGAGCGATATTTAGGTAAGCCGAGAGATTATCTTTACGATAACTACTTGTAAACTCAAGACCATAAATCTTGCCTTCATCGTAATTAAAAGGGGTAAAGATTAGGGCTGATCCAAATTGCCCTTCATCTAAAAGGTTTTTAATTTTTTTATAATAGCCATCAAGCCCTACAGTTAAATACGGTGTTAATTTATGGCTGAAACCTAAATCGTAGTAATCCGTTTTTTCCGCTTGAATAGGATCATTCAACGTTCCACCAGGAGATGCATTGGTTGTGTTTTGGAAACTTGAAACCGTGCTCCCTGGAATCAGTTCATTTGCAGGTGGCGTAAAATAGCGGGCATACCCTGCGTGAAGAATCGTTGCCGGTGATAATTGATACACTGCTCCAAGCCTAGGGCTAAGCTGATGATCTGTAAAATAGGCATTTACCCAATCAGCACGCGCCCCATAATTCAGAGTGAGCTTATCGGTTACCTTCCATTCATCTTGCAAATAGAGCCCAATCTGATGTGTGGATTTCTCATTATTATCTACAACAGAAACAGGCTGATCACTCGTTTGATTGCCATTCGCATCGGCAGGAAACGTTAAGGCATCTTGCGAATTACTTAAGCGTTCGCGCGTATAAGCCATTCCCATTCGCAGTATATGGGCTTCATTCAATTTATAACTGCCATCGGCCTGTAAACCGTGGGCTAAACCTGAGCGCTGAATACGCCCTGCAACGCCGGTATACATTAAATCGCCTGCTGTATCAGGTTCAAATAACACCTTTGAGTAGCGACTAAAGGCAGCCACTTGATAGTTGAAATCCTCCCCTACCGTTCCCTGAAAAGCTAATACGCCATACCGGGTGCTTTCAGTCTGGCGTTCATCAACATTCTCCGAAGGATACGTCGTCATACCATTTAAAGTATAGGACGGTGTTTGACCTGATGAGTTCGGAATTTGGAATCGGCCACTGGAATTACCTAAAATCAAGCTAATACGCGAGGTGGAATTCACCAGATATGAAAAATAGCCAAACTCTTTGTTTTGATGCGTTGTATCGTGAAGCGCAGAATAAGATGAAGTCGGATTCTCAATCCCCAAATTATTTCTGAGTAATGAGCCTGTTAAATAGTAACTAAACCCATCCTTACTACCACTTATATCCCCGCTGTACTCTTGTGTATTGTGGCTTCCCATCTCTACACCAATACGACCACCAGGTTCTAGTGCACCGCTTTTGGTATGAATATCAACCACGCCAGCCGTGCGGTACCCATATTGCGCTGGAAGTGCACCGGTTAAGAGACTAACGCTATCAACAAAACGCGTATCAAGCGTCTGGCCAAAACCTGAAATGCTTTCAGGCAAAATAATTCCATTCAAACGGTATTGCAGATTGGCATGGTCACCACGTACGTGCAATTGCCCATAAGAATCTTGAGCTACACCAGGAACCTGCAACATCACTTGATTAAAAGGCGTGCTCTCGCCTTGAGGCAGTGCTGCAATATCTTTGCTGCTCAAGCGATAAACACTGCTCCCCGTATCTACAGAGATACCGTTGCGAGCACGATCCAAACGTTTGGCAACCACCTTGACTTCCAAAGCATCTGGAGTCGCCAATGTAACGGTTGTTGAAGCACCCGATGATTCAGAAACTTTAACGATACCTGTACCTGTTTGAAACGAAGCTTTATCTACCACCACGGCATAATCGCCGGAAGCAATATCTGTAAACGTAAAATGGCCTTGCGCATCAGTACTCGTCGTTCCAACAATATGCCCTTCTGAGGATTTGAGTTTTACTGTAGCTTCTGGCAAAGGGCGACCCAAGCTATCGTTCACATCCCCTTCTATATAGTGGGGAACCACATTTTCTGCATAGGAAGCAGGCACAATACAACTATAAGCAAGCGCTAGCGCAGCGCCCTGTAGTAAGCGAAGATTCATTCTCAAGACTCCAAGCGTCTTCAATCAATTCATGTCAAACCATTGCTTTTTAATACAAAAACGAGCAACAGGATAGGCAAAATAAATACTTTAGATCGAAAACAAGGCTAGAGGAGGTGCTTGAGAAAAAGGATGATGATAAGGAGGAAAGGAGACGAAGCTATCCGTAAAAGTCTCTAGGGATAGATGAACGACGTCTTCATGGAGATGGAAAAAGGCGTTAATAGCGGGAGGTAAAGGCGGTGGCGGCACATGGGCTGCCAAATAGCAACTCACACAATCAGCAGGCTCTGCTGTTAAAGCATGCTTATGCTGCATCCCGCCAAGAATCTGCAAACCCAGTACGAGCAACAGCAGCCAGCATGTGACTCGATAAATCCTTTGCTTTGGAGCTAAAAAATTCTTAGCGTGCCAAAGGGCAACTGTTTGCATAAAAGAAAAGCCTGTTAAATAAAAAGGGGGCCAGCTTTGGCCATTATTGCAACAAGGTTGCCACTATACTAGCATTCTCCAAACTATTGCAACTGAGTCGCAACAGAAGCTGCCACTCAAAAAAACCACTTCATTCATATGCTTTTATTCATCATAAGCCAAACGACTTCAGCTACATTCCGCAACAGTATTGAACTAAATACCGTTTTGCCATACACTCCAACGCATGCAATAGTGTTGCAATAAGAGAACCCATGACCCAGCCCGCTTTACTCGAACAAGCAAAAACCTTAATAGAAAACCGTGAAGGGCGAGCGACTCGCTCACGCATTCAGGTACTGGCTTTTTTGTTATCACAGCATGATGCCATGACGCATTACCAAATCGAGCAAAAATTTGGCGAGCACGACAAAATGGATCGCGTAACCTTGTACCGCGTTCTTGAATGGCTCACTGATCAAGGGCTTGCTCATAAGCTTCTAAGTAGTGATCGTGCTTGGCGGTTCTTGGCAAACAATAATCATGCTCATTCACACCAGCACGCCCACTTTACCTGTAACCAGTGCGCCAAGGTCATCTGCCTGGATACCATGCCTGCAAGTTATGTTGTGTCCTTGCCTGAAGGGTACCGTATGCAGGGCATAGACCTGACGGTTAAAGGTTTATGCGTGAGCTGTGTCTAATCGCATTATTTTGCATCTGATTGCTGGGAGTCTTCGTGAATCAAATACCTCTTATCCTGCTCACAGGCTTTCTGGGAAGCGGTAAAACAACTCTGCTTAATGCCCTGCTTAAAACCTCTGAACTCGCTAACACTGCCGTATTAATCAATGAATTCGGTGAAGTTTCGCTGGATCACCATTTGGTGGAAACAGCCATCGATAGTACAGTAGTACTCAATAATGGCTGTATCTGTTGCACTGTGCGCGGCGAATTGGCAGGCGCACTATATAAGCTGTACACACAACGAGAAGACAAAACGCTTCCTGAATTTCAACGCGTTATCATTGAAACAACAGGATTAGCTGATCCAGCGCCGATTCTTTATGAATTATTGAGCCATCCTCTCATGCGGCAACATTATCGCTTAACTGGAGTGATTACCTGTGTTGATGGCGTATTAGGGATGGAACAGTTAGATCGGGAAATTGAGCCATTAAAACAAGCTGCTGTCGCAGATCGATTGTTAATTACCAAAAGCGATTTGGCTAAAACTGAAGATTTAGCCAACCTGACGTTACGCTTACAAACACTCAATCCTGTTGCAAATATTACACTTTCAGACCCAGCATCTGTCGATCCAAACTGGATTTTGAACACTACGATTTATGACCCCACCACCAAACATGCTGATGTTTCAAAATGGTTGACTGCTGAAAAGTATCGTCAGCTTCCAGTCCGCGCAAGTCAAACGATACCTTCTGCGCAGGATGTAACACGCTCTACTCGTGACATTAATCGCCACGATGATCGCATTCACGCCTTCTGCATGACCTTTGATGAGCCTATACCGTGGAACGCATTATTGAAAGCCTTACAGATGCTTGTTGCTATGCAAAGCGATCATATCCTTCGCATCAAAGGCATTATCCATGTTGAAAACGAAGAACAGCCTCGCATCATTCATTGCGTGCAACATCTCATTTTTGATACGGCTACTCTGGAACATTGGCCTAATGATCAGAAAACAACCCAGCTTGTCTTTATCGTGCGTGATATTACAACTGAATTCATTGAGGTGACCCTCAGTCACTTTATTGAAGCAGCTAAAAAGCGCCCAGGAAAAGTATAGGTATCAGGTTTAATTTCTCAGCTTGCTGCACGTCCGCAGGATTGTTTTACACTCCGTATACCTTCATTGATTTGACGTTGCCCGTTATACTAGACCAATTACTAACAAGAAAAGATGGAGGAAAACAAATTGTTCTTTCTCAAAATTAACGACATTACCCGTTTTCTATTGCGTTCTTTTTCAGCAGTCTTCAATATGATAGCTTGCTTTATTCCTTTTTTATGCCTGCTCCTCGGATTTTCCCAATTTGTTTTAGCTGCTCCGGATCGGCTTGCACCTAATTTCAGTGTTTTACCAAAAGGTTCAACGATAGTTATTATGCCAACAGATATCGAGCTTTTTTCAATCAGTGCTGGAGGAGTAGCTGAGCCAAGAGCTGACTGGACAGAGGCTGCATTAAAACACTTTAAGACAGCACTTTTGGAAAAAGAGAAAAAAGAGGGTTTATCACCTATTGAGCTAAGCAACGATGATATAGATGCTTTCAATGAAGTGAATTTTCTCCATGCGGCTGTTGCGCAATCTATTGCAATACATCATTTTGGTGCTCCAGTGTTTCATCTGCCTACAAAAGAAGGAAAGCTTGATTGGTCATTAGGAGATTCTGTCTTAACTATTCAGCAGAAAACAGGGGCTGATTACGCACTATTTAGCTGGATAAGAGATAGTTATACGAGCAGTGAAAGAGCCGTTGCGATGGTTGCATTAGCGCTTGTAGGTGTGGGTATTGGTGGAGGTGTTCAGACAGGTTATGCTTCGCTTGTCGATTTAAAAACTGGCCAAGTGCTATGGTTCAATTCGCTTTCTCGTGTTAGAGGTGATCTTCGGCAAGCAGATAAAGCAAAAGAAACTGTAGATGCGTTGCTCGAGAAATTTCCTGTTGCGCCCTAATAATGAATCGTCGTCACTTTTTAAAAAAGGCTTCTTGGGGAAGCTTTTGCGGTGCTGTAACTGTAGCCATTGCCTCAAATGACGAGGGATGGCATCCGCCAACACGTTTTATACGCCCTGACATTTCAACTGATGAGGGTGGTTTATGGGCGATGCTTGATAGAGAGGAAACAAAGCTACGTCGTAGCCCGTTTATTATTCGCGATGAATCCCTGCAGTCATATGTAACAGGTATTGCTTGCCGTTTGGCGGGAGATCATTGTCCAGACATTCGTGTACGTCTTGTACGAAATAAACTCTTCAATGCAAATATGACACCCAATGGTATGCTCCAAGTGTGGAGCGGACTGCTCCTTCGGATAGATAACGAAGCTCAACTTGCTGCAGTATTGGGGCATGAAATTGCCCATTATTTTGAAAAGCATGGAGTCGACCGCTTGCGTGATCTCAAAGCAAGAAGTGCATTTGGGCACCTATTGGGTATGTTTGGTCTCGTGGGTTTGGTAGGTCAAGTTGCGGCACTTGCAAGTATGTTTGCATATTCGCGTGATCAGGAACGACAGGCTGACCGTATTGGCTTAACTCTAATGAGCAAGGCTGGTTACGATCCTGCTGAAGCCTCAAAAGTATGGGAAAACCTCCTGGTTGAGGCCAATGCAAAAACCGATGCCAATACTAGTCCTATGTTTGCAATGCATCCCCCTATGAATGAACGCAAAGAGGCTTTGACCCATTTAGCTGCTCAATTGCCTAAAGGCGAGATTTATGAGCAGCGGTGGCAAGAAAAAACAGCAAATTATCGTTGTGAATGGCTAGATGATGAAATCAAGCGAGGGCAATTCGAGGAGAGTATTGCGCTATTAAGCCGCTTAATTGTACGCTCCCCATCGCAGTCTGATTTTTTTTATGCTCGTGCCGAAACTTATCGCATGCGTGCAAAAGACGAGGATTTTGATACTGCAATAAACGATTATATGGCTGCAATCAGGTTGGGTGATGAGCCTCCTGAAACCCATCGTGGTCTTGGCATGATTTATCGTCAGCGCAACCAATTTCAAGAAGCCAAGGTTTGTTTTGAAAAATACCTAAAATTGGCGCCACAAGCTGCTGATTATTCTATTATAAAAAGTTATTCTGAGGAGCCTTCGGCATGAGAAAAATGGCCCATGTTTTTGTTTTAGCCTGTGCATTTTTACTATCAGGTTGCGTTTCTGTCATTAAGGTGGCACCTGGTGAGCGTACAGTTGGAGAGCATTTACAAATTAGCTTAAAGGGCGCTTGGAACCATATTGATGCACCAGCTATGTGTGGGCCTCATTGCCAAGTTTGGACAATGGAAGGATTGCCGATTGATCAGCTTCTTATTTACTCAGGATTAGAAAATGATCAGCCTATACACGCTGACTCAGGGCAATCTTCTCTCAAGGCTTTCAGGTTTCGCTCTGGAATGCAACCTGATCAAATCGTTGCTCTATTCGAAGGCTTGCTGACAAGGAATGGTTCCACATTTAAGCTGACTAAATTAGAGCAAATACCCTTTGCTGGTACCAAAGGCTTTCATTTTGAATTTAAATTGATCAGAAAGACTGATAATGTGGAGCTTTTAGGTACAGGGACGGCTACCGAGAGCAAGGGAACGCTCTTTGCGATTGTTTATCAGGCTCCGCGACTAATGTTCTACCCGAAGCACCAAGCTAATGTTGCTGATATTATCAACAGCGCAAAAATCAAATAGATATTACTGAATAAACAAAATCTTAAACGGTTTGAAAAGAGATCACTTAACAAGTATCTGTAGTGAAGCGGGTTTGCACAGAGGTCTTATGATATGTTTATTTAAAAGTGCTCAAGCAAGAAAGATACAATGAATAGCCCCAAGCTCCCTGTCACCGTTCTCTCAGGTTTTCTTGGTGCAGGTAAAACGACTGTGCTCAACCACATTCTGAACAATCGTGAAGATCTGCGCGTCGCTGTGATTGTTAACGATATGTCAGACGTTAATATCGACGCCGAATTAGTACGTGAAGGCGGCGCACAACTCTCTCGCTCCGAAGAAAAATTGATTGAAATGAGCAACGGCTGCATTTGTTGTACGCTTCGTGAAGACCTGCTGATTGAAATCAATCGACTGGCTCATGAAGGTCGCTTCGATTATTTACTCATCGAGTCCACCGGAATTTCTGAACCGATGCCCGTTGCAGAAACCTTTACGTTTCGTGATGAAAAAGGCCGCAGTCTTTCTGATGTAGCCCGACTCGACACGATGGTGACAGTCATCGACGCTTACAACTTCCTAAACGATTACAGCTCCCAGGACTTTTTAACCCAACGCGGAGAATCATTAGGCGAAGAGGATGATCGCTCAGTCGTTGAACTGCTGATTGAGCAAATTGAATTCTGTAATGTCATCGTTATCAATAAATCAGATTTAGTCACAACAAGTGATTTAGAACGCTTGAAAGGCATTCTGAAAGCCCTTAATCCGCAAGCAGTGTTGGTATGTTCTCAATTTGGGAAAGTTCCCCTTAATAGCGTGTTGAATACCGGCTACTTCAACTTTGAACAAGCGGCAGAAGCTCCAGGCTGGCTTAAAGAAATGCGCGGTGAACATGTGCCAGAAACCGAGGAATATGGCATTTCCAGTTTTGTATATCGAGCGCGCCGGCCCTTTCATCCACAGCGTTTCTGGAACTTGATCAACACGGAATGGAAGGATGTAATTCGTTCCAAAGGCTATTTTTGGCTAGCATCGCGCATGGAGTTTGCTGGAGAATGGTCACAGGCTGGCGCTGTATGCCGACAGCAAGCTGCTGGATTATGGTGGGCAGCTACTAATCAGCAGGACTGGCCAGAAGATGTCGAGACTCGTCGTGACCTTCTTAAAGACTTTACTGAGCCTTTCGGCGATCGCCGCCAAGAATTGGTTTTGATCGGCATACATATGAATCAGCATGCTATTACAGCTCAATTGGAAGCGTGTACATTGACCGATGCAGAAATGGCTCTTGGCTCTGAACGCTGGACTCAATTCGATGATCCATTTCCACAATGGCAAATTGAAGAAGATACTCAAGATACTTAAACTCTGATCGCAATACTACAGCAGCATATGGCAATCGTTTATTTCAAAGCGATTAGGCTGCTTTCCTCATTAATGCCATATCCATACCCAAATGGTGGTATTTTTTATATGCTTTTTGAATAGCCTTTGGAGAATACTTTTCTTCGATCTTTGCAAACCCAATAGATTCGTAAAACTTAATAAGATGCGGATAAGGAACACAATAACATTCTAAGCCATTTAAAATGCCATGAATCGATAATAATATTTTCTTTCCAACACCATAACTCTGAAACTCAGGCAGAACTCGCATCGTTCTTAACATGATATGTCTTTGATCATGACAAAGACGTGAAACCCCAATAATGGAATGTTCATGTTCAGCAACAATAAACAATTGCTTATCCGCGCTGTAGGTAACATTACTCAATAATGAAGGCATGGCCAAACATAATTGATTGATTTGTTCAGCATCTTTTTTGGTGGCTTTTCTTACATCTATTTTAATCATTTTATTATCTCCTAAAATTCTCAATCCTATTTCTGATAAGCAATGCTCTTTTATTAATGCAATAATGCGTATTCAATATCAGAAAAATTACTTAGTGGATCAGAAAACTCCAGGGAAATGCCTACTGCACTTTCAATGTGTGCAGCAGAAAATAAACCCCGCATTATTTTGCATGCACTCGTCGCTGTACTTTCTAAAACAATCATATGTCGTTGTGTTGAATGCTTAAATATTTCTGCAATGTCAGCTACTTTAGCTTGATCTAATTCCTTCATACTGATCATATTCAATTCGCTTAATGGCTCCATAATATCTTGAACTGAAATTTGTGAGCGCTTGTATGCGTTAAATTGTCCATCATGAGCACGTTGAAGATGAAGAATAGGTTTTTCGCCCAGAATATCAAATGTAGTAACTAGACCTATAATATTAGTATTTTCATCAATCACAAAAAGTACTCGAACACCGGATCTCATCATATGCTCTAAAGCAACATCAATTTGGGTAGATGACTGAACAGTAATAGCCGGGGTCTTATAAAAATCTGTAAATAATGTCTGCGCTGGAGAATCTAAAGAAACATTTGCATCCTGCTCAGCGTGTGATAAGGAATAAATAGAGTGGCAGGTTAATGACACACTAGGTAATATGTGATTGAGTCTCATAGCTATCTCCTACTTGATTGCCGAAAACCACCTGTACATCTTTCAGGTTTTATTCCGTTTTTGGGCATGTTTTATTATTTATGCACGCTTGAAGGATGTCGCTTTAGGATAAATAAAAGTGGCATCGCTCACTTCAATATTGAGCTAGTCGTTATTAAATCGGTGGGGAAAAATGGGAGATAATCATAAAAAAAGCATCAAAATAATTGGGCTTCCCCAAAATCATCTCAGCGCCTAACAAATCCTTTAAAGAAGGAACTAGTATTCATTCTTGCTTGTTCCCTAGCCTACCTTAGGAGGCTGTACTGAGCGCATTCCGGTGTGTCATAAACATCTGAAAAGTGGCTATAATTTTTATCCGATCACCGTATGAACGGTGAGATTTACTGTCATTCATCGAGGTGCCCATG
>Ga0207122_1171_pt1 | contig 11043 bp, 7 predicted proteins | sample Alteio_BWMinHeat_38_FD_153504 | JGI IMG/M metagenome (GOLD analysis project Ga0207122, IMG submission 153504) | Enriched cells from forest soil in Barre Woods Harvard Forest LTER site, Petersham, Massachusetts, United States -... | ecosystem: Environmental > Terrestrial > Soil > Temperate forest >... | reverse complement strand
GGCTGTGGTACGCGCAATAGTGACCAAACCCTGGGGAGTTGTGGTCGTGAGGCGTGGCGACGATATAGTTCGCATTCTTGTTGTAGCCGAAATGTGCTTCGGCGCTCGCCGCCTCGGCACGGATTTGCGCGTCAGATGGTGACGCCGGCACGGACGACGGATCGACCCATGTTCCCTTTAGCTCACCCATCGGATTCTTGATGTGTTGCTTCACGCTTCCGCTGAGCTGATAGTATTGTTTTACGGTGGCCGTCCAAGAGCTGCCGCCCAATCCTTGAAACAGCGCGGTCATGTAGGCTTTCTCCCCAGATGGGTCGCTTCCCGCAACGTTGAAGCCCCAGAAGACTATATATATCGCGGGTGTGCGCTCTATTGGACCGCCGAAATACTGGAGCGTTTGCGGTGCGTCCGTAATCGGATTTGGTGCGAAGCGATTTCGCATCATATGCACTTTGTTTGGGTCTATGCCGGCGTGTGCCATGGATTCGCCGACAGAGTCGACTGAGCGTGTGCTAAGTGTCTGAACTGATGGCATAGATCCGCCCTTGACGCCGCAAGCGGTCAACGCAAGTGCAAAGAATCCTAATGCCGCCACTCTCATTTTCTGCTGCATGTGAAGTCCGATCCTCCTAATGAAATGAGTAACACATAGCATCCATTGACTCTCGGGTCGTGATGCTGCGCGACCCATTGCACTATGTTCGAACGCGCACGCGTACAAGGTAAAACGTGCAATGGACGTTGAGCTAGTTCTTGCGTCAAAAAATTCATACCTCGGACCAAATGAGTCACAATTCGCCATAAATCGAGGTGCGGCAGACAGTTGGCATTTTGACGTCACGTTTGTGATATGCCAAAAAGTATCACGCAATTTGTTTTCGATTCATATGTGAAAGGAATGCCTGCGAATGAACTCAATACGCGCTCATCGGACCCTTCGATGACGTAAGCGCGAGGCTTCCTCACAAGCCCGCTTACTGAAAACGACTGCGCGACAGGTGGTGTGCGGTCGTTTTTGCCTCGTGATTATGATGTCTCGGAGCGAATCTCGTTGAAAGACTGGCTTACGTCCCGGCCTCGCCGCCAACCCGCACGACATATTTTATGGCCATCCGGTCGAGAGTAGCGAACGCCGATGGCGATCCGTAGTTGATGTATAGATCGCCCGAACTCATCCGTTCGTGAAACGCCAACGCAAAGTTGACTCCGGGCTCGGTAGAGAAGCCACCGCGCCCACTGATGCTGCGTAGCGTCAATGTCAAGTTGGTCGATTGCCCGAGATTCGAACCGATCGAAAAACGTCGTAGCCACTGAGAATCGAGAGCGCCACCACGCAAGGTACGTTCCGTTGAACCGTCATATTCGAGGCCAATTGTGTACCTCGAGCCTAACGATCGCGATGTCTGCGCGGTGTAGAGATGCAGCCATTTGCCGCCAAAGCTCCCCCAATTTCCGCTGACGTCGATCGGCGCGCTCGTGCCGTCGCCATAGCCGATCGGAAAGCCCATGAGATTAAAGGGTACCGTGACACCATTACGATAGGATGGATATCCACTGTAATAGTTCCCGTTGTATGATCGCAACTCGCTCATCGACGGCCCCAAGGCATTTATCGAGAACCCATTCTTGAAGACCGCACTGAAATAGGCGTTAAAGTCGGCTTCGTGTACTGCACCGCTATGGTCAATCAGTCTATCGCCCTGGATGAAGAAGCTGCAATTTTTGATTTCCGGAGACGCGCCGACCAGGTTGATATAGGCGGACGGCCCGCGGACGTCCGCCACCGTTGTAAATCCGTCGAGAGGATTGTACGTGGGCGAAATGTCTACGTATTCGGCGATTGTTTCATAGTTCGGCTTAAGCAAATTGATAAATCCGTGCATTGAATGTGCGACGCCGAGCGGTACCCACGAACCTGTCTCAACGGCCCCGTCGAGCATCGCATCTAAACCGTCTCGGAGGTCGCGCGCTCGTCCCCCGAATTCAAGTCGTTGATGATTAAGGGAAGTTCGGTGCAACCGAGAACCACCGAATCACAATTTGCCATCTTCATGCGCTGAATCACGTTGAGGATGTAATCTGTGGATCGTTGTTTGAATTCCCCGTAGACTAGTTCTTCGAGGATGATGCGGTCGATCTCGACGCGCTCGGTTATAGTCGGCCGTAAGTATTCGAGGTTCCGCGCGGCAAGCTTTTCGGGGTAGACGTCTCCATCCACGAGCCACCGAGTTCCCAAAATGCCGACGCGCTTAAGTCCACGCCCCACTGCTCGATCTACCACGACATCGGCGATATGAATCCACGGAAGGCTTGAATGGTGGACGACGCCTGGGAAAGCTCGATGAAATGTATTATCTGGACAGATGAGAAACTCGGCGCCGATTGCGGCGAGTTTGTTTGCGGACGTCAGCATGAGCTTCGCGACTCCGTCCCAATCGTCGTGTCGAAGGCACACAACGTACTCTTCGAAGGACGGCGTATGCATCGAGACCTCGGGATGGGTGTAACCGCCTAACGACCTGGCACCGTCAGAGCAGATGGTGCGATAACAGAGTGCGGCACCTTCGGCAGAGCCGCCCACGATGCCGATGTGCATTAGTCGAGACATCTCTCTGTCGCGCTCCTTTTCGGATGCCTCCGCGTTCCTGGATCCGGTAGTCTTTCAGGCCGATCAGCCAACAATGCGCCGCGTACGTGGCGCTGTTAACGATGAGGTAATCTGATTCTTTCCGATGGCACGGAATTGTCATTTTAGTTGGTGAGAAAATCGGGAGACGCCATCGCATCGGATGCCCTTATAACTTGCAGCGACGGCAGACTTTGGCTCGAAGCGAATCGAAAAAGTCGGGGAAATTCGCATTCGCGGTGGCACGAAGACCCGACCATGGCACGCAATTGACATCGACGGTGAAGTGAATTTGCAGGTGGCTCGTCGAAAATCGCCGGCGGCGCGAGAACGTCCTAAATTCGGTTGGTGACGGCGTAGAGATCGCGGCCAAACTGGCCGTTGATCTGTGGAGTACGTATGAGATTCGCATCAATTTGGCGTCTGAGTCTTGCTTTAGTCATCATAGTTGCATCGCCGGTTGCCGTGGCGGCAGCCATCCCCGCCTCGAGTTTGAACTCCGCGTATTTGCAACAATGCTCCGCTATTGTTCACCATCGTTGGAATGATTTCAATCGTTCACTCGCGCCAAGCTACGTCGGAAAAAACTTGGGAGGCCCGTCAGACTCTTATTCTTCGGAAGCGAAATCGATCAGCCAAATGGCCGAAGCGATCGGTCTGAAGGCATGCGCCGTGAAAATAGTCAGCATCAAAGCGGACAAAGATCTTTTCACCGCAGATGTCTCATTCAACCTTGAAGGCGTGGCGCCAAAGACGACCCGTAAAGTCAATAGAGGCGATCGACTTGAGTTTGACTTCCATTCGGTCGATACATGGCAAGTTCGCGACGGTGAATACGAGCAGTTGGCAGCAGTGACGCAAGGCATAACCGTGCGGCGCAATGGGAACATTCTCATCAAACGCGGCTCCCAATGATCCGGGTCTGCGTTTCATTATATTTAAATTAGGTGGAGTGCCGTGCAACGGAGCCTCTGCGAACTGTAGGTGGTGTTTGATTCATCACGCCATATGCGGCGACCGACGCAGTTATTGGTTATTCGCGCTGTTCGCTGTACTTGCAGTAGCATGGTCCTCCCCGGTTCCGGCATCAGCGTCGAACGGAGGCTCGGCGAGTGAGAAGATCGACGCCTATCTGTCCGAACTGTCGCAACTAGGCCGCTTCAACGGAGTCGTACTACTCGCCGCCGGCGGTCGGGTCGTCCTACGCAAAGCGTACGGCTACGCCGATTTCGACAGCAGGACACTCAACGCACCCGCGACGCAATTCGAGATCGCATCGCTGTCGAAGATGTTCACTGCCGCGGCTATATTGAAGCTGAGCGACAGCCGAAAACTCCAACTGGATGATTCGATCTGCAAGTATCTCGACCCGTGTCCGGCGGCGTGGAACCCGATCACGATTTCGGAGGTCATCCATCACAAGTCCGGTATTCCGGACTACGAAGCGGTGCTCGACATCACATCGCCTGAATACCTAACGTTTATGAGCGGCGCGGGTTCCGGCGAGCGGATCCTCCGAAGCGAGGAATCACGGTCGCTGGATTTTCCGCCGGGGACCGGCTTCAACTACAGCAACACCGGGTACGTCGCCCTCGCCAAAGTCATTGAGAAGGCGTCCGGGGAGTCGTACGGCGCGTATTTGCACGCTGCTCTCCTCGACCCCGCCGGCCTTAAAGATACAGGTGTCATCGGTTTCGACGTTCCTAAGCACCTCGCAGCACCATTTAAGAAGGACGGGCTCGACTGGAGCCAGCGCTTTGCCGGGGTTCACCTTATCGACGTGGGTCCGGAGCGTCTGCCGCAGCTGGACTTCTCGTCGCCCCACGGCGATGCGTCGATTTTCAGCACGGTCGACGATCTGTTGCTGTGGACCGTCGTTGAGGGCGGAAGCGATGTAATCACGGCTTCCGACTCCGCGCAGATCTTTGATGGTGGTTCCGACGGCTATGGCTTCGGCTGGGAAGTCGGGCAGGTTAACGGTGTAAGACGCTTCCGTCACACGGGCGAACTCCCAGGCTATCTCTCAAATGTCTCTGTTTTTCCGGATCTGCATTCGACGTTGATCGTCCTGACGAACTTCGATTTACCGATGCAAAATTCGATGCGGGACCTCACGGCGATCGTCATCGGCCAATCATACGACATGCCCCAGTCAGGAGCGCTTACGACGCTGGAGCCGCAGAGCGCGGCACGACTGCTCGGGACCTACGTACTCGACACAGGCGAAGTCCTGACGGTCTCTCAGAGTCCGACGATGCTCTCCGCCAGCATCAAGGGCCGTTATTCCGCCGGACTCCTTCCGATCACCCAGACTACATTCTTCATGCCGCTGGCGAACGGTATCGTTACATTTGGCGGCGACGCTAGAGCACTCGCGCAGACGATCAACCTCCACTATGACGGCGTCGACCATCGCGGTGCGCGCAGGATTCCCGATCCCGCGTCCAGTCCACCGCAGCGCGCGCCGGGCGCTTCCGACGAATACCGTGCCTGTAATGCTAACGGCGATAGACGAAGCTTGTGATCTCTTCCTGCGGCGTGCGACGAAGAACGCGCACTTGAGGGCGCTCATACGGGTGGCATTTAGCTGGACAATTGTCACTTGCCGGGCTTGCTATGCAGGTATAAATCGAATTGTCCGATTCGTTTGGCGGAAGTTCAGTGTTAACGACGCAGCATTTTCGGTACTCGGATGCAGCAAAGGCGGTCTTTTGTGGAAAGAGATTCGAAACCGCCATGACGAGATGACGTAAAAGGCGTCGTTACACCTGGTGCTCTCGGTGAATCCCAAAGAATAAGATCAGACGCTTATCGGGGCGAATGCAAAACTCTACTAAACAAAATTAGAAAGCCTTCTGAATACCGGGCAAGCGTCAGCCTTTCAGTCATCTCGTGGCCGCCAATTCGTGTCTTCGCAAGCTTTCAGTTGAGACTTCTAGAGGCAACTGTCGAGTGTGCGACGTGATGTGACGTTTTCGCAATTGCGGCGGCCGATGAAGAAAAACCATTTCATATTTGTGCCAAGATTGTGCCAGTGACAGGACGCTCTTCACCTACCGTGAAAAGGCAGGTTAGCGCCATCTGGATTCGCAAGATTATTTCAACCAGGTTGGAAGAACATAGGGGTAACTGTGCACATCACAGTGGCGCTAGGCCAATTTCTAAGCTTCGCGCACTCGCGATTGCACAACTTTGCAATACGAGCGTCAACTTATCGGGATAGGCGCGGAGACATAGAATTGTCGTAGCCTCGCAGCAGTCCGCAGTCACGGGGCCGCCGCTCCTTTCTTAGTAGTCAAATAACGTCGAGCTATCGGAAGGCAAGTGGAAGCTCAGTGATTTCGGTTCGAGTTCCAGATATGACCTTCGCGCCGGCCAGCCCCACTCCGTGCAGCATTGTCGCCAGCACTACACTTAACTTGGAGCGAAGCTCCATACTACTGGCCCGATCGGTTCCAGCGGGTCGCTACAATCAATCGCATCGCCCACTTGAGGAATGAAGTAGCACCAGAATGCAGAGGATGCCATCTGATGAAAAATAATGCAATCGTGTCGCTGATCGCGACGACGTCTTTCGCCTTCGCTTCGGCATCTTGCTCCGTCTCATCGCCTGTCGCCGCACCAGTCGGAACAAACCAATTGGATAACTCGGTGCGCTCGTCAGACCACGTTGGAGCGATACGGCCAACACGCGCGAGACCGAATGGTCTTCTTTTCGTCGCGAACGTCCGCAACAATGCCGTCGATATCTACGAAAAGGAACCGCCAAATGCGCTCGTTGGAGACATTACCGACGGTATAGTCGGCCCGAATGGCATGGCCGTCGATGCCTCTGGCAATTTGTTCGTTGCGAACGTCGATAATCAGACGGTGACCGTCTATCCACCGCATTCAACAAAGCCGAGCAGGACGTATACGAACGGGTCCAATCATCATCGGCTCACAAACCCCCTCAACGTCGCCATTGGAAACGACGGCATGCTATACGTCGTCAATTATCACAGGCTTGGCCAAGGGAGCCAGGTCCTCGAGTACCCGCGGAATAGCATGAATCCAACGATAGCAATCGAGATGATTGGCGGAGCGGAAGGTCTCGCCGTCGACGCCAACAACAATCTATATGTGAGCGAAAATGTACAAGTAGGAGGACGCATTCTCAAGTTTAGGCCCCGCTCAACGACGGGTAGGGACCTTGGTATCGCGCTCAACTTCGCAGGCGGCCTTGCCCTCGACTCAAGCGGGAACCTCGTCGCATGCGACCAGACGGCACCCGCTGTCTATGTCTTTCCGCCTGGCGCTACAAAACCGTCGAAGACTATCACTGGTGGATTCCTAGACCCATACCATGTCGCTTTTGGACAGCACTTTCAGCGGCTTTACCTGGCGGACGCTGCAAGCGACAACGTTTTCATATACTCCTATCCTTCCGGCACGGTCGTGGGTACAATACAAAGAACGTTTAGAGCGTTCGGAGTTGCGGTGAATCCACCGGCGCTACTCTAAGCTCGGCGACTCAGCTGGCTTTCAAAAATGCGCTCACTTGCTAGACGACGACGGTTTGCCGGCGTTGAATTGGACTTCCGACCTAAACGCCGGCTCTCGTATTTTGGCGAAGCAACCCGTGTCGGGCGCATTCCACTCCGAGCACTATTCCGGATATTCGCCCGAGTACCGATCGAGGAGGTCGCCGCCGCTTGATTGCATCGACCATTGGCACTAGGGCTTGTTCAAGATTCATTCAAATCGTTCGACGCATTGAATTGTGAGCGGGAAGTGGAGGCGTATTTTCTCGCCGCGGCTTTCACTGGCTTAACGATGCTTCCTTTAAGGCAACCCGACGTACAATTTTCATAAACTTCAACTCACAACAATCTTTGCTAGGCCATGATCTGAGTGGAACAAAGAGAGTGACAAGTTTGTGCCAAGATAGAAGATTTAAATAGAATCTCCGTTAACCGCTCGCAATGCGCAATGCGTGCCAATCTCACGGGCGGCCGAGAGCGATTGCGCTGCGAGCGATATTGACGAAGGTCTGAATGGGCGAAACAAGCCATTCCGTCCGACAATTGATTTGTTCACCCGGGTATGAGTATCGAAGGAGAACGCATGTCATCGCCGGTTAGATATGCGCGCGCGTTAGCATTTGTGGCTGTACTGCTCTTGCTCTCGTACGGGAGCCAGTCGCGCGCTGGCACGACAGGTTCGATCCAGGGGTACATCTCCGACGTGAATGGCCACCCAATAGCAGGTGCGACAGTATCAGTTTCGGCGCCCGTATACTCGAGCCATACTTCGAGCGGCGTCGACGGCTTCTACGCTATCAATGGTCTTCCGCCCGATACGTACACGGTAACGGCGGCGCGGACTGGCTTTGCGACGGCTCAATACGCTGGTGTCACGGTAATCCAGGATCAGACGGCGAGAACTGATATACGCCTGGTTGTGGACGTCAAAGTGCTCGGCAAACAGACGGCTCGCAGCACGACTTCGATCTATCAGCCGCGACAAACTGCAGACGCGTATACGATTAATAGCCAGTCCGTCACCAACATAACAGGCACACCGCAAAACGTGTCCGAGACCGCGGTGCTCAATGCGTTGCCCGGCATCACGACCGACTCTAACGGGTATCCGGTAATCCGCGCCGGCGCAGAGAACGACGAGGGATTTCAGTACGACGGCGTAGATGCGACTGAACCAGTGAGTGGACAGTTCATAAACAGTCTCGTGCTCAACGGCGTGTCGCGACTCGTGCTTTCGACCGGCGGATATGACGTTACGAACGGCAACACTAATTCGGGCGTCGTCAACGTCGTGGTGAAGCGCGGGTCGTACCCGGGCTCGGGCGAGTCCACTGCGCTTATCAACTATCCAAACTTCGATCATCGATTGGCGTTCGACTTCGGCGAATCGACTCCCAACAACCGATTTAGTTACTATTTCTCCTTTACCGGCCTCAGGGATACCGTCACCTACGGAGACGACAAAACATTTCTTCCGCTCGAGGGCGGCGGATTGGCATACGACACGGGGAACGACTTGCTCTCAAATTTCATCTATCACTTCGGCGCCCGTCAGGAAAACGAACTCCAATATTTCGGCGACACGGGCACGAATCTGTTCCAGTTCGGCTACGCGCAGGACTCGGCGATCCTACCATATGACTCGAACAATCTCGTGACCCGGCTCCGCTCCGGCCTTGGCCTCTTCGCCGATCCAAATGCGTCGGTGGTCGATTTCGCGCCGCTCTTTCCAGGTCAGGTCGGGGTACGCCAGAACATCGGCTATTCAGATCGTCAAACTGAAGACCATAACATCGAGAAGATAAACCTCAAACACCAATTCAGCGCATCGAGCTTCGGCGAAGTTCGTGTCACTCGCACGGACTCGCTGGTCAATTTCATTTTGCCTTGGAACGGCGGCGCACAGACAGGTCAATTCGAATTCGTGCATTCGATTAGCCGAGCTCTGGCATTCGACTACACGAACCAACTGAATGCACGTCATGCCGTTACGCTCGGCGGCGACACAAATTTCACCGTACCGGATTTCGCCATAGCCCGCCCGACGCTCGCGATGCAGTTCGCTCCGCTAGAATGCGGCGAATTGTGTGGACTTCTCGGATTGGCCGGTTCCCTCGGCAATCCTAACGCGCCAGGGGGCTACGTTCAGGGCATCGCAACGCTCGATGGCCGCTCCTCTCTCGGTCTACCCTTGACGACCTTGCCCGACAGCGCCAGCCGAGCGACGGATCCGTTACATCGTAACGATCTCTACATCAAGGACGATTTTACCCCAGCCGACCGCTTCGATATCACATATGGCGTCCGATGGGATCAAGAGGTCATCGACCTGCCGCCGAATGCAGCGGCACTAAACGAATACTACACCGTCGACAGCTCCGGACTTTTCCACGTGCTGCCGGGGCCTGCCATAAGCGCAGACGTCACGCGGCCCAGCCAGGTCAGCCCGCGTCTTGCGGTCGCCTACCAGGCAGGGTCGCGCGACGCGATCCGTTTTTCATTCGGCAAGAACATCGAATTCACACCACTCAGCAACATCGAGAACACATATGCCGTTAGTCCGACCCTGGCGAGGTGCAATATCTCTAGTGGCTGCTACACGCCGCTGCCCGGTTTTGGTACGACGAACCACATCACAAATCTCTATCAGCAAATCCTCCTAGACCTCAATACGAACAGCTTTGCGCAGTACACGCCTGTGCGCCCGCAGCGTGCGATCAACTATGATTTGTCATGGAACCATGATTTCGGTCAGGGCGTAGCGATGCGGATAACTCCTTACTACCGCAAAGGCTACGACTACGTTGCGGTAAGCACACCGTTGTTGTTCAAGCTTGCCGACGGCACTCCGGTTTTTGGTCCGGGCCGTGAAGAAAACGCTGGGATTAACTTCAACACCGGTGTAGAATTATCGATTCAGAAATCCGCGCTTTTCGGCTTGTCTGGCTTCTTTTCGGCAACGTACGACAATACTCTCGCCAACTACGACAGCGACTTTTTCCCGGCAGTGAACAATGCGGCGATCGCGCTGAACCATCTATTTCACGTCTCCTACGTTGCGCCGGTGACTGCGACAGGCGGTCTGGCGTATCAATCGCGCCACGGATTTCACGCAAGTGTAACCGTTCCTTTCGAATCGGGCTACCGCTACGGAGTAGGAAAACATACTTGGGTGTTCGGCGGTCCGAATGGCACCACGCCCGAAGAAGTGCTCAACACAGATTTGGCATCACCGGTAGGCAACTACTATTTCACGGATCCATCCAACCCGGGCACCGTAGAGCACCCGAACATCACTGGATCATTAGGGACTGCGGATGGTAATGACCCTGGTACATTAAAAGGCCCGGCGGAAGCCTTCATAAATGTCGCGATCTCGCAGGACATTGGCGCCGGCCCGAATCGTATAGCGCTAGGACTGCGTGCGGACAATATCTTGGGCAATTACAGCATTAGTACGCCGATCGATAGCGCGCGCTACCACAACAATGGTTTCGGCGGATATGCTTCAAATTCGGGCATCTCCGGACTCATTGGCCTTGAGCCATATCGATATCGGCTGCAACCAAGCTTCTATCTCAACGAACCTGCGGGCGGAGCGCGCACCTACAGCCTATTCGTAAATATCAAATACTAGGCGGTCCAACACCGATACCGCCTCACCAAGTCCTGCTTGGCAGTCTTTGTGCTAGGCCGCGGATTGCCAGGAAGAGACGCGCCGCTCCGCTTGGGTGAGGACCGTGGGGATGAAGCCAAAACAACTGTACTTAGTGCCTGGTGGCAGAAAATAGCGCTTCGCCGCAATCACTTGCCTCTACCCGATTCTTTGTCGGAAAAAAATCGAATACCACGTCGGGGTGATCCGCAGCCGCAAATCTTTGTGGTCCATCGCGA
>Ga0207122_1168_pt1 | contig 11094 bp, 11 predicted proteins | sample Alteio_BWMinHeat_38_FD_153504 | JGI IMG/M metagenome (GOLD analysis project Ga0207122, IMG submission 153504) | Enriched cells from forest soil in Barre Woods Harvard Forest LTER site, Petersham, Massachusetts, United States -... | ecosystem: Environmental > Terrestrial > Soil > Temperate forest >... | reverse complement strand
TCAATTCCTATCCTGCTCAGATTACGATGATTGGATTGGGTGGAGGTTCGCTCCCCAAATATTGTTACCGCTACTTGCTGGAGAGTCAGATTACAGTGGTAGAAATCAGGCCGGAGGTCATCGCTCTTCGCGACCAATTTTATATTCCACGCGATAACGAACGCTTTAGGGTGATATGTAAGGATGGTGCCGAGTATGTGCAACAATCCGATATCCCAATAGACATTTTGATCGTGGATGGTTTTGATGAACGTGAGCAGGCACCACAGTTGGGTAATCAAAGTTTTTATGATCATTGCTATGCTGCTTTAGACACTGATGGTGTTATGGTGGTAAATATGTTTTGTCCTGACCCTTTATTTGATGTGTACCTTAGTCGTATTCGCAGAAGTTTTAAGCATTCAGTAATCAAGGTAGCTGCTGAAGATTCCAATAATAAAATCGTGTTTGCAGGAAAGGGAAGTAGCTTTAAGATGTCGGGTAAACAGGTGAAAGAAAAGGTGCAGCAGTTGGAAATACAGTACCCGATTGATTTCTGGCGCGTAGGAAGTGCATTGCGAGAGCAGCGAAAAGTTAGGGTTTAGTGTGATTTACTCACCACTCACAATAAGGGTAAAGAGACGAGAAGTATTACTACCTCGTGCCTGTCTGTACCATTTGTGTGATAAGTGCTTGGATATAACTCCAATGGGCCAGGAGGAAAGATTCTTAAATTACTGAATTGTCTGTGCAGCGCGCTGAACCATTCACACTAAATAGTGGCCAGTTCTTCTGCCATTTCACGCACACCGATTGCCTCAATGCCTTCTGAAAACGGATAACGCTCTAAAGTGGACCCCTCAGTCAAGACAAATTTGAGGGTAATTTAACGTGAGTTCGGGATAAGGATAGCGGTTAACTGTTGCAATTGGTATTTGAAACCGCTCATTGCCGAGTTGTTGGTGGCCGCCCTAGCTACTATTTCATGTGCCTGGTTATTTAGAATAACCTTGCCATAAAAAAATTTCCTATTGGTAAACGTTTCTCATTTACCTGCATCAAGTGGAGCAAACGTATCTTCGGTAATGGGGTGATGCTCATCTCCACTATAGATTTCAGCAGTGATTATCGAACCATCGGCTCCTGTAATCAGCATTTTCTTTGCCGCTAACCTGCCAGACTCTTTACGCACTGTTTGCTCTACGGTAATCGTACGTATTAAGGTATGCAGATTCCCAAATAATTGAGTCTTTAATGACAGCCCTGCATCCCTATCTACACAACTGATGACCTCTCGAATAGGCGAACTGATGGTATTAGATAGAGACTGCACATCGGTACAACTCCGCCCCGCTATCTGCTTTGTTTCACCTAAGCTTTGCTTTGACCAATTCCACCAAGGGCTGAATATATCCCAAATGATCACAGAGTCAAATACCTTCGTAAATGGATCGGTTTCCGTAATACCATCAGATGGATGCTCTCTGTATTTGAGCAATCTGATTCGTCCATCCGCGCTTTTCTCGGCAGCAAAAAAACGATGACGTACTGTGTCAGGAGAAATTCCCCAAATTAACAGGTGCTCTTTATCAGCGTTGCATTGCCCAATAATGCCAAGCTTAAGTGGTGTGGCATGATGGCCATCCGGCTCAACTGTCGAAATTTTCATTCGCACTTCGAAACCATCAGAACGCCTTGCCTCCCTCATCACCTCGACAGTTTCGGCAGCGGAGAGAAGTGGTGATGCAGCACTATATCCAAAGCCAATTGCCATAAGAATCAGAAATACCCAGGCTCTTTCCATTATTCACACCTAAGTGCATGCGAAGGCCGCATGCGAGCCGCTTTAAGTGCCGGATAGAGACCTCCGCCAATGCCAATAATGACAGATAGACCTAAAACTGCGCCCAGAAATGGCACAGAAAATACGGCGTCTATTTTCCCTCTCATCAGATCCATATGTTCCAACCCAAAAGTCATCACGATGCCCACTAAAATTCCAATACAGCCTCCAATGAGCGTCAAGACTACGGACTCACAAAAAATGAGCTTCATAACAGTACGCTGTTGCCAGCCAAGCGCCAATAAAACACCAATATCTTTTTTTCTTTCCGTAATACTCATAAGCATGGTGTTAAATACCACTAAGGTACCAACAAGGCTAGCAATCAGAATGGTGACATGACTCATCGCCTTAGAAATACGAACAATGGTGTTATTGCTTACCAGCTCGCCTGAAGTAATAGCAACAAAGCCTGGCATCATTTTACGGACATGCGCCTTAAAACTTTCAATGTCGGCATCAGAAGCGCGTCCATCCATTTTAATGTTTAGAACATTCACTTTCCCCAGTTTGTCCGTAACCTGCTGTGCTTGAGTCAACGTCATCAACAATGCGCCATTTTCAACCACGGCTGAGCTTTCAAAAATACCCGTGATTTGGAATTGGCGACCTTCGATTTCTATTTTATCTCCCGAATCTTTATGCAGTAGCTCAGCCGCTAAAGAACCGATCACTACAACGGGTTCCGTGTCGTTACTTGGCCAGTAGCCTTTCACAAGCCTGAGATGCTTCCACAAGTAACTGCCGTAGGCCCATCCGAAGACGAAGACTGGCGGAGCGTTATCACTGACGCTTAACATCTCGCTGAGTAATCCCACGACCTCCTGAACATGAGCTTGGTTTTTGAGGGGCTGAACATATTTTGCGGCTAAAAAAGCAGAAGGCATCGCATTTTCGCTAGCGACACGCGTCACGATAAGATCCGTTCCTCGTGCATCATTGGCCTTTTGCCAACTGGCTTCAAATCCCCATGAAATGCTGGTGAGTGCCACAACTGCTGCGATACCAAGCGAAATAGCTGAAACGGTTAAGCTGGTTCGGGCTGGCCGGTGGTAAAGGTTATTCAGTGCGAAACTCAACACATTCATATACGGGCTTCCTCACGATGCTCAATCTTCCCATCGCATACATGGATAATTCGTTCTGCACGGGCAGATACACTTGGATCGTGGGTGACCATGATCACTGTCAGCCCCTTTTTTTCTCGAATATCATTGATGATATCTAAGACCTGTTTTGCATTAATACTGTCTAGACTACCCGTGGGTTCGTCAGCAAGAATCATGTCTGGATTGTTAATCAGTGCTCGGGCGATAGCCACACGCTGGCGTTCCCCTCCTGACATCTTGCCTGGAAAGTGATCCAATCGATCACGTAAACCGAGTTTCACCAACAGGTTTTTAGCGCGTTCCTTATGTTCGTTCGGAGATCCTGGACACGCAATAGTGGGGGCAACAACATTATCAAGCGCAGATAGTGTCGGGATCAGGTGAAATGACTGAAAAATGAACCCAATATGTTGTCTGCGAAACAGTGAAAGATCAAGAATCTTTGAGTAAGATTGTGATCGGAAATAGAGCTCTCCAGATGTTGGGCTATCAAGTGCTCCAATCAGGTTCAACAGGCTCGATTTACCACACCCGCTTGGGCCAACAATAGCCACCCATTCACCTTTGTGAATAGTGATATTAATGCCATCGAGTGCTTTGGTTTTGCTATCATCGAAATGCAGCGCAAGATTTTCAGTACGAACAATACTCTCAGGAAATAACTGGGGATTCATACGGGTCTTTATGGAGAAATCTAGGTTCTTTAATGCGGTGAGGTAGATGTCTTTGCTACCGGGGTTGCAAGGGTAAGTTTGACTTTAACGGGAATTTCTTCCGCTACAACGCCGCCCTCATTCCAAACACCACCACCAATGCCAAACTCAGATCGTTTGATAATAAAATCGCTGGTAATAACCGTTTTCCCACCTGCCTGGTCACTGCTACTAAACTGGATAAACAGGCTCCGCTCTTTGTTGCGGATTGTAAGCGTACCCTTAGCTTCATAGCGTCCTCCACCTAATGCTCGTATTGAAGCACTTTTGAATATGGCGTGGGGCGCATGTACTTTATCCAACCAATCTGAATCAACGGCTATAGCATCCGCTTCGTCACTTCCTGTGCTAAGAGAAGCAATTTCAATATGCATATTAGCGTTCGACTTCTCTGGTTTAACGGGATCAATATCAATAGCTGCTTCGAATCGCTTGAATTCACCAGAAACAGGAACGCCCATCTCCTTTACAACAAAGGCAATCTGGCTTTCATTAGGAATAAGAGTGCGTGGGGTTGCCAAAACGTTGAGGGATGCAAAGCCTAAGCACGTTGCTAACACAATGGATTTATACATTGTTTATTCCTCTTTTTATTTCGACTTACTAAGGCAAGGAAGCATTTGAGTCAGAATATTGTCACGAACAATGAAGTGATGCCTCAGCGCTGTTGCGATATGCCCAATGACAAGTACGAGCATTAGGTAGTTCAGGTATTCATGCCATTCTTTTAGAAGGTGGCCCAATGCCTTATCTTTGCCGACCAAATCAGGGAGAGGTATAACACCGAACCATACGGTTTGGAATCCTTTGGCCGAACTCATCAGCCAGCCAGTAAGCGGCACAATAAAAATCAATATATAAAGCAGATGGTGCATGCTTGCAGCCGCAACTCGTTCCCAGCGAGGCATAGTAATAGGTAGCTCAGGTGGTCGATGGGTAATGCGCCATACGAGACGTAACACAGCGAGTACCAAGACGGTAATGCCCATCCATTTGTGGTAGCTGTAGAGCCTGAGGCTGTTTGGTGATACCGGCAGATCACTCATATATAGACCCAGAGGAAAAGCAGCAAAAATTAACAGGGCAATGACCCAATGGAGGCTGATTGCGGTACGAGTATAAGTAGCTGGTTGTGTAATCAAGATAAGCTCCTATTATTTTATGACGCGGATTATGCGCTAAGCAGTTTGAATTCGATCACAACCTCATCCTGTACAGCGAGTAGACCTCCTAGTACGGAGTAGGGTTGTACCCCAAAATCTGTTTGCCGAAGCACAAAAGAACCTGTCACGAAAAGACGATTCGGCAATCCTTCAACGTTTAAAGGAATCCACATCTCCTGTTTCTGACCATGCATCTCAATTTGGACTTTAGCTGCGAATTTAGGAGCTTCTCCAGAGATTTGTATTGAGTGAACGCGCACAAACGGAAACTTATCTGCTTGCAGATTAGTTTCACCCAGCATGTGTTCACGTGTACCTTGAATAGCCTCAGGTGAAAGAATAGAAGAGAAGGCTTTACCTAGTGGTGATCGGTAAGCCACATTATCGATCTCCAACTGATCAAGACGGAATTGCAGATCGAAGCGTGCGTTAGCCGATCCAGTGACTGGAAGGTGAAAAAAGCCAGTGAATTGAGGAGCAGAAAGAACATGGTTATGCCCAAGCTTTGCAGCACTTCCACTTCGAAATGCATAAATACGAACGGCTGAGGTTGCGGGGTCTAGGGTAAAGACTTTTCCGCCAGATTGTTCTAGTTTTGAATACGTAGCTTGCAAACCTGCTTGGTCTTCAATGTGTGTATCTGGCGTTACCTTAAGTGGCAGTGTCGGTGACGTGGCAGAGCAACTGAGTAGGCTAATCGTTGCAGCTAGTCCGAACAGGGCTAGACTCACTCTTTTGAGAACCATATAGACTCCTTGAAGATCCGTTGTTTTACCTAACTTTGTTGGCAATATCCTTGTCATCGATCAAATGATCTGGATGATAATCAGCGCGGGTAAATGAGAACAGTTCGCCCAATAGCGAATACCTCATCATATTTCCAATATTTTTTATGATGAAATCTGTGAACATGAGCAAAGTAGCGGGTAAATGCTTCTCCGTTTTACGTTGGAGTATCCAAGGTGCAGTGGTCATAACATAAACCGATCCAGTTAGCAGAATTGCCAGCACGATGAGCATTCGACCAAGCCAGCCAGTGTGTTTTTTGCTGAGCCATAAGTCGAAAATAGTGGATCGGTGGGCCAATTCTTCGCGAGCATGGTGTGCAAACAATTCTTTAGCAAATCGAGATTGAAAATTCCATTCGGTCTCTTGAGTCAGATAAGCTTTTGACATTACTGCGGAGAAGTGCTCAAGAGCCGCCGTAATCAGCAAACGCTTGGAAAGTGACAGACGCTTTTTTGCTCCATTCAGGATGAATTGAACCCAAGAAAATCCAGGGGGTGTCCTGCCAAGATGATTGAGTAAAACTGCATTGAATTTCTTGTGTAGACGTGAATGGCTCGACTCTTCGCGAAGAAAGCTATGGCAACGTTGATGAAGCTCTGAGTTATGTTGCTTAGCGATACTTTCAGCAACTGTACTGATCAAAAAATTCTCTACTAGAGGAGTAACAAAACTGATGGCTTCCATAATGCTGGTTGCTACAGCATTGGAGTTGCACCAAACAACAGATAAATCTTCAATAGCTAACTGATCTGAGTGCTGCATCATCTATTGTGCCCTTGCTGACATCTCGGTCGAAACCAAGAGGAATGTAGGAATATGTGAAGATTAAACATTTTCCATTATGCTAGCATGGTTTTTTGAGTACCATCTAAATCGTCCGAACTTACCCCTACCCAATTCGACTACATCGTCTTTCGGAACCCTATAAATGCTCCTTTGGGTAGCATGGTTACAAACCAGGATTTATCTCTCTTTTGTTCATAGACACCTACCGCAACACCTAACAATCCGCCAGCCAGTACATCAGACTGCCAATGCTCCTGCGCTTTTACTCTAGCCACCATTTCGTAAGCTGGAAGGGCAGCCAATGCCATAACCCAGGGGTGGTCATCTTTGTATTCCATGATAAATGGCGTAACCGCAGCGGCTGTAACGGTAACGTGAGCACTGGGAAAGCTACCATTGCTACTTGATTTAAACCAATTGTTGGCACTATCTGATGCAGACGGGCTTTCGCGGCCTGTTACACGTTTTAAGCCTTCGGCCAAAACACCGCTTGCGACGAATGCTTCACTGCTCTTCCAAAACGTGCTGCCTAGCCGGTCTTCGCTCCCTTCCCATAATGCACCTGCAAATACGATAGCTCCCAAGGCGATAGGTACTGCATTTTGAGCACGATAAATGCCGCCCGTATTGATGGGTAGTTTGTGATCAATTAAATTATCTGCTGCATTCCCAATAGTTGAAATCAACACGAAGCAAAACAGTAGACTTTTACACAGGTATTTAGGTTGCATGAAGGTTTTTTCAGGGTTGATAGAAATTTTAATCATCCTATAAGTCAAATAGTTATATGTAACAGATTGGTTATGGCGATTTACAGCGTCTAAATTCTACACGGGGTTCTGTCACCTTGTGGTGAAGGATCACACTACAGGCTAGATTCAGATAGAGATATACCAAGCCTATTTTGCTAAAATAGCTGAAAACTGATTCCAAAACTATCAATCTTTCTGGGATGCCTAATGACAAAAGCTTTCGCTCAGTCCTTCTTATGTATTGCTTTACTGATAGATGGTATTTCAGTTCATGCTGATGAAAATACAAGCGACACTATCGGGACTCATAGCCGCCCATCGGAATGGCGATTAGGCTTAGAAAACGTCAAATTGCCGAATGATAACTCTGTTGGATTGTTAGGTGCTTCCTATTTGTTTCATGATCCCTCCTCCCATTTTTCTATTGGCCCTGCCGTATACGGAGCAGTCACTGGTGGGCACGGTGGATTGTTTACGTTGGGTGGAGAAACGTCATGGCGGCAGCCATTAACATCACATACTGACGTGGAAGCGGGACTTTATGTGGGCGGCGGTGGCGGACACGCAGCTCCTGTTGGGGGTGGATTAATGCTTCGTCCACATATAGATCTTATGTGGAATTGGGGTGGTATGCGTACAGGTGTTTCCGTATCGCGAGTTGATTTTCCGTCTGGAACCATTCGAAGCAATCAGGTTGGATTAATCGTAGCTTTTGATGATCATTTTCTATATACGGGTTCTGAGTTAGTGGGACAACAGCAATCCTTGTCCGAACGTGCAGGCGTTGGTTTCGATCGTATCGCTATCACGGCAACAACGTATCGGCCTAGCAAAAGCAGTACAACGGCAACGGATGCCTCACAATCTATCGGGCTGGCAGGTATCCGCGCTGAACAGCAGCAGCCAAACGGTATGTTCTGGGGATTGGAGGCGGCAGGTGCGGGAAAAGGTTCAGCCAGTGGATATGCCGAAGTATTGGGAACTTTGGGATGGGAAACCCCAATACTAACAAAAGACTTACATGTGGGTATCCGAGGAGCGCTTGGTGCAGGCGGCGGCGGATCAGTATCTGTTGGAAGTGGGTTGTTATCAAAAGTGGGGCTTTACTCAAGATATGAACTAAGTCATTTATTCTATTTAGGGCTGGAGGGCGGTTATGTAGCTGCTCCCACGCATGATTTTAGAGCCCCCTATGGAATGCTTTCAGTAGGAATGACTTTGGATCATCCCTCTAAAAACTCAAGTGAAAATACATTAGCCACGGTTCATGGTTGGGAATGGTCGAGTTCATTGGAACATTATGTTTCAGCGGCACGCAAAGAAGAGGCTGCCCATAGTCTGGAGACATTGGGTATAAAAGTACAACGAGTCGTTGATAACTCACCTTTTTATCTGACTGGACAGGCACAGTCAGCTTATGCCGGTGGCGCAGGCGCTTACTCGGTTGGCTTGGTCGGTATCGGAGCCCAATCCCCTTCCAATCGTATAGGTTTGAGTTTGGGAGGAGAATTACTCGCAGGAGTTGCTGGCGGCGGTGGCGTAAACACTCAAGGTGGGGCAATTGTTCAGCCAATGGGGTATACCAGCCTGGATATCACTAAGAATTGGCGGGTGAAACTTGGCGTTGGAAAGGTTGAGTCGATTCATAGTGGCCTTAACTCAACGGTCGTGGATGTATCGCTGAGTTACCGATTTGGTTTGCCTTCACGCTAGTCTTTAAGCTTGTTTGGGAGCAACTGGATCAACATGGGTCATCAAATGAAGAACTGGGTGGCGTGCCATCACATTTATCCAAACCTGATGGGCTATTTCGTGCCCTTCTGTAACGGTAAGGCTGCCATCAATTTCTAAATGCACATCTGCCAGAATCATATCGCCTGATTTACGGGTTTTAAGTTCATGAAATCCTGATACTCCTGGAGTAGCTAAAATTTCCGCGGAAATACCCGCAATTTGTTCTTCAGTTGCAGCATGATCCGTTAAATCACGCATGGCTCCCGACAGAAAGCTCCATCCCATCTTACTTATCATAAATCCGACCAGGAGAGCGGCAATGGGATCAAGAAGTGGAAATCCAAGTAGGTTGCCACCAATACCTATAGCGACGACCAGAGACGAAGCAGCATCAGAACGTGCGTGCCATGCATTGGCAACCAGCATACTGGATCGAACACGTTTGGCAATCGCCATGATGTATCGAAACAGGCTTTCTTTAACGACTAAAGCGCTTAACGCTACCCAGAGCGAGATGATATGCACTCTTTGAATGGTATTAGGTGCCTGCAATTTATAAGCAGCGGCCCAAATCATTCCAATGCCAACGCCTAGCAGTAATCCACCGAGAATCATGGAAGCCAGGTTTTCGTAGCGCAGATGACCATAGTTATGATCATCATCAGGGCTTTTTTTACTGTAATAAGCAGCTAAAAGAACAACAAAATCAGCGACCAGATCCGATAGGGAATGAATACCATCGGCTATCAACCCCTGAGAATCAGAAAATAATCCGGCCATGAGCTGAGCAATAGAGAGGCAGGAATTAGCGACAACACTAACCCAAATGCTGCGACGGCTTGCTGCCTCATGCGCGGAGGCATTTTTTTCATAATAGGATTGGCTCATAGCGCTTAAATTGTTCATGCCATTTCCTTAAGTGGGCTTATTCAGTTTTACTGGGCGCAATAGGCAGCCATTAATGTGCATTATCGATTTCAATGCGTTCATGTTATTGTGGTGCACACAAATAAAAACTCTTGCTGTTTAACCATACCAATGTAGCTTAAATTCTATTTGTGATACGTAATACCAATAAGGATCAACGGCCTGCGAGCAGATCATAATGGAATATAGTTCATTCAAGCGAATTGATCCAAAAAAATTGACACCCGTTAATCAGAAAATTTTGCCTACGTTTTTTGCAGTCCGGAATTATCTTGAAAAATCCCAAGTAGCCTCGTTTAGATTCGTTCTCGTACAACTTAAATTTAATGTGAGTGATATCGCCGCTAATATTGCCCGGATTTCAGTTTTATATGATATCGCATGGTGGCAAAAGCGGATTGGGTTGTGTTTTCTGAAATGGCGATCACGGGATATCCATCCCAAGATCTTGTGTTGAGTAAGCTCTTTCAAGAAACCAGCATGCAAGCAGTAAAAGAACTGGCACGCCTGATAACAAAAGGCCCAGCGATAGTGATTAGAGGGTTATGGAGAGAGAATGAAGCACTCTATAACGCTGTATTCCTCTTAGACGGCGGTAACGTTGTACACCGTCAATATAAGTATCATCTTCTCCTATTAACCCGGCAATTGAATACAACGGCCAGGCTGCATAGGCAATATTACGGTGCTTATCAAGTGATATGGTTCGTAAGGTAGCTTTGATTTTTCGTTACCTAGTAACTATGCTTCCTCTCGATGGGTTTTGGCCAAAGTCGAGCTTATCGGATATCCATAAATTGAGGTTTTCATCGAATTTATGCATCTAAAGCTCTCTCCAGCTTAGCCAATCTCTCAAATGTCCTCAAATTGTTGCTTCGCTCCCAATGGGCCAGCTTAAATGTTTTGGTACATCCTGTCCCCTAATCCTTCCGCATTTTAGTTTTTTTGCGGAAAGATTAGAAGAAACCATCGCTGCATCAATCCAGCCTAATAAGCCAAGTTTGATTATTTGCCAGCATATCCCAAAGGACTTCCCACTCCCGTGCAGAAATCCCAACCCGCTGCTGCCATATAGCCTGCATAAGGCCCACAGTTTCCAACAGAGATGTCTTGAAAGTTTGTATTCAGATTACTGAGTGGCTAGTAATCTGGTTGCCTCAAGTGGGGGAGGTGAAGTCTCTATGAGTTGGGGCGGCGGTGAATTTGTTGGTGAAACTTCATATGACGCCTATTTCAAACAGCAGCAAGTTGTGTATGTTGCATCTGCGGGCGACTCACCTGGAACGGAATATCCGAGCG
>Ga0207122_1167_pt1 | contig 11116 bp, 8 predicted proteins | sample Alteio_BWMinHeat_38_FD_153504 | JGI IMG/M metagenome (GOLD analysis project Ga0207122, IMG submission 153504) | Enriched cells from forest soil in Barre Woods Harvard Forest LTER site, Petersham, Massachusetts, United States -... | ecosystem: Environmental > Terrestrial > Soil > Temperate forest >... | reverse complement strand
GAAGAAGATGTTCGCCGTAACGTGCCTCTAGTTCGGTGAGCGACGTTTCAATTAGATATTCGCCATTGAGTGTAATGACCGTCGTATATTTATGTTCTGCTTTGAAATAGAGGAGATTTTTGAAATCAATCCATTGGGTGTGTTGTCGCCCTGGAATGGCAAAGCGAAGTGGGGGTAGGGAAGAAGCTGGCTGTGGAATACCTAAGGTATAAATCTTATCCAGGGCGTGGGCGAGTCGTTCAATACGCACGGGTTTAACCAGATAATCAATCGCATCAACATCAAAAGCTTCACATGCATGATCCCGGTAGGCTGTTGTAAATAAAATTGCAGGTTGAGGGCTGCCAGTGGAGGGCGTTAAACGCAATGCACGCGCAACGTCCAGACCATCTTTGAGGGGCATGCGAATATCCAGAATTAATACATCGGCAGGGTGTTGGGCACAAAGTGTGAGTGCAGTTTCACCATCAGCAGCTTCTCCAATGATTTCTGTTGGATGTGTTTTTTGAAGATCATCCAACAAAAAATGCAAGCGTTGCCGAGCGAGTGTTTCGTCATCAGCAATTAAAACGCTAAGAGGAGTTTTGGCCGTGTCTGTCATGGTGAAGAGGGGGAGCGTGTGTGGGAAAGAGGCAGTACAAGCTCTGCCGTGAAGTGATCGGGGCTGGCATGAGTATTTAAATAAGCCTCTCCTCCAAAATAGAGTGAAAGGCGCTGCTGAATATTATCGAGTGCGATACGTTGCCCAGATCGGGCCGCTGGGCGGTCGGGCAGTGGGTTTTCAATACGTAGATAAAGGTGGTGTTCGTCGTGTCGGACATCAATTAATAATGTACCTGGTTTGGCAGATGGACCAATGCCGTGGTAAACCGCATTTTCGATTAAGGGTTGAACAAGCAAAGGAGGAACTTGAAGGGCAGGAAGGGCTGAAGGACGATTCCATACAACCACTAAACGCTCTCCAAGTCGAGTTTGTTCAATATTTAAATAGCGCTGACACCAATTGAGTTCTTCCTCAAGCAGAACGGTTGCATGGTGATCATGTAGAACAGCGCGAAAAAGCTCACACATATCTTCCAGAAGCTTTTCAGCTTGAATAGGCTGATGCCGGATTAATGCGAGAACGCTATTTAGGCTATTAAATAAAAAATGAGGGTGAATGCGATTTTGCAATGCGTGTAATCGTGCTTCGGCCAGGGATGGTGTAAGGCGAGAATGCTGACATTCTAAAACTAAAAAAATGAGCCATATGAATACGGTGCTGTAGAGTCCTATTTGGTAAGCATCTGTTACAGGCAAAAAGGGAGCAATCCAAGTAAGAGCATCTATGCAAAATATATTCAGCAATGGCAGTAGAAGATTTAGCCCGTAGCGTAAAAGCTTCAATGTGCGCGAACGTAGAGTTGTGTAATTTCGTGCAGCAAGAAAGATACATGCGGCATCAACGAGTACAGCAACCTCAAATCCTGGAAGGTAAATGAGCACCTCTTCCGGGCTTAGATGTTGAATACTAAAGAACCATATGGCGGCTCCAAAGTGAGCAAATAATAAGGCGTGGAATAGGGTGCCTAGGCGGCTAAAGTCTGCTAAGCTGCCGCTTAAAAACCGTACTTTTCCTTCTTTCAATATTGCAGTATTGACCATAAGCGCTGTAAGCCTATTAATAATCATGACTACATATCGGTTTTGTTGCGCTTAACTCATAGGGGCTGTTACTTACGGATTGCGGCAATAGCTCTCTGCCTCTGTACACTAAAATTACGATTAGAGTAGCAATATATCAATATATTCATAAAAGCTTTAATATTTAATAGGTTGTTGGTTTAAGAAGACATTGAGTAGCAATTTGTAGATTGAGAGAGGGAAATAGTATGGAGCAGTGGATTGGGTGGATAGCGGGAACATGTACCACGATTTCGTTATTACCGCAGTTAATTCACATTATCAAGCATCGCTCAGCGCATGCGGTGTCATGGATGATGTTCTTGATTTTCACAGTGGGTATTGTGATGTGGTTGATCTATGGGGTGTTGAGACACGATAACGTACTCGTGATTTTTAATGCAATCACCTTGGTTTTTTCTATTGCGGTGATGTATGCAAAATGGCATTACGATCATCGGTGTCCACCAAAGTCAGTGTCTACATTACATCAATCTACCGATACAAAGGAATCCTAATGGTTTGTTGGCTTGATGAGGCGGCAGTATTGGAATGTATAACCCCCGATTTAGTGATTGGGGCCGTTGAACAGGCATTTCGGGCTTTGGCGCGGCAGCGAGCAATTAATATTCCTAGAGAGCGTGTGCGATTACCCACAGGGGTTGCACAGCATATTCTTCAGGGAGCGCTTCTGGATGAAGGTGTTATGGGCTATAAGGCTTATACATCGAGTCGGTATGGTAATCGTTTTGCAGTATTTTTGTTTGACGCCAAAACGGGTGCGTTGGGAGCTATTTTAGAGGCTAATGCTCTTGGGCAATGGCGTACAGGTGCAGCTAGTGCGGTAGCTACTCGTGCATTGGCGGCATCGGAACCCTCAGTGATTGGGCTATTAGGGGCAGGCTGGCAGGCCGCAGGCCAAGTTCGTTTGCTTCATCACATGTATCCAAATGCGGAGTTTCGCGTGTTTAGCCGAAAAATGGAAGCATGTGCTGTGTGGTGCGAGGCTCAACAAAAAGAATTGAGGGCTGCAATAACAGTTGTCGAGTCTGCAGAAGCTGCATTTTCAGAGGCTGATGTATGTATTACCGCAACGACTTCGGTAACACCTGTTTTTCAGGCTGATTGGATAAAGGCTGGTGGCCATATTAACGCTGTAGGTGCTAATGCATTGAATCGATGCGAGGTTCCTGAGGCGCTGATGCGTAAAGCCGTGTGTGTTGTGGACCAAAGAGAAACAGCTCAGCGGGAGTGTGGTGATTTATTAGCGCTTGTTGAAAAGGGACATCGAAACTGGTCGTTATTAACAGAGCTAGGTGAGGTTTTGGAGGGATTACGGCCTGCGCGAACAGAGGCTGACCAAGTGACTGTTTTTGAGTCGCAAGGCTTAGGTATTTTGGATATTGCAGTGGCTCATGCAGTGTGTGAAGTTGCACGAGCAAAAGGATTGGGGGGACAGCCTCCCAATCATTTTCTGGAAGGGTCAATGTGACAACCAAACCGAATGCGTGGTCATCACTTATTCCTGATTTTTTAGTCGTAGATTATACCGATATAGGGCATAGACGTGAAACCAATGAGGACTCCATGGCCTGGGACATCGGGGCAGGGGTTGTCGCTTTAGCAGATGGTATGGGCGGGTGCCGAGCAGGCGAAGTGGCCAGTGCTATGGCTGTGAGTCTGTTTACGAATGCTTTCAGATGTTGGTTGGATGAGTTGGGGGTGCATTTATTAGAGGAATCTCCAGAGACTCAGGCTCAATATCTTCGGACGTGGTTGCTGATGCAGGTTCAATCAATCCACGATAGTATTTTAGATGCAGCGGCAATGATCCCGGATTGCATGGGAATGGGAACTACATTGTGTGGCGTTATTATTTGGGGTGATCAGGCTTGGGTCGCTCATGTGGGAGATTCTCGTGTTTATGCCTATGATCGGGATACTCATGTTTTGCACCGATTAACGCGAGATCACTCTGTGGTGCAAGAGCAGATTGATCGTGGTCTGTTAACAGAAGAGATGGCACGTACTTCATCAGAGCGTCATTTGCTAACACGCGCGTTAGGTATTGGCGATGAAGTGGTGCCAGATATCACAATCGAATCCTTTTCAGAGAATAAAGTTCTGGTGTTATGTACGGATGGTATGTCTGATGTAGTGAGTGAATCTCTTATGGCGCGAGCAATACGAGATCATCCTATTGAACTGGCTGGACGATTACTATTGAGCCAGGCGAACACATTAGGTGGGCAAGATAATATTTCTATCGTGTTGATTGAGAAGACTAAGATAGCCGCTGCTTGACAAGGATAAGCGCCTGCTTTCTAATAGCGCCCTGTTCGTCTTTTTTCCAGTTGGATTTTTCATGAAACGTACTTTTCAGCCTTCTAATGTTTCCCGCAAGCGTACTCACGGTTTTCGTGCTCGTATGAAGACAGCCGGCGGCCGCAAAGTTATTAATGCTCGCCGCGCAAAGGGTCGTAAGCGTTTAGCCGTTTAAGCGCTTTGGGGCATTGAGGTTTTTGGAGCGGTGTAATGGTGCCGCGCTTTAGTATCCTCGACTCTCTTAAAAACGCTGGCGACTATCGACGTATTTTGCAGGGTAGTGATACCCTGCGGATTCGTTCTACCTATATAGAGCTGTTTCTTCATCCGCGCCTAGAAGGGCACCGTTTGGGTTTAATTGTAAGTAAACGGTGCTATCCAAGAGCAGTAGATCGAAACCGCGCCAAGCGTTTGCTACGAGAGTATGCGCGGCTGCACCTGCGAGCATATCCGGCTATGGATATGGTGGTTCGTGTAAAACGTCCTATGGAATCTTTAGCGTTGCCAGCATTATCAACGTATTTAGATGCACTGCTCTTAAAAGCTTATCCAGTTCGTTCATAAATGATATTGATGCGCCCAATAAGCCTTATGGGGCGGTTGCTTATTACTCTTCTAAAGAGTTATCAATATTGGAATGCTCGTTATGGGCAAGCCTGCTGCCGCTTCCATCCAACGTGTTCGACGTATGCCATAGATTCAATTAAGTATCATGGCGTGTTCCTTGGCTGTTATTTAGCAACCCGGCGTGTATTGCGTTGCCAGCCTTTGTGTCGAGGGGGCTATGATCCGGTGCCTACATCCTCTACTTTTTCCTTTTTAAGGGGTTCATCTCGATGAATCGACAGCGTTACTTTTTTCTGTTTGCATTTGCAATTTCAACAATGCTGTTGCTTCAAACATGGCAGCGTGAGCAGAGTGCATTGATGGCGAAGACAATGCCTCCAAATGTGCCTTCCGCAAGTTCATCAACACCTGTTCCAGCCGCGGCACCAGGCTCATCTGCCAAACCAGGTGCATTACCTGTGTCGGCTTTGAGTACTGTGAGTGTGGTCGCTGAGAAAATTCGTATTGAAACAGATTTATATGTGGCGTATGTAAGCACTCTAGGAGGCGTTTTAGAGTCTGTAGAGTTTAAGCAGCATCGCGATAGCAAGGATAAATCACAGCCTTTTCATTATCTTCAAAATACGGCAGAGCGCATGCATGTTGCGCAATCAGGTCTGATTGGGCAAGGGTTGCCTAATCATACGACGCTGTATCGCGCCAATGTTAAAACACTGACTTTAGGTTCAGGACAATCTGAGGTTGCATTGACGCTGACCCCAGTGGTGACAACTGTAGGCGCTACCGTTGAGCGCCAGTGGGTATTTCACCGTGATTCGTATGTGATTGACTCTGTATACAATTTACAAAATCAATCTGCATTGCCTTGGACGGCGAGTGCCTACTTTCAGCTAGAAAGAGATAATCTACCACCTGCAGGGCAGACGCGCTTTGTATCAAGCTTTTTCGGCGTAAGCGTATATAATGAAATCGATAAATATAAAAAGATTTCCTTTGAAGATATACTTAAACAAAAAGCTTCATTTAATACGCATCCCGCAAGTGGTTGGATAGGGATGGTAGAGCATTATTTTGTGGCTGCATGGTTTGCTAATCCTTCAGCACACTTAGGTACTCCCGAGTTTTTTGCTAAAGCGATTGATGACAAGCATTTTGCGGCAGGTATGGTTGTGACACAAACTGTTCAGCCGCAGCAGCGTGCACGTCTTTCTGTACCTTTATATGTAGGGCCTCAGGAACAGGAAAAACTGGCTGTAATTGCACCAGGCTTAGAGCTGACAGTAGATTACGGTTATTTTACTATTTTTGCAGTGCCCATTTTTAAATTCCTGAAAATATTGCATAACCTGTTAGGCAATTGGGGGTGGTCAATTTTATTGATGACGCTCATTATTAAAGGGGTTTTCTATCCGCTGAATCGTACCAGTGCGCATTCCATGGCAAAAATGAAATTATTGGGCCCGCGTATTGAGCATCTGCGTTCCATACATAAAGAAGATGCTATGCGGATGCAACAGGAAATTATGAATCTCTACAAGCAGGAAAAAGTGAATCCTGCGGGTGGTTGTTTGCCGGTATTGGTTCAGATTCCTATTTTTATTGCACTTTATTGGGTACTGTTATCCGCCGTTGAGTTACGCCATGCACCTTGGGTAGGTTGGATTCATGATCTTTCAGCAGCAGATCCCTATTTTGTATTGCCCGTGCTCTATGGTTTAAGTTCATTCATTCAAATCAGGATGAACCCAAAACCCAATGGTCCTTCAGGTGATCCTATCGAAGCTGCAATACTTCAATATCTACCCCTGGCCTTTAGTTTCATGTTTATTTTCTTCCCTGCCGGAATGCTCTTGTACTGGATATTGAACAATAGCCTAGGTATTTTGCAGCAATGGCATGTTAACCAAAGTTTGGTTCGTAAGGGATTAAAGTAATTCATTGTAACTGCTCAGATACTTTTTTAAATGCCTGTCGTCATTCCCGCGAAAGCGGGAATCCAGGTTGATGGAGATACCCAGCATTTTCTGGATTTCCGCCTTTGCAGGAATGACATAAACGAGTAGTGGGGAAAGAAAGCCCATAATGAGGAATAAATCATAAATGGATGCACCATTTGTAATGCGTCCTCTTATCGCTGCAATCGCGACACCTCCTGGGCAGGGTGGCGTGGGCATTATCAGGTTATCCGGAGCGCGTGATGCTATAGAATCCATTGCAAACACGCTTTTAGGCCGTTGCCCAGAACCGCGCTATGCATGGTATACCTCCTTTTTAGGAGAGGGTGGCGAGATCTTGGATCAAGGTATTGCGCTGTACTTTTCTGCGCCACACTCATTTACAGGCGAGCATATTCTTGAACTGCAAGGTCATGGCGGACCTGCTATCTTGGATTTGCTTCTGCGCCGTTGTGTAGAAAGTGGGGCCCGTTTAGCAGAGCCAGGTGAATTTACGCAGCGTGCTTTTTTAAATGGCAAAATTGATTTGGCTCAGGCCGAAGCTATTGCAGATACTATTGCTGCCACAACAGCTCAAGCAGCACGAGCCGCCGTGCGAAGCTTAACAGGTGTTTTTTCAGAGCGTGTACACGGCTTAGTTCAACGTGTGACTGAACTACGAACCTTAATCGAAGCACTCATTGATTTTCCTGACGAAGAGCTGGATTTTTTAACCCGTTACCCCATACGAGCGCCTTTGGCACAGATTTTAGACGATGTAGAGCATTTGCTGAAAAAAGTACATGCCGGAACATGGTTGCAGCGAGGCGTGAATATTGTATTGTTAGGTGCGCCTAATGTGGGTAAGTCAAGCCTGCTGAATAGTCTTGCAGGGGATGATATAGCGATTGTAACGCCAATTGCAGGTACAACTAGAGATCCTATCCGCCATGCGCTCCAAATTCGCGGCATTCCTGTAAGAGTGGTCGATACTGCAGGTGTTCGTTCAACAGAAGATACGGTTGAACGTTTAGGTATTGAACGCAGTTGGAAAGAGGCACACCAGGCTGATATCGTTGTATTGATGCAGGCGTGTGATGACCCTTCTTCAGCTGAAGAGTTGCAAGCATGGTCAAACCAATTGTTGCCGGATATTCCACGTGTCTGGGTGTATAACAAAATAGATGCGATTGGAGAGCTGCCTCGGCGCGCGACTCATACAGAGGGGCATAGCTGCGTCTATATTTCAGCACGTACGCAGGCGGGATTAGAGTATTTTGAAGAGGCTGTGCTGGAGCTGTTACATGTTGAATTGAATCCATCTGAAGACACATTTATGGCGCGTACGCGCCATTTAGATGCTTTACGCTTAGCACATATGCATTTGAACGAAGCGGCAGGCTTATGGGATGAACATATAGCCTATTCGGTACCGATACCATTAGAACTTTTAGCAGAAAGTCTGCGAGAGGCTCAGAATGCATTAAGCAGCATCACTGGAGAATTTACTGCAGATGATTTACTAGGCGTCATATTTGGCCAGTTTTGTATCGGGAAATAGGTTCTGGCAGAACCATTTATAGAACTAAAAATTAAGCATTAACATGGATTTAATAAGAAAAAAGGATAGGTTGCCATGTTTTATTGCTTGGGGTATACCCTATATAGTAATAAAAATTCCAACGAGCAAGCAATGAATTTTTTAGGGAGTCCAGATGCTTTGTGTTGATGTGGATTAAGCAGATGCTCTACCTGTCTTAAAGGAGAGGCTGTTACCTGTTCTTAACTTTACGGCATGGGAATGGATTGTTATGAAATTTTCGCCTCTAAAACATAGAATCGTTTTTCGCGGAATCATGCATTTTTTCCTGCCTTGTATACTGAGTGTATTCGTTTTAATTGGCCTGATAGATGTAACTCCTGTGCGTGCAGATACGCTTGTTATTCCAAATTATCCTCTATTAGGCAGTAGCGTAACGACTACACCGAATGTGCTAGTGCTTTACGATAATTCATTTTCTATGGATGGCGAATTAAATCCAAGCTATTTCTTTATTGGTGGAAATGATCCAAAGTCACGCAGTAATATTGCACGGACAGCACTTCGATCCATAATGACCAGTTATAGTTCTCAATTTAACTGGGGAATTGAGACATTTGAAACCTATGGTTCAAGTAATTGTGTTGATAATAATGGCCGATGCAGCATTTATACCGATTATCAGGGCGATAATACCACCATGGTATTTACCAATGATTGTGTCAATGGTATTTCTGCTTCACACGGAGGGTTGGGGTGTATTCCTAACCCAGAGCCTAATAATGGTTATAACTATGTGACCTATGCCGAAGGTCAAGTGGGCAACAGCGCTTATTTGGTCGGTAGTTTTTATACAGGCTGGGCCTGGGGAATGTATGCTGCGGGTGATTATTCAGGTTATTTGATTGATGTTTTTAATCATCACAATAGTGTTTCAACATGGACGACTAGCAATGATAATAACACGGTCTTTGGGTTAAACAATGATTTTAAAGATCCTTCCATGGGCCCAGGAACAAATTACCATAATTGGAGTGGATGTATAGATGCAGGTAGTGGAAATTGTGTAGGGCATAAACAACCTCGTTTGCTATTTATCAATGATGGTTGGGTATTTATGCAGAACTTTACTGGGTATGGAAAGATTATTGAGCCTGTCTCGTCAAATTCTACTGCTGGGCATAATACAAATCTAATGAATGCCATTGCGCCAGAAACTTCAGATTTAAACAGCACAGAAATCAAAAATGGGTCTTTTCAAACACCGTTAATGGGAAGTTTTATCACTGCAAAAAATTATTTTGCTGGAGCAATTGCTGGAGTGAACAGCCCTATTCAAAATTCCTGCCAGAAAAACTTTGTACTTTTAGCCACAGATGGTCAGCCAACAGCAGATGCAACGGGATACGTTTACTCTCCTACGGAGATTGGAGATGCAACAACAGGTAAGGCCTACACTGATCTTTACCCACAAATTCAAGCCTTACGTTCTTTATCTTATGGTGGGTATACCTACGATATTCAGACCTACATTCTAGGAATGGGCGATATAACCTCTAATCCTGTTGCTGTAAACGGGCTTAATAAAATGGCCCAATACGGAGGAACAAGCCAAGCATATCTTGCAAACGACTTAGATAGTATGAAGAATGCCTTTCAAACAATTGCGAATAGCATAGGAGTACCGATCCCACTTAGGCAGAGTAATGGACATATTGCAGTGAGCGCTACACCAATTGTCCAAAATTCGCTGGTTTATAAAGCTTCTTTCGCCAGTCCAAGCAGCAATATTTGGGAAGGTAATATCACTAAGGGTGCTCCTACCTATTCCACAGCAAGTACTGGGTTGATTACCTACGATACCGGCAGTATCACAGGTTTTGATACCGGTGCTGCCAAATGGTTGCAAAGTGATCAGGTGAATGGTTTGCCTCGCCAGATTATGACGGCAATGCGTCCAAGCAGCACGGGTAGTATTACGGGGTCGCCCTTTGTATGGGCATCTTTAAATGCCTACACTCAAGGTTTGCTGATGACGAGCGGGGAGACCACTACTCTGGGTAGTCAGCGTTTGAGTTACCTTCGTGGGGATCGCACTAATGAGGGCTCAAATAGTTTTAGAGCGCGTGATGTCACTGTTCTGGGCGATATCATTGATAGTTCCCCCGTTTATGTTGGCCCTTCTACTTCAGGTTTCAGCGACTCTGACTTCTCTACCGCAACCGCCTTTAGCTCGTTTTCACAGAGTGTCGCTAATCGTCGAGGAATGGTGTATGTCGGTGCTAACGATGGTATGTTGCACGGTTTTGATGCGAGTACACTTCAGGAAGTTTTTGCGTTTGTTCCCAATTCCGTTCTGCCAAAAATTAAGGAGTTGAGTGATCGTAATTATGGTCATGATTTCTTTGTGAATGAAACGCCTATTGTTACCGAAACCCAAGTTACAGGGCGCGGCTGGATTACGCAACTGATTGGATTTCCAGGAATGGGAGGAACCGGACTTTTTTCGCTGGATGTTACATCCCCGGATGGTAGACGATCTAATGTTGATTTACCCCATGCAGAAAATAATGCCAGCAATATCCTGCTGTGGGAACTTAACAGCCAAAGCGATCCTGATGTGGGTTACATCCTGAATCGCGGACAAATCAACCGGAGTAGAAACGGGTTGAGTATGCAGATCGGAAAAGTCTCCAATGGTCGTTGGGCCATCATTACAGGCAATGGCTACAATTCACCTAATAACAGCACAGGTTTACTGGTTGTTTATCTTGATACGGCAGGTGGAACACCCATTTATAAAAAAGTCATGATTTCTGGGGCAACAGGAGGGCTTTCAACACCCACGCCAGTCGATGTGGATTTTGATGGCATTATCGACTATGCCTATGCTGGAGATTTACAAGGTAACGTATGGCGCTTCGATTTGCGCGGGGCAGACACTACATGGCAAGCGGTTAAACTTTTTCAGGCCGTTACAGGTACAGGAAGTTCTGCAAAGCTCTCGCCAATTACTACCGCGCCTGCTGTTATGAACCATTGTTCACAGCCTGGGTTGCTCATATTTGTGGGGACTGGCAAATATATT
>Ga0207122_1166_pt1 | contig 11150 bp, 8 predicted proteins | sample Alteio_BWMinHeat_38_FD_153504 | JGI IMG/M metagenome (GOLD analysis project Ga0207122, IMG submission 153504) | Enriched cells from forest soil in Barre Woods Harvard Forest LTER site, Petersham, Massachusetts, United States -... | ecosystem: Environmental > Terrestrial > Soil > Temperate forest >... | reverse complement strand
GTGCCACAGGAAGCTTAATGTTAAGGTCATATAGCCGCTGTTCAGCGCCAGACGGCTGCGACGTGTGAACGGTTACCATTTACCTAAGTGTGCACCGCCATCAACGTGCAGCACTTCTCCGGTAATATGTGGAGCCTCGGTTAAAAAAACCACTGCATCAACAATTTCCTGAACATCCGAAATGCTTCCCATAGGCGAGAGGGTTCTCAAGAAATCTTTCGGGTTATCTTTATGCAATGGCGTATCAACAATACCCGGCGCAACTGCGTTCACACGAATACCGTCTTTTGCATATTCCATTGCAAGATTTTTTGAAATAGAATTGAGGCCACCTTTTGTAATCATGGGTATCGATGCTGTAAGGCCAGCAATGGGATGATCAGTTAAAGATGTTGTAATACTGACTATGCTACCTCCAGATTTCTGATTCAGCATCTGCTTAACCGCAAGTTGAGTAACGTAGATAAAGCCCTCAAGATTTGTGGATACCAAGGCTTTAAAGTCTTCTATTGTGTACTCAGTAAATGGTTTAGTGAAAAAAATGCCTGCGTTATTAACAAGAGCATCAATGGAACCAAATCTTTCAATCGCAGTATCAGCGATCTTCTTTGCAGTACTGGCTTCTCCAATGTCTCCATCAACAATGGCAAGCTGATCGGAGACTTGAAACGTTCCGGATGTGCTGATGTGCCGTGAATTAGCCACAACATTATAACCACGCTCTAAAAATGTTTTAACAAGACCAGCTCCAATACCTTGAGATGCTCCTGTAATCAGAATAGTTTTTTGCTTTTCCAATGGTTTCAGGCTTTGCATTTTGTTTCTCCTTTAATGAACTGTCTAAACCTGAAAATAATATAAATTAAATTGTCATATTTGATTAGATAGAAAAATGTAGAATCTTTTTTTCATTTATGGAAAAGTGGCAGGATGATTGATTTAAACAATATTGCAGTTTTTATTAAGGTGGCTCAATTTGAAAGCTTTAGCCGAGCAGCTCATTCCTTAGGGATGCCTGTTTCAACAGTTAGCCGGAAAGTTTCTGATCTTGAAGAGCAGCTAGGCGTCACTTTGCTACAAAGAACAACGCGAAAATTAAGCCTGACCGCACAAGGAAGAGAGTATTACAACCAGTGTAGCGAACCACTCAACCATTTATTTGATGCTGAAAGGGTTTTAACTCAAACTCAGAAAGCTCCAGAAGGCACACTCAAGATCTCGGTACCCGTTATTTTGGGTCAAGAACCCTTTTACGAATTTATCTCGACATTTTTAAAAAAATATCCCGGAATCAAAATTGATTTATTTATTACAAATCTGTTTTTAGATTTGATTGCGGAAAATATTGATGTCAGTATCCGATTCGGCGATTTAGAAGACTCCTCGCTTATAGCAAAAAAAATTGGAACAAGCATCCGTTACGTCGTTGCTTCGCCTCAGTATTTAGAAAGCCAACCACTTCCCTCTAAACCTGAAGATTTAAAGTTGCATCGATGCGTACTTCTCAATGGCAGGAACAATGAAGCAGAATGGAACTTAGTCAGCGGTCGTAAACATGTAAAAGTTCTCGTATCAGGATCAATTTCAAGTCGTGATTTTCAGTCTGTCAGCGCTTTTACGTATCGAGGACATGGCATTGGGCTTTTGCCTTCAACCTATTGTGATCAGCAGATTAAAAAGGGTGATCTCGTCCGGCTTTTGCCAGAATGGACATCACCGCAATACTTGGTTCATGCGGTTTATCCCACAAAAAAATTTTTACCTTCCCGAGTTGATGTTTTTTTAGAAGAACTGAAAGCATGGAAAAGTCCATTATGGATTATTGATCCAACAAATTGAATCCATATCCATTACCAAATCAAGATTAATGCTGATTTATCTTGGCGCTATTAATATCACCTGTTTGGGTAATGCTTGCAACATGGCTTGTTGCGCCTGCTTGTGTGATGTAAGCGCTACTCAGTGTTCCACTTTGGTTAATATTGGCATAGTTATTACCGGCCGTACCCCATTGAAATACTTCTATAGCGCTAGCTACACCAGCAGGTTGGTTAACATACGCCTGATTATAACTTGACTCCTGATCTACAAATGTAAATTCTCCATATCCCGCCTGATTAATGGTAGCTATGTTATTTCCAGCGATACCTGCTTGAGTTGTTCTGACATAATTACTGATGCCAGATTGATTAATTGTGCTTTGATTATTGTAAGAATATTGTTCAACAATGCCAATATTTCCCGCTACGCCCCCTTCTAATTGAGTGATCACTGCACGATGATCACTACCAGCTTGTAAAAACCATATACTATGGTAAGTACCTTCTTGATAACTATCGAAGGTATTCCGCTGGCCAGATTGAGTACCAACAACTTCATTATCATACGTATTATTTTGTATCAGACCTGCCCAGTTATTATCGCCAGGTTGTTTTAGCCAGATAGTGGCATAATCACCTGTTTGCCATGTAGAAACAGTATTATTATTACCGGATTGGTTTACATATAAAGAATCGCTGTGACCATTCTGATAAGCAAAACCATTATATCCTACATGATTACCATGACCTGACTGTAGGATGTCAGCGTAGCTGCTGTCGCCATACTGAATGAAAGCAGCGTAGTCATTATTGCCAGATTGCGAGAGCGTAGTCGCATTTTTGTCTGCGCTATTTGAAGATTGAACCACATAAGCACCATCATTGTTGCCCAATTGGCTAATACCTGTAGTGCTATAGCCTTTTTGGACAACAATAGCATATTGATAGTTACCCTCACCTGATTGAGAAACAGCAGCCATATTAGAATGAGAGTTTTGCTCAATTGAAACCTGAGTAAAACTATTGCCGGTATCTTGGTAAACATTAGTGGTATTGTCATTACCATTTTGGCTGATAGAAACCATATCTGCTCTTGCAATGCCCAAAATAAAATATAAGCTGCATGTAAAAATACTCAGCCAGGAAGTAGTTTTCATAACATTTTTCCTTTGGTTGGATTAATTAATAAAAAGTAAGAAGTCTTGCACCATTCAACGTGTCAAGAAGTAACCAAAGGAGTCAGATCTCGCAATCCAACAACTCTCCATCCCATAAAAATAAACAATTGAACAAAAAACACACCCTAGAGCCAACTAAAAATTTCGGTATATATACTGCTCATTTTCCCCACTTAGCATCGTAACGCAAATATTAAAAAAATGCTTGCCATTAACAACCAAAATATACAATTAGCTTGCTACACGTGATGTTATAAGAAACACCCTCTACTAGAACCCTCAAGTTTGCTGGCCAAGTTGGGCTAATACAGCCTTTCAGCACAACATTCAGAGGTTCAATCGGTGACTCAACAAAATCCATGACATTCTCATTTTTGCATCAGAGCCTTAAACATTATTCTAATAAATGCCGTTTTGAACTTGGAAATTAATACATTGATACGCTTTTGAAAGAACACTTCCATGACAAACAAAGATATAGCGACAAACATCAAAAATATTGCTGAACAATCCCACTCAAGATCGCGAGCTGGCCTATACAAAACAGTGTGGCCACTTGAACATGCCGATACCTGGCGCACACAAACCTCACCGGTGGGCGGACTACCAGCAGGATTCAGCGCTAAGGCACTACATGCAACTTCAATCAAGCTAGATCAACCGATTGTCGGTTATACGCGCGAACAGCGGGAAGTTTTTGTTATGGGTGGCATGCCTTTCTTGATGAACACCTATACTCAAGACATCATGAACAACAGCACAGCAGGCGCACAATTTACGTTGGAGGCCGCACTAACCAACCTGAAACACACTCCCTACGTTGCAAAAATTGATCCAGTAACCTTAGAACATGTGATCCTGCCGCTAACCCAGGGGCAATCTGTTAATTATCCTGGCGGTATGCTGATGCATGAAAATGGCTTCGTCTACGCAGTTGCCCAAGGAGTGCTCTACAAGATCGCACCGGATACGATGCAGATTGTGCGCAGTACACCGCTACCTCTTGTTGGCCAAGGCATAGAGCAAGAGCTGACAGCCTATAACGGATTGCAGGTACTCAGCAACGGCCTGCTCGTCACCAAGTGCTTCGTCGCCAAAAGCAATCCTGACCAAGGGTGGCTGCTCAAAATTGACCCAGATAACTTGTCGCTAAAAGCCGCACAGTTAGTCAACATCCAATCGGCGCGCCTAATGCTCGATCAACCTGAACCCGGTGTAGCCTATGCCTATGCGCCAACTTTGGAACAGTCGCGTCGGTTCCGCATCGTCGAAGAAGGCTTTGTTCTAGATGAGCCATGGAGCGCCTACTATCGCCGTCCGAATACCACTTGGGCCAACGGTACACTATTCATGAAAAATCATGTGGTTTTTCCCGATAACTCCGCGCCCGGTGCCAACACACCAATGCATATCTACCTGCATCCGGTAAACAATCCACCTGCTCAGCTTGAACCTCATAACGCCGTCAGCGCATCGTTGGAAGGAATTAATTTCTGGAAAGTGCTGGGTGATCCTTACTCGAATGCCGAGCACGGCACCATCGTTACCTTTGTACCAATGAACAGCTTGATCTCTGCGTACCGCCTGGGCGCCGATGGCAGTCTTAAACAGCTATGGGAACGCTCATATATGGTCAGTGCCTCGCCCGCAATTGTGACTTCAACAGATCATTTATACATCAACGACTATCGTGACGGTCACGATCATTTTGTCGTACTACGGCTCTCAACCGGCGAAGAACTTGCCCGTGTCGCGCTACCTGCAGTTGAGCCGACCATGGGAATTATTTTTCCTGGCATGAATAACGATGCCTATCTTCTGAGCACGGAAACCGGATGCGCTACCGGTTTTTTCAATCGTATTTACGTTGGATAAAACACAAAGGAAAGAGGCCATTAGCGATTAAGATATCGTGTCTCATAATAGAAGTAGGATACTTTGGAGTTTAGGAAACAGACTCTAGAGCACTCTCTGATCTTTTAAGCTCAGGAGAATATTATGAACAAGATGATTTCTTCACTGATGTTGGCCTCACTCATCTTCAGCTCTGTCTCGGTTGCTGCACCACCACCTGCAGCATCGGGAACCACTGCAGGTAGTAACGTAGCTACAAGTAGTGCGGCGGCGGGTACCGGCGCGGTAGGCGCAGCGGGTTTAAGCGTGGGTACATTAACTGCTGTGGGGTTAGGAGCGGTAGCAGTGGCTGGAGTTGCAGCCATAGCAACAACTTCAGACTCTTCAAACAATACTACTTCGGCAACTAACACCAGCTCTCAATAATTGAACTTAAGAAAAAGTAGCCATAAATCACTGAGGTGATACGTTGAGTCTCAGGTTGGATCGTTTATTTAAAATCCATGTACACATATATCCAACCATTTATTACACCAAAACCGCAACCGCCTTGGGTGTAACCACTATTAACAAGATTCATGTAATGACCATGTTGCTCATCAAATTGCCCGTTAGGACTGGGGCCTTCACTCCACCAGGCGGCAACTGCTTTTTTAGCAGCCGTAGAGGGATCTGTTGGTGGAGATTCCTGATACTCATTTTCTCCCACGTTTAAAAGTCTCGCATGAGAATGGATTGCACCACCATGCGACTGATCATATGCAGGCGCAGCATCCGCATCGTTTTCCAGCTCTGCTGACTCAACCAGTGGCGATAATCCCTTTGTTGCTCGAAGCTGATTAACAGTACTGAGGCAAAGCTTTTTGGCATCCGCATTTGAACTAGTAGAAGAACCTGATGAGCTTGATGAACTGGAAGAATCGCCTGATGAGCTAGCGGAACCTGATGAACTGGAAGAACTTGGAGAACCCGATGAAGAGGAAAAGCCTGACGAGCTTAAAGAGCCTGATGAGGTAGAAAACCCCGATGAGCTGGAAGAACTGTTGCCATGGTGACAAGAGCTTCCCATAGAGTTATCAGAAAAGTTAACCTTGTTGCCTTTCTTTGTAGTTTTTATATCTCTGAATAATTGATTTCTACCGTTATTGCATGTCGCCATAGCGATTTGTGTAGCGCTATCGATACCAATCGTAGCAGACACTGTTAAACATTTTTTTGTCGCCTTAGATCTCAGTCTGAATACTCTGCCACGATTCCTCTCTGTTATAGTTCCTGAACTCCTTACCGTTTCCGTATCTTGAACTTTCCATTTTTGAGTAGGAGAGGTTTGATCACAGGCAACCAACTGAGGCACATCAGTACCTGTATCTACGCATTGCAACGATTGGGCTGCAGAAATAAGCTGATGGTTTACAATCAAAAACTGTTGACTAAGATCATCGGGATTACATGTGGCTTGAGAAAGCGAATGTGCAGTAGCCGTAACGACTGAAAGACATTTTGCAGAGCCGCCTGACTGCAGAGTAAGTATACCGCTTGGGGGTACAGCCCTAGCGGAAGTAGCCAGCATACATAATAGTGTTATTTTTAATATTTTCTTTAGCACAATCACAACCTTTTACAAACACTCGTTAAATCTTAAACTCGTAAGATTGGCAGAGCCTCACTACTTTTTAGTGAATGCCAAACCAAATTATTAATAATAGTATTGTCTAACATTTGGTTTCATTGCAAATTTTGTTCTGAATACCCACTTTACTCGCAGTAAAAACCTATAGCTTAGAAATGGCCAGTCAATACTCCAAAGTCATCCTATGACATAAAGTTTGGGTTGAGCCATAAGCTCATTCACAAAATAATCGCCTTCACTTAGCTGTCGTAAAAACCATCTGGCTTAGCTTCTGTTATGCGGTCAACTCGAAGATCACCTTGTAAGTTGTAGTGGGTATAGAACTTTAAATCCAACAACACATAAAGGAACTCATATGTCTCGAATACTTAAAGCTGTACTCGTATGTAGTGCAATTGGGATTTTGAATGGTTGTGTAGTCATGCCACCAGAGCATCGGGGATACTACACAAGTGACGCTATCACAGTCGCCCCCCCTCCCGTTAGAGAGGAAATCATTGGAGTAGCTCCAGCTCCCGACTATATATGGATTGGAGGCTATTGGGGTTGGAACGGTAACAGACACGAATGGGTACAAGGACACTGGAGCGCACCTCGCTCCGGTTATAGATGGGTACCTCACCGCTGGGAACAAGAAGGTTCTCGCTGGCACTTACACGAAGGGCATTGGGAACAACACCACGACCATGAGGAACACCACGAAAGACGCTAAATAAGAGTAAGTGATGTTGGGGTGCTCATATCACCCCAACCCACACACTCAGAAGTACAGATCATCACCACCCTAAATTGCCTGCACCCTTGACAAAGAAGGCAGGCGGCGCACCACCAGTATCTATAGCACCCTTGGTGGAGCCGCTCACGGTAACACCTTCAAAGTTCACCTGCCCCTTACCCGCACCATCCTTCACTTCAATACCGTAGGTACCCGCATTCGTGATGTTAATGTTGCGGAGAGTAATATTGCTGAGTTTTGCGTTACTCGCGCTTGTAAGCAGATCCGGAGAATAGCGTTCGCCGGGTGGAACATAGGCCGGTCCAAAGCCTCGGAATTCGATTCCGGAGTAAGTTGGAGCAATAACATCCACATTCTCAATCAGGATGTCGCTAATATCACCTTCACGCATATAAAATTTGATTGCGCCATGTGTCCACGGATTTGCAGTATTTTCCAAGAACATTGGACCACCCGCGCGAATCAGTGAAATATTGCGGAACGTCGTTACCCCAGGCCCATATTGATAAGAATCAAATTCGTTATCCACAAACAGGCCAGGATAGGTTAATACGTCTTCGCACACATTATTTTCAAAAAGATGATTTTGACCTCCATACACCGCAAAACAGTTTGCACGCCATGGCATTTGTACCGTGATGTTACGAGCTGTGTTGTTATGTTCCTGCCCTTGCCCTGGGGCATTTCTGGCTTCAGGTTTAATGATGGCTGCTGCTGCAGCATCACCCATTTGATAAGTTTTGTCTTTAACCCATCTTGGCCAGTTAATAGACCACATAGCAATTGCGTCATCGCCAGTATTCCGAAAATGGCAGTTATCAATCACTGAATTAAAGGTGCCATTGTCTAGATTGATACCATCGGCGTACGTATCGCGTATACGACAATTACGAATAGTCAGGCCTTGCGTGGGTTGATCCTGATAGGGTGGATCATTACCTATCCAGATGGCTGCTACTAAGTGTTCTATCCATACATTTTCGATGACGCTATTGACTCCCCAGGGGCCACCAAAGGCTTTTTGTGGACCTTGAGTTTCTTCAGCGCGTGCGTAGGATACTCCTGTGATGGAGAGGTCTCCCATGACACATTTGACAGCACCCATGCAGAAGAACATCACCTTAGGACCATAGATATTCGTGTACCACATACCAGCACCGCGAACTTCTATACCATTGTTTTCAAGCGCCACACTGCCGCCAGAAAGTTTTGCAGAATAATAGTTACCGGGTGGAAACCATAGCTTACTAGCTGATTTCATAGCTTTTTGTATGTCATCTGCGTGGTCTTTTCCATCATCCGGCTGGATTCCAAGTTGCGTGACAGAAGTAAAACCTGCGGGCATTGCGCAAGGTGGCGGGACAGGCTCAATATCAATCAAATCAATAACATAGAATGAAGCCGAGTCTTGAGCATCTTTTTTCAGCATTACCGTTGCTCCAGCAGGGATCGTATCAACCAGAGCACGTACTTCATCGAAGAACGTATGGGGTTGCTCAGCAGGTTTATCCACAATGGGATCGCCGATTAAGCCGCCTTTGTAGGACCATGAGTAGCGAGAAGTTAAAGGAAGGGACTTAACACGTACGCCATTCACGTATAGTCCCAGTGTCGCATCAATCCCTCCACCATTGGATGAGTCAGGAATCGAATAGCGGACTACAACACCGTTACCGGCTTTTGTCGTTTTAAACGATACATAGTCACCCGTGTTACTCAAACGAACTGCCTTACGCCCTATGGCTTCAGCTTCAATATGATTGGCATCCCACTTCTGACGGCTTGGCCCAAGGATCTGACCATTAGTCTGGCCATCTTCAGCCTGATATTCAACCCAAGGCACACTAGCGCCACGACCAGCAGGCACCCCAGGAATAGACATCGGAGCAGTTGCAACAGCAGTTGCAGAAGTACATGCCGATGCCGGTGGAATGTTAATGTTAGAACCCAACCCAGAGCTAGAATTAGTTCCAGAGTCAGTACCTGAATCAGTTCCTGAACTAGAGTTGGAGTTGGAGTTGGAGTTGGAGTTGGAGTTGGAACTGGAACTGGAACTGGAACTGGAACTGGAACTGGAACTGGAACTGGAACTGGAACCAGATGTTATGATCTGACCATTAGCATTGGTTTGTAATGAGCTGCTATCAGAAGTCGTAGAATCGGAATTGGAATTACTATCAACCGTCACCCCACCTTTAATGGGTAAAAACAACTGGTCATTTCCGTTGTTACAGGTTGCAACAGTGAGTGTATCAAGCTTATCGACTCCACCTGTCGTTGGAATCGCCAAACACTTGTTTCCTTGACGGAATCGGTACAGTTTATCTTCTTGACCACTTGAAGACACAGATTCTGCTTTCCATACCTGAGTAGCCGATGTGGCATTACACGCTGCTGTTTGAATAGGTAAAGTAGCTGTATCCAAACACTGATTATTTTTTGAAGAAACAATCGTATATTCTTTAGCTTTGCCTGTAGGACTCAGTAGCCAAACTTGATTGTTATCATTCACATCGCATGTGGCGACTTGCTTTACTGTAGAGGCCACACTTGCCGTAGCGGGCGCTAAACATTTATTACTCAGCGCTGATTTAAATGTATACGCGGTTGAAATCTTCTTTATTTTCCACTGGGCGCTATCCCAAATGGGGTACATCATTCCGTGCTGCACATACCCCTTGAGGTCTTGAATATGCAGATAGTCACCTATATGCCAACCATTGCGTAATCGAAAATAACCATTGGGCGCTTTTTCCAGCGCCCATTTGGAACTATCCCCGTTTGCCGGGGTACTCTTATCACTTTGAGTAGAATCCAATAGCTTTTCTATGTTAATCAAATCGCCTGTTTTGCGATTCTTAATATCGTAATAAGGGCCTCCTCTGGATACAAACGACCATTGATATGCCGTATCAGAACCAGGTTTTGTTACCTTATATTTCAAATCACTTCCGCCATCAAAAAGATAAGCACTATTCCAACGATTCTTAATTGAAAAATACGTTGTTGGCGGGGGAGTAGTTCCATTAGTAGTCTGCGTTATTTGCCACTGGGCACTATCCCAAATGGGATACATCATCCCATGCTGCACATATCCTTTGAGATCTTGAATATGCAGATAATCTCCCATATGCCAGCCATTACGCAATCGAAAATAGCCATCTGGCGCTTGTTCCATAGCCCACTTTGAGCTATCTCCATTGGGTGGGGAGCTTTTATCACTCTGCGTAGAGTCCAGTAATTTTTCGATATTAATTAAATCGCCTGTTTTACGATTTTTAATATTGTAATAAGCATCACCTCGGGATACAAACGACCATTGATACGCAGGATCTGAATTGGGATCCGCTACTTTATATTGAAGATCACTTCCACCATCAAAAAGATATGCGTTGTTCCAACGATTTTTAATCGTAAAATAGGTTCCCTTAGTCGGCGCTGCTGCCTCAGCTATAACACTCTCAAGACTGAGCATCAGGATAAAAACGCATAGGGCAAGCTGGCCCATCTTCAAGAGACTATTTTTTATAAGTGTAATAATCGTCATTTTATAAGTCCTTTGCTTTCCCTGCAGTTTTTCTCACATCTAGAAGAATACTTGCAGGCTACCCCAACATATTGCTTGTATTATTTATTACTTAAAATAAAAAAATTTAACTTTTAAACTATGATACACGCCTTGAATTCATGCAAAAAATTTGTACGAAGGTGTATGCATGGCTGTTTAGACTCTATCGAAGTGGCCAAACTTCGCAGTAACAGTCATGCATACACAATCAATCTTAGCCTTATTACCCCAGGTTAAAGCTCTTCAGTACAACTAAAGCCTGAGCATGATTAGTCATATAAGCAGAATCACCCAGGCCAGCAGAAATATTAGGACCCGCGTTATACATTTGTATGGCGAGATTCATATTTCCGTTTGCAATTCC